>Ga0209211_10001531_pt1 | contig 43389 bp, 39 predicted proteins | sample RifGroA2_FD_183992 | JGI IMG/M metagenome (GOLD analysis project Ga0209211, IMG submission 183992) | Groundwater microbial communities from Rifle, Colorado, USA - Groundwater A2 (SPAdes) (version 2) | ecosystem: Environmental > Aquatic > Deep subsurface > Groundwater | place: Rifle, Colorado...
CATGGGCATCTGCTCAGATTTCCAGCAAGACAAACTGCTGGATTAGGTTGAACAAAACCAAATATTTCCTTAACTTAATGACATTGGGGACGCAGTCCATAGTCTCATGAAAAAAAGGTAAGAAGGTTTGAAGGTCAGATGGTTTGATGGAAACGACTTACTTTTATCGCGTCATTTTGTCGTACCTTCAGACCATCAAACCATATCACCATCTTACCTTTTTTCGTGAACGTGTCCAATCAGGTAGGAACTAAACAAATATAAAAAAAAGATATAATTATACTAAAAGCACAAAATAATCAAACATTATTTTGTGCTTTTGTATATACAAAAGCAATTAATTACAAACTGGGTATTATGCCCCGCAGCTTGCTGCGACACCCAGTTTGTAATTAATTGCTTTTAGTATATAACAATAAAACAAAGAATAAATCGTGAATAAACAAAAATGAAAGCCGCAGTTATAAGTTTAGGAAGTGTAAGTTCGCAATGGACAATTGAAGCTATGAAAACCTATTTTAAGGTTGTTGATGCTATTGATATAAGGGGATTAGAGGTAAAGTTAGGAAAAAAAAATATTGAAATTCTTTACAACAGCAAACAGTTAGGTGAATATGACTGTATTTACGCAAAAGGCTCGTTTAGGTATGCGCAAATATTAAGGGTTTTAACAACTGCATATTCTCATAAATGTTATCTTCCATTAAAAGCAGAAACATTTACTTTAGGCCATAACAAGCTTCTGACACAATTAAAACTGCAGGAAGCTGGAATTCCTATGCCAAAAACTTATCTTACATCAACAACAATATCTGCTAAAAATCTTTTAGAAAGTATTACTTACCCTATTATTATGAAATTCCCAGAAGGTTCACATGGCAAGGGCGTGATGTATGCTGACAGTTATGCTGGTGCAAACTCAATCCTTGATGCATTAACAACCCTTAACCAGCCGTTTATTATCCAAGAATATATTGAAACAGAGGGAACAGATATACGTGCATTTGTTGTCGGCAATAAAGTTGTTGCATCAATGAAAAGAAAGGCAGCGAAAGAAGAAAAAAGGTCAAATATCCATGCTGGCGGCACAGGAGAAGCAATTGAATTAGACAGCCAAACAAAAAAGATTGCGATAAAAACAGCGAAAGCACTTGGGTGTGATATTTGCGGTGTAGATATTCTGGAAAGCGGTTTAGGGCCTTTGGTTATAGAAGTTAATTTAAGCCCAGGGCTGCAAGGGATTACTAAATCAACAAAAATTAATATTGCTGACAAGATTGCAAAGTTTTTGTTTGAGAAAGCATCTGAATTCAAAAATTATATGGAAGGAAAGGTTAAAACATCTGAAATATTGAATGAGTGCGGGATTGACAGAGAAAAGCATAATGATAAAGAAATTATAGCCAACTTATCTTTGAGAGGAAAAAAGATAGTTCTGCCTGAAATTATTACAGAGATTAGTGATTTTGACGAGAACCAAGAAGTAACTATTTCTGCCAGCAAAGGCAAGGTTGTTATTAAGAAGTTTTGAGTATTGTTTTAGAGTGTTGTTTTATATTGATTATATACTAAAAGTGATTAATTTCCGAACAAAGTATACACTTTTGTATATACAAAAGTGCAAAATAATGTTCGATTATTTTGCACTTTTAGTATATTATAAACGTATAAAATTAAAAGATACTATGAATTTATTCTTCATGAGACTGTGGACTGCGTCCCACAAACTGGTTGAGAGCGGATTTACCATTAAGGTTAGTGGGTACTAAACAATAAAAGACCTATTTTATATAAATTATAAGCATAAGACTTATATATGTGTTAAACACACATGATAATCAATAGTGTTTAGCATTGTGTTGTTCCTTTCCTTTCACAATGGAAATACTATGAACATTATTCTATTTTAAAGGAGGGATATGTATGGAAGAGCAACTAAAGAACGTGCTCATTGTTGATGATGAGCCGCATATTGTGAATTTGATTAAGCTTAGCTTAAACAAAGACAAGTATAGTGTGATTGGCGCTTATTCTGCGAGAGAAGCATTGATGCACATTAATAAGACAACACCGGATATTGTTGTTTTAGACTTGATGATGCCTGGTGTAAATGGGTATGAACTATGCAAAGCATTAAGAGAAAACCCTAAAACACAGAATATACCTATTTTAATATTAAGCGCTAAGAGCCAGATGAATGACAAACTGCATGCAATTGATGTAGGTGCAGATGATTACATGACAAAACCATTTGATCCGATGGAGCTTATTAAAAGAATCAAGCTAAACCTAAACATGGCACAATAAACAAAAAAAGGGATTGTTCGACATATAAAATTTTACATATGTTTTACGTTATCTCCAACGATATTTTACGTCTAACATTAAACATTCAATTAAACAGGTGATTACCATAAAAAACAATAATGATGAAATAAAAGATAAAATAATTGAATTCCTGAAAACAACAACTATTGGAGAGCCATCTACTGAGATTTCCAAACAGATAGGGCATAACAGGTTAACTATCTCAAAATATCTGGAGGTTCTTCAGGCACAGGGCATTGTCACAAACCAGGAGATGGCACAGGCAAAACTGTGGAAACTTGCAGAGGAAGAAAAAATTCCCAGCATATTAATAGTCGACGATGAACCTCATGTAGTTAATCTTATCAAGCTAAGCCTAAACCCCGACAAATTCAAGGTATTTGAGGCATATTCAGGAAATGAAGCATTGGAAATAATAAGAAGCAACAAGATTGATTTAGTTGTTTTAGATTTAATGATGCCAGGAATGACTGGCTTTCAGGTCTGTAAAATTTTAAAACAAAACCCATTGACGTCAAATATTCACGTGATTATTTTAAGTGCAAAAGGCGAAATAAAAGATAAGATTAATGGTATAGAGCATGGCGCAGATGATTACATCACCAAACCATTTGATCCGCTGGAATTAGAAGCGAGGATAAGCTTAAGCCTAAAACATCCTGCAACTAATGACTCCAAACATCCTGTAACAAAACTTCCAACAAAAAAAAATATCGAGGAGCAGCTGCATAATTTTATGTTTGAGAACAAGGATTTTCATGTATACAGCTTTAACTTAACTGGTCTTGACAAATTTGCAGAAAAGAAAGGGCATAAGAAAGTAAATGAGCTGCTTGTTTTGTTTACAAGACTGCTTAATAATAATATCTTGGAAAAAGAGTGTTTTTTAGGGCATACAATTTCAAACAGTTTTGTTGTTATCGGAGATATTAAAGGGCTTGACGACGAAATATCTAAAGAATTCAGGAAAATACTGCCGTACATCGATGAGCAGTCTCAAAGCTTAAAGCTGGATGTTAACAAGCTCAGCAATAAAGAGATACTGCAAAGAAATATTCATGCAACAGATGTGCTAAAAGAGATAAAAGTATCATAATTTTTTAGATTAAAAACAGTTGAGTTTAAAGTATATGGCACTTTCAGTAAAAAATAAACTGCTGGCAATGATTATGTTTTTAGTAGCTATGGCAGTATTTCTTTTTGGGGTTTATCTTCTTTATTTTTTTAATATAACACAATTTAATGCCACCGGCAATATTGTATTGGAAACTTCGCAAGAAAATACAAATGATAATAATAATAACCTAAAAAATATCAACAGTATCAACAACAATATAGGATTAGAAAATCTAATTATTGTAGGATTAGGAATTATTGTGAGTTTGGCATTGGTTGGGTTAGCACTGATACAAATAATGATAAGACCATTGGATAAAGTGATTATTGGAACGCAGCTTGTTGCAAAAGGCGAGTTTCCTCAAATAGAAAAAACCAGCAACGACGAATTTGGAAGATTGGTTACTTCATTCAATCAAATGGTTGATAAGCTAAAAGAAGGAGAAAAAGAAGAAAAAAAAGCAAAAGGCATTGCAACAAAAGAAAAGACCAAGTCAGAACTGATTATAGAATCTATGGCTGAAGGGGTAATTGTCACAAACAAAGAACACAAGATAAGCGTGTTCAACAAAGCAGCAGAGAATATATTTAACATTGAACAGAAAAAGGCATTAGGCCGGCACATACTGCAGCTAAACAAGTATGGAATTAATAATATTTATCTTGATCCGAAAAAGATTTGTGAAATTGATGAAAGTGTTGATGGGAAAATAAGCAAAGTATACAAAAATATTGAGTTTAAGATAAAACATCTTGACAAAATCGTTGGCGCTACAATTTCTCCATTAACAGACGAGAAAGATAAGTTTTGCGGGTCTGTATGTGTGTTAAGAGATATAACAAACACAAAAAGAACGGACAATATGAAGTCAGAGTTTATCAGCACAGTAAGCCATGAATTAAGAACCCCATTGACAAGCATAAAAGGCTACGCATCACTGCTTAATCTTGAGAAGCTTGGCAATATTAATTATCAGCAGTCAAATGCAATCAAAGTAATAAACCAAGAATCTGACAGGTTAATGGCAATAATAGACCAGCTGTTGGACATATCTAAATTAGAGGAAGGTTATAAGCTTAATATTCAAAAAACAAAGATTGGCGAATGCATAGATAATTCTCCTGCGCTTGAAACTGCAAAGAAAAAGAATATTTCTGTACAGAAAAACCTGCAAAATCTGCCTGAAATAGAAATCGACAAAAACAGGATAACAGATGTGTTTACCAATTTAATATGCAATGCGGTGAAATACAGTAAAGAAGGCAGCAGTATAAGGATTACAGCAAAAAAAAGAAATAAGAACATTCAATTCGATGTGATTGATAAGGGAATAGGAATAAAAAAAGATGATTTAAATAAAGTATTTGAAAAATTTTATCAGGCAGAAGATCCTATGATAAGGCAGCAGGGCGGCTCTGGATTAGGGTTATCTATCGTCAAAAAAATCATAGAACTGCATAACGGCACAATAAATATACAAAGTGAATTTGGTTATGGGACAACTATTAGTTTTACGCTGCCATTGAAGTTCAATAATAATAAGATTAATGATGATAATAAAAATAGTAAGTATAATAATTATAATTATATTAATAATCAAAGGGATAATAAGCTTTAAGAGGGAGGCAAAAAATGGTTAAGACCCTTAAGATTCTTATTGCAGAGGATGAAGAAAATATAGTGAATCTTATCAGACTGATATTGGGCGATAAATATGAATTAGTTGTAGTAAATGACGGCGAGGAAGCAATTAAGCTGGCAGAGAACTTAAAACCTGATTTAATCATACTGGATGTAATGATGCCTAAGATAAACGGATTTCAGGTTTGTGAAACATTAAAGAAAGATAAAAGAACTAACCAAATTAAAATAATCTTCCTCAGCGCAAAAGTGATGAAAAATGATGTCAGTAAAGGATTAAGCTGCGGCGCAATTGATTACATAAAAAAACCATTTGAGCCCGAAGAGTTTGAGAGGAGAATAAAATCTGCTATAGAACTAAGGTGAAATGAAAATTGACTGAAGAAATAAAGAGAATTGAAGAAAAAATTGAAGAGGCGAAAATATAGAGAAAATAGCAGATTACAACAATAGAGATTTGAACTTGTTTTGCTATTAATACAAATGGTGGGAATATGGAATATAAATTAAATACTTGCTGTTTAATGTCAATTAATGAAATTATAGATATAATGAACCATGAAAAAGGCCATAAACAGCAATTATTAGAATTGGCAAAACACATTAATAGTATTATACCCAATGATCATTTATCTTTTTCAACAGTTGATGAAGATAAAAGAATAGGTTCTCTTTACAATGTGCAAAGTGATATACACAGTAATAGCAAAAAAAAAGAACCTATAACAGAATATAATATTACTTATAAAAAAGAATCAAGAGAAGAGAATAACGAAACATTCAAGCAGGTTAATTCTATATTTTCATCACATGAAATAATTAATCATATATTGACAGAGAAAAAACCATTCATAATCCCATTTAATGAAAGTATATCAGATACACATATTAACAAAAAAAGAGCAGATAAGCAAATAAAAGAATTATTAATCTGCCCTATTTTATACAATGATAAAATTATAGGGACTATTAATTTTACAAGTTATGAAGAAGAGGTATACAACAAAGGACATATAGACTTTCTGAAAAGCATAACTGATTTATTAAACAGCTACACAACAAATATTTGGACCATACATAAATTAGAGGAAACTATTGAAAGATACAATGTATTATTTGACACGTCTTCAAAAGGGATTATTATATGTGATGAAAAAGGATTAATAAAAACAATAAATGAGAAGTTTACAGAAATCGTCGAGATTTCAAAAGAGGAGCTGAAAGAAAAACAAGATGTAAAAGATGTATTTGGAGACGCAGTCAATAATGCTATTAACAAAGCAATAGAAAACAAGGATAAAAAAGAGAGCAGACAAAAGGTAGTAAGGCTAAAAAAAATATATTTTGAGACAAGAAATGGTGAGAAGAAATTTATTGAGCTGAGCATTATTTTCTTAGCAAAAACAAAGGAGATGCTGATTTCTGTATATGATGTTACCGCATTGTACGAAACAGAGAATAAACTAGAAGAACAGAATGCAATCTTCAAAAATTTGTACAGCATAAGCAAAGCTCTGCAAAATACTGATGACATGGAAGAAATATTTCAAATTACTATTAAGGCATTTAGAAATGAAGGTTATGACAGGGTAAGAATATATACTTATGACGAGGATGAAAAGATTCTTATTGGAAAAAAAGCGTCTGATATAGATGATTCAGATATGGCAGATATAAAATTAAGAATTGAAGAAAAACACGAAAAGGTTTATCACTGTTTTACTAAAAAGGAACCAATTATAACAAAAAACAAACAAACAACAACATTTTATAAGCTGTTAAAAAAAGAGGATGTTTTAGAGACAGCTAGCATTCCATTATTAAGCGGGGATAAGGTTCTTGGAATGGTAAGTCTCGACAACAAACAAAGCAAAAAACCGCTGCATATCGATGAATTAAATACACTTATACCTATTGCCAATCAAATTGCAATTGCAATTGAAAATGCAATACTTCATCAGGAAGACAGAAAAAAATTAAAGAAGCTTACTGCAATGTATGATGTATCAATGTCTTTAAGCAAGATATTTGATTTGGAGAAGATTCTAAATCTGGTAATTATAAAGATTGTTAAAATTATAGGATGTGATATGTGCACTATTAACTTTCTTGATGCGACCAAAGAATATTTTATTCCCAAATCAATATACAGCCACTCGCATGAATATTTTAAAAAAGGAAGAGTTTCAGTTAACCAAAGTGTTTGTGGCTTAGCAATAAAAACAAACCAGACAATCTTTATTGAGAATGTAATAAAAGAGCCATTATATGCCAATAAACTATTTGCGAAAAAAGAGCAGTTAAGAAGTATGTTAAGTATACCATTGATTACACAAGATGAAGCGATAGGAACAATCAATATTTATACAAAGAAGACAAAAAAATATTCAAAGGATGAGATAGACCTGCTTAAAGGCCTTGCAAACCAGGCTGCATTAAGTATAAGGAACTGCGAATTATACGACAACCTTAACAAAGAAATGGATGTTCTTTCAAATATATTAGAAACAAGCCAAAGCATAAATGCACAGCTTAACCTGGACAATTTACTTAAAATAACATTTGAAAAAACAATTGAATTAACTAAAGCAGATTCCGGCATTTTATTGCTCTTAAAGGATGATTTTCTCGAGATTAAATTAACAAAAGGATATGCAAAAGAAAAGGCAAGCATTATTAGAATCAAGAAAGATGAAGGAATATCCGGCTGGGTTGCAAGAAACGGAAAGCCTTTGATTATTGCAAATGTAAAAGATGACAAGCGATATGTAGAGATAAACAAGAAAACTGTTTCTGAGGCGGCAATACCACTGATTAAGGCAGGAAAAGTTATTGGTGTCCTTAATTTTGAAAGCAGTAATTATGATAATTTCAGAAGGTTTGAGAAGCCATTAGAAATATTGACCAACCAAATAGCTATTGCAATTGAAAATGCAAAGCTGTATCATGAAATCAGCCTGTTTAATGAAACCCTGAAAAACGAAGTTTACATGGCAACTAAAGAGCTCGTCGAGAAAAATAAAGAGCTTGAAAGAATGGCACAGCTCAAGTCTGATTTTGTCAGCAATGTAAGCCATGAATTAAGGACGCCATTGACAAGCATAAAAGGATACAGCAAATTACTGCTGGAAGGAAGGTTAGGTGAAGTTCCAGAGAAACAGGTTCAATGTTTAAAGATTATTCTTGAAGAAACTGACAGGCTGACAAGACTGATTAATGAGATATTGGATCTTGCTAAGCTGGAGAAAGGAAAGGTTAAATTCAAAAAAGAAAAGATAAATATTGAAGAGGTTGCTCAAAAAGTGATTGAAACATTAACTACATTGGCTGACGACAAGGATATTAAGATACATTTCACCCCAACAGGGAAGATATTTAATATTGCTGCCAGCCAAGATCTGATAAAACAGGTGTTTTTCAACCTTATCGGCAATGCAATCAAATTTACACCAAAGAAAGGCAGCATTTATGTGAATATTGAAAATATAGAAAATGAAATAAAAGTAACAATAAAAGACACAGGCATAGGAATAAAAAAAGAAATTGTACCAAAGATATTTGATAAGTTCTTTCAAGTTGACAGCTCAATGACAAGAGAGCATGGAGGCACAGGTTTAGGGCTGCCCATCTCGAAACATATCATTGATGCGCATAAAGGGAAGATTTTTGTCGAGAGCGAGGTAGGAAAAGGAAGCAGTTTTATATTTACACTGCCGATACAGAAAAAGATAGAAGAAGATTGAGTAAGTTTATAGCTGTTCAACCAATCCTTTAAATTTATCCAAACCAATAGTCAGAATAAACTTAGCCAGTAATGGACCTCTCTCTTTGCCAATTAATAGTTTATAAGCGCCTTTAAAAAATTCTTTTGGTTCTAGTTCCAAACTTTTACAAATATTATAAAATTCATCATGCAGTTCTTTGTCTGTCCATGATTTTTGGTGCAGTTTTTTGACGACAATATCTAACGCTTTTTTGATTCTATGATCAAGCTTTAACTCTTCAGGATTGATGGTTTCATTGAGTTTAAACTTGTATTCATCGCTTGCAAAATTATTTATCCATTGTCTGGCATCATGCATTCTCTGAAGAACAGAGTGTAATTCTGCGCCTGACAAGTTGTTTGGTAAATGGCCAAGCATTCTTAATGTATCTAAAGCACGTTCATCATTGTCCATTACAGTCTGATTAACTATGGCAGCAAACTTCAAAGGAATTTGTACAGGCATCTGTTTAGGAAGCTCGCCAACATGGCTAAGCTCATAAATTCTAGTCTGCATCTTCTTTTCTTTTTCATCTGCCTCTTCTGCGCCAAAATAAATTCTTTCTGTCTTGTCAAATCTGTCGTAAAGAAATATGATGTTATTGTCCTGTGACGGGTCAAAGTCTATAACAGAATTAGGCCTTGATTTTATTAATAGATATCTTACCATATGCGCTGGCAGGATATTAGTTATGTCTACAAACGCAATACCCTGGCCTTTAGAAGTTGACATCTTCTTTCCGCCAATATTAAAAAATTCATAGCCATTGCCTGTGAACTGCCTTGTTGAAGGATATGGTGGTGTGTAATCAAACAATTTATTTGCTAGTTCAACACCAAAAGTTCTTGAACCGCCTTTAGTGAAATGATCTTTGCCGGCATACTCGCAAATTACTCCTTTAGAGAACCATTTTGCAGGCCATTCTACCTTCCATGGAAACTTGCCGTTGCCGTTGTAAGGAGAAATTTTGCCGTGATGACCGCATCCTTTTGCCCATTTGACAACATCATCCCTGCATTCATAAGTTAATAATTCTGTTTCAGTATCCCATTCTGTTGCCATGGTTGTAGCAATCCTTCCGCATTTTTCGCAGATAACATTGAAAGGTATTTTTTTAGCAGCGGCAACATCATCACCATACAATTGCCTGTAAACATCCTGAACTTTAGGATAATTGTCGAGTACAAGCTTTATTGCTTTATTAAAAGTTCCATTTTCATAATCCATGCCTGTGCTTGTTATTTCTGCTTTTATACCCAATTCTTCAAACTTTTCTACACACTGCATAAAATAATAATCTCCAAAACTTTCATATCCTTTAACTGGAGAAGGAATGTTTCTAAACGGCATGCCTAAATACTTGTCCCATGAATTATCTAATTCCTGATTAGGCTTGTCATAAGGATCTATATCATCGCTGCTGAGAACAAATTTGGCATTTAAACCAATACTACGCATTGCTTTGGCAATTGCATCATGAATAATCCAGCCTCTGCCAGAGCCTACATGGATTGAACCAGAAGGTGTTTTCTCGTCGTAAACAAGATAATAACCTACTTTGTCTACTACCGCCTTTAACTTTTTATCTTTTTCTACACGCTCTTTTATATCCAATGCTATCTGGTCAGCCCAATGATTGTGTTCTTCAGAATCCTCATTATGTTTATGCTGCATTTTAGCCTTTTCTTTATGTTCTTTAGTTAGCTCTTTATGTTCTTTATCTGATTTTTGTGTGATATTTTGTTTAATATCTTGGTTGGTATCTAGTTTAATATCTTGTTTAAGGTCTTGTTTAAGGTCTTGTTTAGGGTCTTGCTTAATGTTTTGTTTAATGCCTTGTTGAAGGTTTTGTTTAGTGTTTTGTTTAATATTTGGGTTAGAATTTTGTTTAATGTTTTGTTTAACAGATGAGTTAGTGTTCATACAGAATAAGTACTAAGTTGTGTTATATAAATATTTTGATTAATTGATTTATTGTATGTAAAAAATCTACTTCAGTTTACTATACCTCTGGTTCATAATGAATTTTTAACTCTTCTGCGCGCGAAGGAAGTCTTAATTTTCTTAATGCTTTTGCCTCTATTTGTCTTATTCTTTCTCTTGTTAAACCAAAATCATTCCCAACCTCATCTAAAGTATAATTTCTTTGTTCATCTATGCCAAACCTTTTTTTTAAGACTGTTTCTTCTCTAGCTGTCAATGTTGCCAAACCTTTTCTTACTGCCATGTTTTGATCAGTTTTTTCTGCTCCTGATAATGGGCTTGGTGTTGTGTTATCAGGTATAAAATCCTCTAATGTTGAATGCCCATCTTCATCTTTCCCAATAATTATGCTTAAACTGATTGGCTCTAATCTTTCTATTCTTAATATTTTATTTACTCGTTCCAATGGAAGTTCAGATGCTTCAGCAATTTCTTCTGGTGTTGGTTTAGGAATTCCTTTTGCTATTAAATGCTGTTTTATGCGGAGAATTTTATTATATTGCTCAGTCATATGAACAGGAATTCTTATAGTCTTGCCCTCATCGGCAATGCCCCTTATAATCGCTTGTCTTATCCACCATGTTGCATATGTGCTGAATTTATTGCCTGTTCTGTAATCAAAATGCTCAGCAGATTTAATTAATCCTTCATTACCTAAACCAACAAGATCAGATAGTTCTAAGCCTCGGTTTCTATATTTTTTTGCAATTGAGATTACTAATCTTAAATTTGCATTGACAAATGCATTTTTTAAACCCGTGATTTGATTACTATAATATCTCACATCAGATATCACCCTTGCCAAATAAGTTTTACCTTTTTCAGTTGTTAATACTTTAGGAGAGATTGTTTCTTTAAGAAGAGTCGGAAATCTATGCTTTGAGCCATTATCACTAATTTCCAGAGTTAGAATGTCTTTACTAACTCTTCCAATTACATTATCAAAATAAGCAGGTGTAAGGTGTATGCTTGCCAAATAAGACAAAACCCTGTCCTGATATTTCAATTTAGTTTTGTTGTTCCATTTAATACTCGATTGCTCTTTTAACTCTTCTTTTAACTCTTCTTCAAATTCAAATAAATCCATAACTGTTTTATAAAAAAATGAGACATAATCTTCTTTCTGTAATGTATAACTATTCTCATTTAATTTATCACTTTCTGTTGGATTATCGTCTTGTAATGATTTATATTGTCTTGATTGTTTTGATTGTTTTGGTTGTCTTCTTGTTTTTTTTTCTGGCAGTTGGCCATTTCTTTGCACAATATACTCTAAAAAAGCAGGCTCTTCATTATAATTAGGGGTTGAGATAAAATCATTATGCCTGAAACTAGGAATGGTTAAAGACATCATTAAATTAACCAACTCGTCCATAAAATAACCATGAAGATTAAAATAACATAGCAGGGATAATTGGTTCCAAGCTTTTTCCTGCACCTGACCTAATTCTTGTTCTCCTTCCCTTGTTAAAAGAACTGAGCCTGTTCCAACTTCTTTAAGATACAATCTTAGCGGGTCGTACCTTTCCTTAGCTTCTGTTTCCTGTTCTTTTTTGCGGTAATGATCGACCATAAAAACAGGTAACAGCATGAGATTTAAAAAGGTTTCTTACCTTAGAGTAAGGAGAAAAATGGTTCTTAAACAATCAGCGGTTCAGAGTGAAAAATGTAAAAATTATGATGCTTGTTTTACCACATAAACCATATCATTTTTTCTTACTTTCTCTGTTACTTTTATGGTTATTTTATTACCTTGAATCGCAGAGTTAATTGGTTTATTTGTGACAGCATTGAGAATTTTGTCAACTTTACATCTGCAATAGCCTGTAGTTGGACCTGTAATAACAATAATACTGCCTTTTTTTAATATTTCATTGCCCTCAATTAAAATTTCAGCAACTTTCTGCTTTGCAAAATAATTAGTAACCTTGCCAAGAACCCTTTTCTGTTCTGTTGCTTTGTTGCCATAGACATTTGACCATTCGTTTAATGGAACACCCATGTAAAAACCTGTGCTAAAACCTTTATTATAGACTTTTCTGACTTCTTCAATTAATTCTTTCTTTAGTTTATTATATTTTCCAGAATTTTCTTTTTTACTCTTCTTTTTATTTTTCTTAATGCCCATAACAGTATCAATTGCTCGCCTGTAAGCCTTGGTTACTGTATAAACATAGTCAGCATTTCTTCCTCTGCCTTCTATTTTGAAGACGTCAATATTTGCATCGATTAATTGTTCTATAATTTCTAACGTGCATAAATCTTTTGGGCTCAGTATGTAGCCTTTGCCTAATTTCAGCTCGTGGCCTTCTTCTGCATCCTTGATTATGTATTCTTGCGAGCAATCATCATCGTTTGTATTCTCTGTTGTATTCTCGTTTGAATTTTGAGTTGTATTCGCTTTTATGTTTGCCATGATATATTCTCGTCTGCAAGGCTGCAAACATTGTCCTCTGTTGGCGCTGCAGTTATGAATAAACTGGCTCAAGAAACATCTTCCGCTAATGCTTATACACATTGCGCCATGGCAAAATGCTTCTATTTCTATTAACTTTCCTGAAGGGCTTTTTAGGTTATGTTTTTTTATTTGTTGGATTATATTTTTTATTTGATCAAGAGAAAGTTCTCTAGCAAGAACAATTCTGTCAGCATAAGCTGAAAAAAGCATTAACGCTTCAAAATTACTGCAGCTCTGCTGTGTTGTTAAATGGACTGAAATTTCTCTTTTTCTTGCTTTAAGGATAACTGCCCAATCACTTGCAATAACTGCATCGATTTTATGAGTTTTAACCTCGTCGAGAATATTGTCAATAAGGGTAAGCTCATTATCATAAACTATTGAATTCATTGTGAGGTAACATTTAATCTTATTTTTTGCGCAGAGGTCCTTAATTTTTGGTAAATCAGAAAGCTCAAAATTTTTAGCTCTCCCTACCCTTAGATTAAACTGTTTAATGCCGAAATATACACTGTCACATCCTGCTTTTATTGCTGCCTGTAATGTTTCAAAGCTTCCGCAAGGGCTCATTAGTTCTACCATACTACAACGTAAAGAAGAATAGAATATAAAGTTAATGATTGAGTTTGGTTTATTAGAACTTATGTTTTTTTAGTTCCTGAGCGCAGCCACCTGTCTCATGATTATTTTTAGTTTATTTTATTTTATACAACTATTTTAAAAAAATTAATTTTTCATGTGACTGTAGACTGCGTCCCACATGCGGATTGGGAGCGGGAAACAGGGTTGTGAGCAGAAAAAAGATAGAAAAATCATATACTAAGAACTTATCAATGATTATAATTCAAAAGATTCTCGTTCCTTCCTTTAACATAATGTATACTTTTGCTGTATTTGAACACTCTTCTTTCAATCTTTGTGTTTAATTGAAAATAAGCTCCAACCCTTTTTCTTAACATTTCAGGCTCAAACGGTTTAGTAATATATTCGTCTGCTTCTACGTCAACTGCTTTTCTTACATCCTCGTTTTGATGTTTTGCAGTAAGCATGATGATTGGTATCATTTTTGTTTCCTTGTTCGTCTTTAACAGCCTGCAAACTTGGTATCCATCCATGTTTGGCATCATAATGTCAAGTATGATTAAATCAGGAGCTGAGTTTATTTTATTCAAAGCATTCTGTATTTTATTTAAAGCATCCTGTCCAGATTCTGCCTTGATTACATCATACTCCTGCTCAAGTGTTAAAGCTATTAATTCTCTGATTGCATATTCATCATCAACAACCATGACCTTTTTTTTCTGATTCTTTGTGTCCATAATTGTAGGAAAGTAAATTGAATATATATAACTTGTTAAGCTGATACTATTAAGTACCAATATGGAGATTTATAACATGATAGTTTATTATTTTGGGTTGTTTATACTACTTTAAAAAAAACTTTAAATTCATGAGACGGGTGGACTTCGTCCTTAGTACGTGTTGTGAGCGGTAGACGAGATTGTGGGTAAGAAAAAGAGATAAATAAGATTAGAAAACAAAAAATCTAACTAAACAACTTCTTATTAATAATTAATCAAATAAGCATCAAAGCAAATAAAATTCCAACAAGAACTATGAATAATAATATCGCTAAAGGGATTATAATGATTGCAAAGAAGGCTTTTAGTTTAGTGAGCTGCTGGTAAATTCCTAAACCGATTATTTCTGTATAAAACACATGAACTAAACCTATCAAGCCAATTATGCCTGCCACAATTAGTTGGGGCATCATGTCTGTTATTGTCTCAAAAGTGGGATTTAATATAATATTAAGAATCTCTATAATAATCAATGACACAAAATTATAAACAGCTGCTAAAAACATTGAATAAGTTATTGTTTTAAATGTGTTAAAGAAAGGCTGTTTGCCTCCAAACATTAAAACACCAAGATGTGTAATTCCTGAGGAGAAAAAAGGCATTATAAAACTAAAGGTAATACTTAAAATCATAATGATAAAAGAGAATAACACCATATATGCTCCTTCTCTTAAATCACCATAAATACCAACAAGGAACATGATCACCTGCAAAACAGCCATAAAAATGACGTACTTAAGAATAATCGGAAAAACATCTGTTTCTGATTTAACTGAATTGTAAAACACAGAAGGATTAGTGAACAATAATTTGAATTGTGAGTAATATTTCAATAAATTAGAGGTTAATGAATTAATTTTAGATGATGTTAAGAGATTATAGGAGTTAGATGATTTAGAAGATGAAGCAACTGTTACAGGTGGTTTAGGTAATTTTGGAGCTGGCATTTTAATTTACTCTATTATTGCTGTATTGGATTTTCGTGTTTAAATATAATAAAATTTAAAGAAAAATAAAGAAAAAGATTAAAACATCTTTTTCCATTTATTGATTCCTTCTTTGGCAGTGTCTTTCAAAGCTAAGCCATAACCAAGGCCTAATGCGATTCCAACACCTAACATTAATCCACCCACTATTACTAAAAAGGTGTTTTGTGCTAGTCCTAAATGAATACCAATTTGGTCTAATGCTAGTAATGTTGCAAAAATCAATACTACTACTTTTGCAATATATCCTATACCTACTGCATTCTTAATCTTGACGTGCTCGATTTTTGAGCTTACATAATCAGCTACTAAAACACCAAACAATACTAACAACAAACCAGCTATCAAGTTTGGAATCCAAAAACTTAGCTCAATCAAGAAGGTAGATAATGTAGTTAATTTTATTAATCCTGCTGCGGGTGACAAGAACAACACAAAGATATACCATTTAGATATAACAGCTAAAACATGCCCTAGCTTTAAATCACCAACTCTTTTCTTTAATCCTGTTTTTTGTATTAGATAGTCGTCAAACTTTATCTTAATGAAAAGTTTGTCTAATACTTTATAGATAATCCATCCAATAATATAACCGACAAGCAATACTATCAATGCTGCGATTAATCCTGGGATTACACTCAAAATCCCTAACAAAAGATTACCTAATGCGTCTACTATAGATATTCCCAATTGTTCTAATACCAATTTAATTCACCTCTTTCTCCCTAACTATTGATTATTCTCTCAAATTCCCCCTTCACCATGATTTTTGAGATTAATTAGTAGTAATTAAACAAATAATATATAAAGTTTTATCACCATCATGGTGTGATAAACTGGGTTTTTGATTGCTTTGAATGAAAAGGTGGTTAACTAATATACCAAAAGTGAACATAAATAGTGTAGGAAAGAATAATAAAAAATCAAAAGTGCAATAAAAAGCAAAAATAGTATTTAACTAAGGGGTTTGACTACAGCACTTTCAGCTTACCAGTAATCTTATCTATTTCTTCAATAACATCTGGACCTATTGCGCCGCAGGTTACAGTGCCAGACTCAACAAATGTATGTCCAGCGTCGGTTATTACAGAAGTTATCATTCCTTCATCTTTTGCCTGCTGGATATAATTAAATAATTCCTTCTCGTCAACAACCTTGACAACAATCTTCATCATACCTTGGTTATGCCATTCTTTGACAAGTTGTTCGCTTTTCTTTGATTTCAAGCTTTTTAGAACGCATTCCACACTAGCGTGGCTGGCTTGGGCAGCTATCTTGCCTTTTGACATATTTAAATCTGTTCTCATTAAGATTACTTGTTTTAGTTCTTTTGAAGCCATAAGTAACACCATAAGATATAGAAAATATAAAGTTTGTGATTAAAATTATTCAAAGCCTTATGTTTCAGTGCAAAAGCTTAACAAATTTCAGGAAATCGATTAAATTAATGAAACTGATTAATCCGAAACATATTTAAATAAAACCATGTTCATGAGAGCTATGGAAAAGGATAAAAACAGCGACGAGAAAATCATTCCTGAAAAAACTGAAAAAACAAGCGAAGACTCAAATAAAGAAGCAGATAATAATGATAAGAATCTTGAAATTAATGATATTTCTGCGCCAGAAATAGAGAATGTTGAGAAAGGAATTACACCAATAGTAATAGAAGATGAGATGAAGACCTCTTATATAGATTATGCTATGAGTGTTATTGTAGGAAGGGCATTGCCTGATGTTAGAGACGGCTTAAAACCTGTCCACAGAAGGATTTTGTTTGCGATGAATGAGATGGGGATGGCGCATAATAAACCTTATAAAAAATCAGCAAGAATAGTGGGGGACTGCCTCGGGAAATATCATCCGCATGGTGATCTGGCTGTTTATGATTCAATGGTAAGAATGGCGCAAAACTTCTCATTAAGATATACATTAATTGACGGCCACGGCAACTGGGGCAGCATTGATGGAGACTCTGCAGCGGCAATGAGATATACAGAATGTCGTCTGCAAAAAATCGCAGAAGACATATTAGAAGATATTGACAAAGAAACAGTAAATTTTGTTGATAATTTCGACGGAACATTAAAGGAACCAGTAGTATTACCTTCAAAGGTTCCTAACTTATTAATCAATGGCTCATCTGGAATCGCTGTAGGTATGGCAACAAATATTCCGCCACATAATATTCAAGAGGTATGCAGCGCAGCCATTAATGTTATAGACAATCCAGAAATGCCAATAAAAGAATTAATGAATATAGTTAAAGGCCCTGATTTTCCAACCGGCGGCATTATATGCGGAAAACTTGGTATAAGCTATGCATACGGCACAGGAAGAGGAAAAATTCTTGTAAAAGGAAAAACACACATTGAAAAGCATAAAGAAAGAGAAGCAATCATTATAGATGAAATACCTTATATGGTCAACAAATCCACGTTAGTTGAAGAGATTGCTGACAATGTCAAATCAAAAATGATAGAGGGAATCAGCGATATAAGGGATGAGAGTGACAAAAGCGGAATGCGTGTTGTTATCGAACTGAAGAAAGATTCCAATACTGATGTTGTATTGAATCAATTATATAAACATTCAAAATTACAGAATACATTTGGAATTATTATGCTTGCATTGGTTGATAACGAGCCAAGAATTCTTAATCTTAAAGAGATGCTTGAAGAATTTATAAAACACAGAAAAATCGTTGTCATAAGAAGAACACAGTTTGAACTGAAAAAAGCAGAGGAAAGGGCGCATATTCTTGAAGGCTTAAAAATTGCATTAAGCGATATAGACAATGCAATAAGAATCATAAAGGCAGCAAAAGATGTTAATATCGCCAGAACTGGTTTAGTCACAACTTACACATTAACAGAAATACAGGCACAGGCTATTCTCGACATGAAATTACAAAAATTAACTTCTCTGGAAACTGAAAAAATTCTTGAAGAATTAATAAATCTGATTGAAAAGATAAAGGATTTCAAGGAGATACTTGCTTCTGAAATAAGGATTAAGGATATCATAAAAAGTGAATTAGTTGAGATTAGCGAAAGGTATAAAGACGAGAGAAAAACAGAGATAAGCGAGAGCGAAGAAGAAGAGGAAATTGAAATTGAAGATCTTATCGAAGAAGAAGATGTTGTTGTTACAATCTCTCATGGAGGTTATATCAAGAGAACACCTTTAAACGTCTACAAATCTCAGGGCAGAGGCGGCAGAGGTATAATCGCTGCAACAACAAAAGAAGAAGATTTTGTGGAGCATTTATTTATTGCCAATACTCATGATTATTTGCTGTTCTTTACTGACAAAGGCCAAGTGCACTGGCTGAAGGTATTCAGAATCCCTGAAGGCGCCAGACAGGCAAAGGGCAAAGCAATTGTTAATTTGATTAATATTGAAGCAGGAAGTGAGAAAGGCAGCAATATAACTGCGTTTATACCAATAAAACAATTTGAAGCAACACAATATTTGGTGATGGTAACAAATAATGGAATTATTAAAAAAACCAGCTTAGCAGAATTTTCAAACCCAAGGCATGGCGGAATAAAAGCAATAAACATTGAAGAAGGCGATGAGCTGGTCAATGTATTATTAACCGACGGCACTAAACAGATAATAATTGCTACAAAAGACGGTCTTGCTGTCAAATTCAACGAAGAAGATGTTAGAGAGATGGGAAGATCATCGATAGGTGTAATTGGGATAAGATTGAAAAGAAAAGTAAATGAAAAAGGGGAAATAACTGATAGTGATAAAGTTATCGGCGCAGTAATCGGCGATGATAACAAAACATTACTGACAATAACTGAAAATGGTTATGGAAAAAGAACTAGTATCGGTGAATACAGACTGATTAACAGAGGCGGGCAAGGTGTTATCAACATAATCTGCAGCGAAAGAAACGGAAATGTTGTCGGAATAAAAAGTGTTTCAGAAGAAGATGAAATCATGCTGATAAGCCAGAAAGGTATAATTATCAGAACAAGATGCAATTTAATATCAGTCATTGGAAGAAATACACAAGGAGTAAGATTAATGAAACTTGAAGAAGGCGATAAAGTAGTAAGTGCTGCGAAGATAATTGGCGATGAAGGAAGCGAATAGAATTATGTATTTAGTTTAATGATCTAATTTTGAATCTGGAGCAAAGTAAAAATCCATGGGCAAAAATTTATATAGACAGCCAATTCATTAATATTATGAACAAAAAAGTATTAAATCATTATTTGGAATTTGGTACATTTACTAATCCTGGCTGTTATAAAGAATTTCTTAAACTTCTTCCAAATGATGTAAAAGAGCTTGGCAATTTAATATGCCATCAAGTCATTCACCGCAGAACTCTCAAAGAAGGCAACACAAAAGCTAACAAAGATCTGCGCTATGGTGATATAAATAAATATCCGTGGTATAGATTAAGATGCGATGATGATATATTGCCTACTGCTGTTTCAATGATTGCAGAATTATTAAGGCTTGATAACAGAGGATTTTTAGCAGAGAGAAAAGTAGAACATAAAATTGTCGTCACCTGCCGTTTTGTTGCAATTCTAATGGCTTCTATCTTAAAATCAAAAGGTATTCCATGCAGGGTTCGTTCAGGATTTGCCCCTTATTTTTTCAAAGGAAGCAGCGATCACTGGATTAATCAATATTGGGACAAAAGAAAACAAATGTGGATTACTTTTGACGCAGATGGATTCTTTGACAATACAATCGGGTTTGACCAATACAATATCCCTGAAACAAAATTTGATTGGGCTGCGAATACTTGGATTGGGATCAGAATGGGGAAATTAGATGCCAACAATTTTATCAACGCAGGCGGATTCAAAGGATTAATACCTGTTCTTTGGGCAGTCTTTTATGATTTTCACAGTTTAATGAACAATGAAATTATTTATAATCAAATGCCAAGTTATATTTATTTTAAGTTTGATAAACTAAATGAAAAAGATTTTAAAGAAATTGATGAATTAGCTAAATTAATGTTATACCCTGATAAAAATTTTGATAAATTAGTCAAAATTTGGAATACAAAAAAGAGATTTAGAATATTAAACAGTCCATTAGTCTGGGACAGCGATCATGTCAAATGGAAATGAATTGTTAATCATTTTTTTAAAAGAAATATATGTAAAATGAGGGATAAAATGAGCGAATTAGACAAGTTCAGGAAAAAATTGAAAAAAGAGTTTAATGAGCATCTTGAAGTTGACGAAGACAGCGATCTGCCTGTACATGAAAAGTTTACTAAGGAAAAGAAGATAAAGAAGTAAAGCTCTTGCGAATGCTTGAATAAGCGACAAACCCAAGAAATAAGCTAAGAAATAAAAAGAAACCAAAAATGAACAATCTTACTGAAAGATTTAAAAAAATTCTTAATAAAAAATGGTACATTCAGGGGTTTAATGGCTGCCTGAATTTCTGTTTTGCTGCTCCGCAGTCTGGATTAGTTGGATGTCATAATAATCTTGGATATGGTTACACAGAAAAAGTATTTATTTTTAACAAAGATTATGTTGAATATCTTTATCTTGAAGATGATTTTAGAAATATTGGGAATACGTTTCTTGAGAAATACAAGAAAAACAAGAATTATCTCAAAGAAGTGATGAAAAAGGATGCAGTAATTGTTGCTTCATCAAAAAAAACAATGAGCAAGATAGACAACACAGAATTAACAAAATTAAACAAACAAGAGCTGGTTAAATTATATCAGGAAATGCAAACTGCCTATCATGGAATTCTGGATGTAAGCCATATTATTGAAGGCATTTCTTTTGTCGTCGAACCGCTCCTGAAAAAAAAGATTGAAGATGCATTAAAACTTGAAAGGCATGATCCTGAATTTAGAAATATATTCAATCTGCTTATGCAACCTGCAAAGCCATCCTTTGCGAATGAAGAGTACATTGATATACTTGAAATTGTAAAATTAGTGAAAAAAGACAAAGAATTGTTTTCTTTATTCAATAAGTTAACACTTCAAGAAACAGCTGAAAGATTAAACAAAAACATAAAAGAAAAAATTATTGCACACAGAAAAAGATTTTTGTACAACCAGCTAAATTATTATCACGGGAATCCTTTAAGTGAATTAGATTATATTTCTGAAATAAAAAAACTGCTTGAAGAAAATATCGATATTGACGATAAGCTTAAGGCAGAAAAAGAGAGATACACTTTAAATGCTAAGATGAGAGGGGGGATTATACACAAATATAAGTTTAATGATGAGATTACTTCATTAATTAATATATCGATGATGGTTCTTCACTGGCAGGATAATAGAAAAAAGAATATTTTGACTGGTGTTTATTACATGAATCTTTTGCTTGGCGAGATTGGCAGGAGATATAACATTCCATTAGAAAAGATAAAAAGATATCTTCCAGAGGAGATAACTGAAGATAAGCTTGATAATTTTAGTATGGATGATGCTAATGAAAGGATGAAGCGTTATATTATTTACAGCAAAAGAGAAAATGGAAAGCTGATATTTGAAATTTATACAAAAGAGGATTATGAAAAGATTATGGATATTTACAATAAAACATATATAGAACAAAATGATATTCACGGCGCATCAGCATCACCAGGCAAGATAATTGGTGTTGCAAGGATATGCAAAACAAAAGAAGATCTTTTGAAATTTAAGGTTGGTGAAATACTAGTTGCATCAATGACAAGGCCGGAATTTGTGCCTGCAATGAAAAAAGCATCAGCCATAGTAACTGATGAAGGCGGGTTAACGTGCCATGCATCTATTGTTTCCAGAGAATTAGGCAAGCCATGCATTGTAGGAACAAAGATTGCCACAAAAGTGTTAAAAGACGGCGATATGGTAGAAGTGAATGCAAACCACGGCACTGTAAAGAAGATAAAATAAAAATCCCTGCCACCATAAGCGACGAAATATCCTCCAATAAACTAAAATTCCAACTGCCAAAAAAGAAGGTATTTAAAATGAACTCTTACCAATTGTTTCAAGCTGGAATGTTTATCATATTTATAGGAATTATTGTATTAATAATTGCGTCATTTCTCAGCGCAAAAGATGAAACAAAAATCACAAGTGATAAAAGCAGTACTGCTAAATTCAGTGTCATCGGTATTTTCGGATTTATTCCGTTTGGATTTGGAAACGACAAAAAGATGCTGATAGTTACTTTAATCTTGGCAATAATTATTATGATTGTTTCTTTCTTTTTGTTTTATAGAAAGGTTGTATTTGTTTAGTTCCAAAGCGCAGCCACACATCTCATGAATTTTTAGTTTAGGATTTTTACTTTGTTCTTTTCGAATAGAATTCTTAAAAAAATATTCATGAGACGGTGGACTGCGTCCCTAGAAGGGATTGAGAGCAGAAAACAAGATTGAGGACGAGAAAAAGATAAAAGAATAAGAGAAACCAGTTAAACAAATAGATTAATCACATCTCAGCATATCATTTCAATCGCTTTCTCATACATTTTCAATTTGATTGGCGTTTTGCCGATGATTTCTGCGTCTGCATGCGCGATTACTGGCTCATCAGAGGTTATTTCCAATGAGGTTGCTTTAACGCATATAACATCTTTAAATTTATAGACTTGGGTTGTTGCAAAACCAAAAAGATATCTCAATATATCAGACAATTCTTTTTTCTGGAGAATGAGAACATCGAAAAAACCGTCGTCATCTTTAGAATGCGGGATAATTTGAAATAAGTTCTGAAATTTTGCAATGTTGCATACAAGAACATAATATCCTGTATAAGTATTGCCATTTAGTCTTACACTGAGCAATTTTGGCTGATAATTGAATATTGCTTTCAGCAAACTTAAAGGATATGCAACTTCTCCAAACATCTTCTTTATCTTTGGCTCGACATTTTTGTACATTTCTGCGTCTATGCCTACGCCGCAGGCAATTGCAAAGTATCTGTTGTTTGCCCTGCCGATGTCTAAATCTTTTCTTCTGTTCTGGTGGATAATATTTATTGCTTTGTCAATCGATTTAGGAATGTTAAAGGCTCTTGCAATCATGTTAGATGTGCCGATAGGTATGATTGCTAGTCCTGGTGTCCTGTTCAATTTTGTTTTTATTGCATTATTTGGCTTTTTTAAAGTTCTGGCGAATTTCTTTTCCATCAAACCATTAATGGCTTCATTAATTGTACCGTCACCGCCAGCTACAATTACTACGTCTGCTTTAGAATTTTTTGCAAATGATGCTGCATCACCCTTCTTTTCAGTTATCTTAATATCAATGTCACCTTTAAAGAAACTTTGTATTTTATGAAGTATTAAATTGCAATCTTTATTTCCAGAGCATGGATTAATAATTAGTGTGTATTTTTGATGATTATAATTAATTGGGGTTTCGCATTTCATTGTGTTTGTTTATTATTTGTATTTATTTAGTTCCTGGCATGTCCAACCCGTTCACTAAGATAAATTAGTAAGTCGTTAGTCGTAGGTCGTTTGTCGTCAGCTGTTTTTTATGTTTTTCCGTTTACAACTAACGGCAAACGACTTACGACAAACAGTTTAATTAGTGAGACGGTGGACTGCGTCCCACAAACGGAAGGAGAGCTCAATAACGGGTTGTGAGCAATAAAAAATATTAATTATAGTGGCGAACTTTAATATTTGATTAATTTTGTTAAAGTTCGCGTATAGCGAACGAACTAAATCACATTATTTTATTAGTTTAGTTCGTTCAATGTAACAAACCCATAAAACTTTATTATTAAAATTTAGTGTGTTTGTTACATATAGGCACGAAATTTTATGCTCAATTATTAATGTTCGTGCCTATAGCTAAACAAATACAATTATTTTATGCCAGCCACAACACTATTCTCAAACATCACTGCTTTTGGACCTTTGTAGCCAGTTTCTTCTTTGATTTCTTTTGAAATATATATGTTTTCAATTAATTTAAAAACATTGCCTGTAAACAAACCGCCTTTGAATGGAGTTTTTATTGCATTGCCTTGTTTGTCCTTAACGACGATATAACCCAGCCTTATTTCTGCTGAAAAATCTCCTGAAATATTATTAGGAACAAAACTTGAGAATGCAACAATCTCAATATACGGCAATGTTTTGTAAGAATTATACATTTTGTCCAATGACGATGTTCCGCCTGAGATATCGACGCTGCCAAAAGCGCCTGTTGGAGGAACATTTAAATAATCTGCATACTGCTTGTCAGCCAAATAATTTTTAAAAATTCCTTTTTCTATAATACTGACTTTTTTTGAGAGGACACCGTCGTGGTCAAAGGATGCAGAGCAAGGATTTAATGGCATGAAAGGGTTTGTTGAAATAGATAAATTGTCCCTGAAAAATGTCCCAATTGGCTTGTTTAGCTGGTATCGTGAAATACCCATATGTTTTATCTTTGCAGATGAATGCATAATTAAAGGTGATGAAGAAAGATGCGGTGCAAAAAATTCTGAGACAGCATCGCCTGACAGAATAACATTGCCATTGAATGTCTTAATTAGTTCTGAGTTAAGAATATTCCTAACCATATTAATGTTATGGGCGATAAAATTTTTAACATCCAACTGTGTTGTTGAAGAAAAGTCCTTTGCAGCAACAAACTCCTGCTCTTTCTTTTGGATTTTTTTTTGAAATTTTTCATTTTTTGACGCTGTTAATGTTAATTCTATATAAAATCCTGTTTTTGGTTCAGACAAATCAACACCTTCAGAATTTAAGATTCTTAATGTGCTGCTGGCTGCATAAATTTCAAGATTATTTGGCTTAATATCTTTGTGTTGTGAAAGTGAAAGCTCTTTTTTGAGGGCTTGATAAACATTATTAAGTTGAGTTTTTCTGCCTTGTTCTGTGATAAGTTTGTCGTCAACAAGATTTAATTCATGTAACTGTTCTTTTTTTATCAAGTTACTCTCTTTCTCTGGCAAGGCAAAGGTTTGTTTTTTTGAATAATCACAGATGATTAAGGCATTATTAATTTGTTCTTGAATAACAAATTTATTAAATTCAACAACATTGAATGAGCTTTCTCCTATTTCTTTTCCGTAATCTTTGTATATTGTAATGACAATGTGTGTTCTGTTTGAATTCATAATTTCTTCAGGCTCGAGAAATTTAGTGAAATACATATTTGTTCTTGCAATTTCAGCTAATTCTATTTTCCAGCCATACAAATTTTTTTCAATAAGCATTTCTTTAATTTGTTCTATTTGTGTTTTATTCATTTTAGTTTTGTTATTTTAGTTTAGTTTCTGGGCGAAGCCACCCGTCTTATGATTATTTTTAATTTATTGTTTTTATGATTGTCTTTTAAAAAACGTAAATTATATTCATGAGACGGTGGACTGCGTCCCACAAACGTGTTGTGAGCGGTAAAAAACATTAATCGGCTAAACAAATAAGTTTTTATTTATTATGTATACAGCTATGCCAAATCAACTTCTTTTATCAATAAATGCGGTCCTCCTTCTGAGACACGCACCCATTCTTTATGGCCTTTGCCGCATCTACCAGTTCCAGGAATGATAAGTTTGTTGCCGACAGCTAGGATATTGCCAAGCATTGTTGGAAGATAGCCAGTCATGCCAATTTCATAAAAAAATTCTCCTGTAAGTTTACCATTCCTGATTTTTTCTGCGACAATACCTTGTATTTGGACATGCCATCCTTTAGGGTCTTCCATGCCGCCAGATGAATAGTGTAAGTATAAACCATCTTTAACCATTTTGATCATAGTTTCAGGAGAAGTGTCACCTTCATCAAAATAAGTATTGCTCATTCTTGCATAACATTTATGGTCATAGCTCTCTGCACGTGCATTAGCTGTTCTTTTAAAACAACCTCCTTTCTTAAGCACTTTTTTTAAGTTATGTCCTCCTTGTTCTTCCATAGTCAGTCTTGACGCTGAGTACATGTCTGTTATTGGCTGCGCAACAATTCCTTTCTTGATTAAATAAGTTGGTTCTGCCAATGCTCCTTCGTCGTCAAAAAAGAATGTTCCGTTTCTTGCCGGAAACGAAGGATTATCAATTATTGAAACATTATCAGGAGCTATCTTTTTGCCAATGAATTCTATTGCCTTTGCCCTGTCCTTGAACATTGTATCGCTTTCCATACCATGCCCAAAACTTTCATGAGCCAGTAAACCAGAAAGGTCAGGACTGAGTATACAGGTATATTTTCCTGGAGAAAGTTTCTTTGCTTCGGATATTTTTAATGTTTTTTCTATAATCTCTTTGACGTCTTTTTCTGAGATGTTTGTTGCTTCATAGCCCGGCGAAAAAAAACTTTTGTAATGATATCTTATATCCTTTTCTTTTGTCAAAACAAAAGGCACGACACCAATAAAACAAGAGGTTATATTCTGTGATAATTGTTTAAACCGATTTACAAATATCTTCTGCTCTTTTGTTTCTTCGTAGATAACACGCAAGTTTATTATTGTGGGGGTTGATAACTGGTTAGATAAAATCTGGTGATGAATATGTTTGACAAATTCTGCTTTCTCCTGTGTACCCACTTGTGATGGATTTATACTCCCATTTGAAACAAAATGTTTGTTAAGTTGTTTAGTGTCAATGTCTAATTTTATCTTATTTTTGTTTGATGTTTGAGGAAGAAGTTGAATTTTCGAAAATTCTTTTGCTTTTTCCAGCAATAATTGCTCATTTAGGCCAGTTGAAGCATGTGCGTGAAACTTTTCGCCGTCAAAAACACGCATTGTAACGCCAAAATCCTGTGAATTATCTATATTAATGTCTGTCTTATCTTTGGATATTGTTAAAGAAGAATCATTAATTAACAAAACATCAGTGTAATTGCCGTTGGATTGCATGACTTCTACTAATCTTAAAAAGAATTTTTTTATACGATTAATTTTGGCAAGGTCAAATTCCATAAGAAACTAAACAGGATATGGATTATATAAAGTTTGTGACATTCTTCGCATAAGTGTTTTTAAAGCTAGGAACAATAATTAGGATTAATGACACCTGCTAATTACAGTACTGCCCTTAATTATGATAAAAATGCCGCAGTTATAATCTCTATAGAAGCTAATATTAGAAATAATGGTCTTAAAAAAGATAATACCTGCGATGACATTATCGAGGATATTCTACTTGAGCATATAATAAAAGATAAAGAATACAAATTAACAGTCTATGAAAAAGAGAAAGATGGGGAAGAATATTTCCCAAAACAAAATTATTCTGCTTCATTGAAAGATTATCAGGAATTAAGATTAGAAGAAATATTAGATGTCAGCAGATTTTTCCCTGTAAAAAATTTAGTTATTGAACAAATGCCTGCTTATTTATTAGGATACACAGCAATTGGCGCTTCAAATATATTTAGGAATGAAATGCTTATCTCAGGAAGCGAAAAGGCATATGAAGTTGATGTTCATGAAACAATACATACTGATGATGAGTTTGAAACGAGAATATTGACGAGTTGGATTCTGGATAAAGATGTTAATAGATATTTGTTTGAGAAAGGGATAGTATTCAAGACAAAAAAAGATTATTGATTATTGTTTTCTTTGTGTCAAATATCTTTCTATCATATATTTTGGCAGAACTCCATCAGAAATTAGTTGATCTACTCTTTGTCTTGCTGTTACAAAATCATAATCCTTTCTGAAACAATCTTGGAAAAATTCTACAACCACATCATCCAAATAGTTTTCTGTCCTATAAAAATTAAACAATTCGCCCTTGTCGACCATTTCCCTAACTGTTTCCAAGTCATCATTATTTTCAACTTTTAATGCAGTAATTGGCTGATGAGTTAATGTTGCTGCCATACATTTGTGATTCCCATCTAAGAGAATGTAAGATGCACTTTGCTCTCTGTATTTTTTTGCTTTTTTTACGATATCAACTATTTCTTCAATTTTTTGCTTAAAAACAGCGGCAATTTGCTTGGCATTATTTTCTATTCTACTTTGCTCGGCAACTATATCATTCTGAATAAAAAATTCACCATATTGATGACTATATCTGTATGACACAGAATAAACTGAATGTACTTGATCCTTTTTAATTAAATATAATGTATGTCCACCTTCGAATTTAGTCTCGCAGTTTGCAACAAATTCAGCTAATCCTTTTTTTCTATTTTTAAGAGAAAGAGAATTTTGTTTATAATCAGAAAGTGCTTCTTGAAATGTTTTAAAGTCAGATACACTTATTGCATTATCTGCTACGATTACTGGCGGCAATAGCCTTCCATAACCTTTATTAAATATTCTAAAGTATATCTTTAAAACATCTTTGTTGGCTATTTCAGGCAATCCTTGTACAATAATCTTATCCGGTGATAATTGCAGTAGTTTCATGTGAAGAGGGTTTAGATTATTGTTTATAAATGTTTTGAAAATGTAACTACTGATGAGTAATATTGTGGTTTTAGGGGAATAAAAATTTAGAAAACAAGAAAAAAAATATTGAAAAATTAAAATCAATTAAAGAAAAACAGATTAATTTATTCCCCTTCAACTCTTGGCGCAAGGATAAAGCTGATCATTATCTTGTCTACAATCTTGTATTCTAACTTTAATGGATAGTCTTTGTTGAAGTTTATTTTTACATTTGGCACAAGTTTTCCTGCATTCATCATTTTTTTAAGGTATTCTATGCTGTATTTTGCCTTTACTTTGTCGCCGGCATCATTAATGATTTTTACTTCTTCGCTTTCAGGAATAGAAATGTTGGCTTCGCTTAAATCGCTTTCTGCTGTTATGGAAAATTTTTTGCCTTCTACTATGAAACTAACGCTTTCTCCTATAATATCAACGTCTTCAATAGAATCATTTAAGAACGAAGATGTTGCTGTTATTGTTACAGGGAAGGAAAGCTCAGGGATTCTTTGTTCTCTTTCTTCTAATTCAATAATCGGCAGCGAGAATGTACGTTTTGTTGTGCCTTCAAGTATAATTTTCAGTTTGTTTTCCTTAATTTCCAAACTTAACATATCATTTGGCTTTGCTCTTCTCAGAACTTGTTTAAGATTGCTTAGATTAATAGCTAATTCCATGTCTTCTGTGACATCATATTCAACAAAAGTGCTTGATAACAGCTTAAAGATGACCATTGCAACGTTTGCAGGATCCATAGCCACAAGTTCAATTGCATTCTTTGTTATCTTGAATCTTGCCTCATTTACAAGCTCAGAAATAATAGAAACACTATCTTTAAGATATTTTGGTTCTGCTAATGTTAACTTCATATTAACCCCCTCTGTTTTTGATTATATTCTCTTTATTAATTCTGTTTATTATCTTCTTTTTGATTCATAAATAAACATAATGCGAAATATACTAAAAGTGCAAAATACTGAAAGTTATATGTTTTGTGAATGATTTCCTATATTTAAAGATTTAGATGTAGTAACATAATGATTGAAGAGAACAGATATAGATTTTATAATATAGATATGATATACATTGCTAAATCGTATTGCTAATTGTATGGAAGTAACTTAACTTAAATTTATGAGACGGTGGACTTCGTCCTTGGTACGTGTTGGGGGCGGGAAATAAGAAAATAAGAAAATTAAGAAACAGGAAAATCAGCTGAACAAATTAGGTTATTTTATTGTTCACTTTATCTCTCTCCTTTCGCCATCATTCATCAAAATTACATGCGGCACTGAACATTCATCAGCCAGCTCTTTCATTGCTGTTTTCATACGCGCTTCGCAATGCGCAGGTATAAGGTTGAGGGGCTTTACCATATTAATAAGATCCCTTAAATCTTCTTTTGCAGCATGGCCAGATACATGAATATCTTTGAATATCCTCACATGTTTATGCTTGAGAAGTTCTTCTAAATGCTCTCTCGCATCAATATTAATTTGATTAGGTATAACACTGCATGAAAATATTACACAATCATCTTTATCAAGCTTGAAATCAAAATCCCCTCTGGCAATCTTGCTGAGAACTGATTTTGTTTCTCCTTGATGGCCTGTGACAATAAGCAGGTATTTACTTTTGTTTTTTTCCAGCAGTTTCAGGGCGCTTTGCACTTTTGAGCTGTAACCGACAATCTTTGTATTTTTTGAAAAATTGACTAAATTAGCCCTCTCAGCTGCTTTGACATATTTGGCAAGACTTCTTCCAAGCAGAACAACTTTTCTATTAATGCGCTGGCCATATTCAATTATTGATTTCAGCCTTGCTATATGCGAAGAAAAGGTTGTAACAATTATCGCTTTCTCGTCTGACTCTATGCCTAACAATAAATCTTTAAGCATCTGTCTTGCGACATTCTCAGATGGTGTCTTTTTTGGGTCATCTGCCCTTGTTGAATCACATATAAGCAGTTTTACGCCTTTATTACCCAATTCTTTCAGGCGCTTAAAATTTGGTTTTTTGCCAAGAACTGGAAAACTGTCAAATTTGAAATCATTGCAGTAAAGCACTGTGCCATATTTTGTATGCAATGCAACCATTACGGCCTGTGGCGTTGAATGTGTTGTATGAACAAACTCTACCTCTATTTCGCTAATCTTATACTTTGAGTTTGGAGAAAGTGTTTTAATATGATTTTTTAGCTTGAAGTTCTCATCATAACAGATTGCAAGTATAAGCTCTTTGGTGTATGGTGTGCAGAGGATTTCTGCATTATATTTGTTTGAGATAAAAGGAAGCGCGCCTAAATGATCCAAATGACCGTGAGTAGGAATTATTGCCACAACCTTATCTTTCCAGTCGTCAATAACAGAGTCATCAGGTATTGCGCCGACATCAACTAGCTTTTTTACTGGAACAAGCTTAATGTCTTCATCTTCAGTGTATTCAATATATTTTGGGAGGTAAAGACCCATATCAATAATTATAACCTGTTCATCTACTTTTATGGCAGTCATGTTTCTTCCGATTTCATTATAACCGCCTATGGCGCAAATTTCTATCATTGGATTAAAACTTAAATGAAGAAGTTTATAAATGTTATTATGCTGTGTACTTATTTGTTCAATTTGATAATTAGTTTACACTTCTTAAATTTCTGACATTTTCATCCTTTTTGGTGATTTTTATGGAAAAGTTAAATGAAAAGAAAAGGAAGTGGATAATGCTTAATTAATTATTCTCTTCTTATGAACTGCTAAATATCGCCTCAAAAAATAGTTTGTAAAACCATCCTCATCTCTTTGCAGTGCTTTGTAATAGGTTCTTCTTTTTTTATATTCAATAATCAGCATAGGATAATTGTTATGCCATAAAATATGATTCATTATGAGCCTTCCGATCCTGCCGTTCCCATCACCAAACGGGTGAACCATTTCAAATTTGTAATGCGCCCTTGCAGCTAACTCGACAGGATTCAAATTCAGCTTAGATTCGTTTAAATACTTAAATAAATTTTTCATTAAATCTTCAACATCCTGCCAATCTGGCGCTATGTATGACCCAACCCTGACTAAAAAATCTCTGAATCTGCCTGCAATATCTGGTTTAGTTTCGCCAAAAATCTCCTTGTGCCAGTATAACAGCAACTCCTTTGAAATTAATTGTTTTTTATCTAACATTTCTAAAAATATTTTAGAATGCATTTCTGTTTCCCGTATATCTTTAAGTGATTTATTAGGCGCAGTTTTATCAATTATGATTTCTCTGGCTTCTTCAAGTGTTATAGTTGAGCCTTCAATAGCATTTGTGTTATAAGTAAATGCTATAGCAATCTCTTCTTTTTCTCTCTGTTTGGCACTTTCAGGATACCTTTTCCATTCCTTCTGAAAAGAAAGTTTTATTTTTTTAAGCTTAGCATACATTGAAAGCCTGTTTTCTTTTACCAATTCTTTCCTTGCTTTTTCCAGATTGTTAAGAGTTTTGCCGAGATATTTCTCTTTGGTTATTACTTTATTGTTCTCTCTGTATGAATACTTAAGATAATAGTAGCCGGCTTTTTTTATAATTCGCATATTTTAATCACCGATAGATATGTTACCCTTACAAACTATTTAAATCTTTCGTTTTGGTGATATTTGTAAGGGGATACACTAATGTGGGTGACTACAAACTAGCTAAGATGTAGTTACCTAAACAGAAAGTGTATTAGTATGAAATCTTAATAAAATATATAAACATCATAAAAAATAATAATAATAACAGATAGAAAAATAGTAAGGATAAAAATCAAGGAATCATAATGTTTAAACACAAAAAAGCAGTAATGTCTGAATTGTTCAAATGGATTTTTGGGATAATTATATTTGTTTCATTGGTAGCTATATTTATATGGGTCATTGGGCCGAAAATTGTATCAGTTGTGCAAAGCATTATTACCAGCTGATATTCGTATGGGTGTTTGGTTTGCCCCCCACTTTAGCGAGGATATATTGAAAATAAAAAATTTAAAAATTGAAAGTGAAAATCATGAAAAAACACTATAAAAAAGCAATAGGATGGGGAATGCTGCTTGTTATAATTCTGGGTTTGATATTTATTTTATTAGCACAGCCATTGATAAAAAAGATTTACAATGCAACAATCAAGATTGATATTCCAGACAATTATGATGGTTTAACACAACCTGACCCTGAAAAAGAAACTCAGGTTGTTGAGTTAAACAATGCTGCTGGCTCTGACTTCACAAAAGGCGATTACTCCAATGCAGCAGATAAATACGAAAAGATAATTGAAGATGACAAAACAGATAAGATTGTTTCTACTATTTTGTTTGAGATCGGCAAAGCGTTCTATGAAAAAGCGAAACTTGGCAATAAAGGGGATAATGGAAAAACATATTATGAAAAGAGCGCTGTTTATCTCGCTCGTTATATCAATGAAAAACCCAATGATAATCAGGAAAGAATCAATACTGCATACGAAGATCTTATAGACAGTTATATCAAAATAGGCAGTAAGGATAAAGCTGAAGCATTAGCTAAAAGTTATAAAGATAAAAATGGAGAAAATGATACTTTTGAAGTAATGAGGGCATTGTTAGGATGGAAATAGTAAAAATCAAGTATTTGTTTAGTTCCTGGGCGAAGCCACACGTTCACTATGAAGTTTAGTTTAGGTTTTATTATTTTAAACTTGAATTATTAGTATAACGCTTAAAAAAACGTAAAAAACATTTCATTAGACGGGGGACTTCGTCCTTGGAACGAGTTGTGAGCGAGAAATAAGATTGAAAACCAGAAATATACGAAAATGTCAAAATCTTAAAGGTGATAAACATGAAAAAAGGTGATTTAAGCTTGAATGTGATTGCCAGTGCAGTCATTATATTGGTTGTTATTATTGTTCTGATTATTATATTTACAGGAAAATTATCTCTGCTTTCCGGAAGCATAAGTTCATGTGAATCAAAACCCGGCGGAAAATGCGTTTCCAGCTGCCCAACACAGGAAGATGAATATTATTACTCGCAAAAGATGGACTTCAAATGTTCTGACGCTAATTTAGTTTGCTGTTACAGCCAATGCAAGGCATCTGGCGGAAAATGCAAACAAGGATGCTCTGATTCTAATAATGATTTAGGAACAGGAGATTGTAATGGTGGGGAGGTTTGCTGCAAAGAAAATTAAGATTAATAAGTTAATTGTTGTTAATGATTATTAAACATGCAGAGGAGTCAGAGGTGAATAATTTGAAAAAAGCAGAGGGCGGCATTGGCCAATTGGTTCCAGCGGTATTATTATTGGTTATTTTGGTGCTTGGAAGTTATTTCATCGCCGACAAATATGGGTTAATATCTAAAAATATTGACAGCAGTGAAAAGAACATCCCGCCAATTGCATGTTATTCAAGCAATAATCCTTCGGCGCAAGGCAGCGGAGCAGTAGACACAAATAATGACGGTGTATATGACGGAGAAATTGTCGCTAAAGACGGCAAAACAATCAACTGCGGCGAATATGAATCTGTAATTAAAGTTGCTTAATTGAATATATCTAATGAAATTGATAAGTTATATCTACTAAAAGTGCAAAAAAATAACATTTTTTTGCTTAAATTGATTAATGTAAAATAGTTTTGAGATAACAAAATAAAAATGAACAAGAAACTGTTTAAATCAAACAAACGAGCAGAAGGTTATATTATAGATATGGAATTTCTTGTGGAATTAATAAGGGGATTAATAGTCTTGTTTGTAATCTTTTTAATAGGGATAACAATTTACAAGATTTTTATATACGACAAAGATGAGGATTTAGCGCAGAAAAATTTTCTTAGTTTTGTCGAGGTATTAAAGCATCTTCCACCTGGTGCCAATCCAATACAGTATGCCATTGATCTTGGCGATGCTGAAGAATTTTATGTGATAGATACAAAAGGCAGCCCTGACAAACAATTTGCATCTGTTGAACCACCTGAATGTGCAAGCGAAGATTGTTTATGTTTATGTGAAGAGAACAGAGAAGAGTGCATTGAGCCATTAATCTGTACAAAGGTTTTCTCTGAACTGGATAAGCAACAATTATCATTTGACCAATTTAAAAAAAATAATTTTAATTATGTTGAAGTGTTTCAGACTGAAGAATTGGAAGAGAAAAAAACATTTACTAAACTTCTTTTAAGAAGAGAAGGAAACAATATATTAATCTGTGATGCAAACGAATGTTCAACAGGTGATTGTGTTTGTTTTAATGAATACGAGAAAAGCTTTGCAAAAAAGACTGCTGAAAATTTAGGAAGTTCTGTCAAGAAATGTTATAAAAGCTTAAATGCTGCAACAGGTTCTAAAGAGGAGATAACTGAAAAATTAAAGGAGAATATAAAAGATGCCACAGTGCAAAAAATAACGCCTGTATGCAGTTCAAGTATAAAGAATGTTATTGTTGATGGTCAAAAAAGCAAAGAAGAAGGATGGCAGCTGATTATAAAGAATGCTAAGATGTATTTGAGGCATGGCAAAGAACCAAAAGAAGAATTAATAGGGGGTTTACCTATCGGATTAAACTGTGTCATATTTGCAAATGGTGAGGTTAATACTGATATTGAAGAAGTGATTATTACACCTTCTGATAAAACTATAGAGATAGTTGATTTAGGCATAGGAAAACTTTGTTTGTGGAAGAAGGATGTGTTGTTTGAATAAATATATGAATAAATTAATTCTTTTTTTATTAAAATTCGATGAAATCAAAAATTGCAGCAGATTTGCAGTTATTTAGTTTTTATTAACAATATTGTTAATATTATTTCTATTACAAAAATTATATAAATCTATAGATATATGAATAAGGATATGTTAAAAAGAGGTGTGTTTAAGGATAAGAGAGGTATCTCTATAGACAAACTGTTTCTGGCAGAGGCAATACTTATTGCTATTGTTGCTATCGGCATTTTTGCGTATATTAATAATCTTTCAGAAAATACTTTATTTGAAAAAAAGGTAATTATAAGAGATTTAAGCTTATTAGCCAACACAATTCAATCTGTTCCTGGCAATGTCTATTACGAATACATCCCTTCTAAGAAAACTAAGAGTAAAGATTATATATACAGTTTTTCAGATAATATGGTAACAATATCTGAAAATGCCTATAAAATAAGTTATCCGTTGTTTTACAACACGTTTCTGCTATTTCAAGTCTATCCTATCACACAAGTTGAAAAGTTTACAATAAGCAATTTTAACAATGTGTTTGTCATAGCGCCTGAGAAAGTTATTGGGATAAAATACGAGAAAGGAAAGTCTGTTGAAGCCATTGAAGAAACAAAAGCAAACGCAACAACCAAAAGCACAGAAAAAGAAAATCTTAAGTGAAAATAAAATGATTAAATAGTGAAATAAAATAAAAAAAAGAATTAATAAGAAAATCCTAAAAATGAAATTCAACAAAAAAGCAGATGTGGCATACTGGCAGTTGATGTTCCTGTTTGTAAGGCTGTTTGTTCTGACATTAGTAATGTTTTCTCTAGTCTTCCTTGTACATGTATTTGTTGATAATTATACAAATATCCAAAAAGAAGAAATGAACCTGTTTGTTGAACATTTGATTTATTCAAAAAATGGGTTAAGTTATGCTGACAAACAGACAGGAAGAAGTTATCCTGGAATAATTAATTATGACGAAGTTAAATCACCACAAGATATTGAAGCAAAATTAAATAAGGCGTTTAGCTACGGAAATTATCCGCTTATTGCAGCGCACTTTGAATTTGTATCCTTGCCGATATTAAGTGTATGGAATCCTGAATTAGAAAACGAGGAAATTGAAGCATTAAATGAATTTTATTATAACAAAGAAAAGTATGATGAATGGAAATATCTTACTGGATGGGCGAACAAGATTAAAGTTCAGTCTGCAAAAAAACTAGAAAGAGTAGTTAGTATTGTAATCAGAAAAGAAAATGCAGACGGAATTATTAATTATTATCCTGCTAAATTAAAGATTACGCTATTGAGCCCGTCGTCTTAGTTCAAAAGATAATGTAGATAGATTAAAAGAGATTATATGAACAAAAAATAAAAGATGAAAAAGAAAAAATGAGACAAATAATAAGATAAAAATAAACAATGAAACATAAAATAATCAGAAACAAGAAAGCACAGGAAAGTCTGACTACAGACATCTTTTCAACATTATTGATAGTGGTAATCATAGCGCTAAGCTTTTTTGTTGTTAAAATTTGGTTTCACGGAAAATCTATGCAAATAATCGATTCTGAAATAAAAGAGGTTGACACTAAAAGAGAACTTATTACTTTATTAAAAATGCCTGTTAATGACAAAGAAGTATTCAGTGACCTGCTGATAAAATGTTATTTTGAGAAATTGGGTGAAGGTGTTGAAGATTTCCTAAATAATCCAAAAATAAGCGCTCCAAACAAGATGAATACTTGTGATGATATAACTACCTTCTTATCAATAGTTTATGGAAATGAATGCATGCATGTATACGGAAAGACAAATGATGTCAATATATTTGACTATTACGTATCGTGCGTAAAATTGGAAAGTTCTGAAAATAGTGTGCATATACCATTGCCGAACAAAGATACTATAACTGTTCACATGGAAAGATGTCAATGTGATAAAAGCAAATCATTTAATCCAAATTATGGCGGTCCTTAAGCGATTATTTGTAAATGATTTATAATAATGAACAACTATGAAAAATAAAAAGTGGAATAAGGAAAGGAAAAACAAAAAAGCGCATATATTCATGCTGATTTTATTAGTTATCTGTCTCATTGCATTTTTTTCATTGATTATTGTTATAAAAAATTTAGTTAAGGACACAAGAAATATCGGTGAAGCTACATTAGAAGTCTTAAAAGCTGCGCAAAGAGGTGAGGATGTGCTCAATTATATTGACGTCAATGCAAAATATACTGTTATGAATGCAGAGTATGAGCTTGCATCAAAAGGCGGCATGTTAAACTCTGGCTGCGGAGAATATAATGGTGTTAATTTATGGTATAATCATGGCAAACTTTGTTTGCCTACTGCACCAAACGAAGAGCTCAGAAAAGTGTTTGAATCCAAATTTGAGAATAATTTGAATTATTTTGAGCTGCCTAAAAACAATTATGAAATTAAAGTTACAGATAATAAGGTAATAGGTATTGCAAAGGAAGAAATCAGCATCAAAATATCAAAAACTGATGAAGAGACAAAAGTTGAAACTTCACCTATTGAAAAAGCAACACTTAAATATATATCTCCTGTGGATGAATCTGTATGTTTAGTGAATAATTACGGCTCATATCCTGCAGGAACAGTTTTGCTTAAACAAGTAACAATTAACGGATTAACCAGAGGAGTAAATGCAAAAATGGCAGATGCTCTAGCCAATGTTGCAAAGGTTATTGACGCGTCTGGCTATAAAGTTCATAATTGGCATTCGTGCAGAACATCACCTAATACACCGTCTTGTGGCAGTATGCATCCTGGTTGTTTGGCCATTGATATTAATCCGCAGGAAAACCCGCATTGTCCTAACGTTGGGGAACAAAACTCGTGGTGGGGCAGGATTGCAAGTCCATTTGAAAAGGAAAAATGTAAAAAAGGCAATGCTGTCGGCAATATACCTATTGAAATAATAAAAGCATTTGAGGAAAACGGATTTTATTGGGGCGGAAGGTTTTCATACACCACATCAACACCAAAACCTGACACAATGCATTTTGAGTTTATGACAGAATGCTGCAAACGAACATTAACGCCATTGAATGAAGTCATTGACAAGGTTAATTATGCAGTAACACCGCAGGAGATATTTGCGCAGTATCCTGTTTACAATCCAAAAGAAGATTCATGAATATAAATTAGTATAAAATGAAAATCCCAATCACCGCAAGCAGTGGGGTATTTCCAACAAATAAAGATAAAAAGAATATAAGACAAAAGGATGATAAAGATAAGGAATTAAAATGAGGCACAAGATGAATAATAAGAAATTAACTTTGAAATTTTTGGCTTGTTTAGTAATATTAACAATAATCTTAGTAATCAATGCGTATCTTATATCTGCGTTTGGAAATAATTATATCTTATTCTCATTCGACGACAAAACATATTCAATAAAACAAATCAGCATTATAAGAGACAACCAATATTATTTTCATACAAAAGCATCTGTTTATTTCGGAGAACAAGATGATTATGATGAAAATTCACATTATTCATACAAACTACTTGATGAAAACCAGGAAGTTATTGATAAAAAAGAGAATATTCTGCCATTGGTGAGGATTGAAGTCAACAAAGATATAAATTATAAAGATATAAATTATATTGTTGTCTACAAAAATAATGATGTTGTGTTATCTAAAGATATATCTTTCTGCAACGAAAATTTTAAATGCGAACCTTGTGTAGGGAATAACTGCGATGTAATGGAAAATTATCTTACATGCCCTGAAGATTGTAAATCCGGAAGTGAAGATTACTACTGCGATTTAGCAGAAGACAAGGTATGTGATTCTGACTGCAGCAATATAGATAAAGACTGCAAGGGTTGTGATGAAAAGTTATGTTATTATGATAATTTAGATTATTATTGCATGTACACGTTCAATGGTGTGAAATGCACAAAAGATCAGACTTGCAAAGGAAATTCTGTTGAACTTGAAGACGAAACTTTCTGCTGTGTTGACAGTTATTGCGCAAATACTGAAGCATTGAGTGATAAGGAAAAGGTTATCCCCTTATTCTCAGAAAAAGAAATCACAAAAAACATTGCAGAAGAATCGGAAACAGGTAAAACTGGCAATATCGAAAAATATAAAGATGTTAAAGAACAGAATATTATGCTGACAGCGACCATGTTTGTCCTGGCTGTATTGTTGCTGATAGTTATAGGATTAGGTATTGCTGTGCACCAGTTCAGAGGCAAAACTAGAAAACTGGAAAATAATGTTGATGAATTAGCAAGGCAGGGATTGAATTATTCCAAAATAAAACAGCACCTTGTCAGGCGAGGATTTGAAGAGACGGAAATTGACGAAGCGATTAATAAGCATTATTCGAGAATTAAAAGATAATTAGATTGGTTAAATTTAATTATAGAATAAAAATTAAAATGGATAAAAAAAATATAGGATTGGGATTATTGATACTAATTGTGTTGATATCAGTGTTTGTAATAGACAAAAGCTTAGTAACTGGATATGTAACTGCTGCAAATGCTTATTTAACAACAGAAGAAAAAGCAGAAAGCACAAACACAGGCGCCAAATCCTGCGAAATTAGCTTAGAAAACCTTCCACCATTGCCTGCTTTTGATTTTTCTGACGAGAGCTTTGCAGTTTTTTTAGATAAGATTAAGCCTTATGAGCAGTATATCAGAGAATCTGGAGATTTTTACGGCATAGAGCCAGAGCTGATACGCGCAATTATGAGGGTTGAGAGTAATGGAAATATTCATACCCAAAAAAAGTATATTGGTAAGAACGGACAAACAATTTCTATGAAAACATTATGCAACGGGAAATGCAAAATGTGCAATTTCTGTGGCGGAGAGGGTGATAGTGAATTATGTAAAGAAAAGGATAACACCTGTTTTTATTTGAGTGATGGCGCATTAGAAATCTCTGAATCATGCGGATATTGCAGTTTAATGGCAACATCGCCTAAAAAATGCGAAAATGCAAAAGGCTGCGACATAGATGGATACTTGTCTGGAAAACCCGAGGACAGCATTTTTGCAGGAGCTTACGAATTAAGGGCAGTTGTTGACAGTTACAATAAGTTTGTTGAAAGCGAAGCAAAAGAACTGCCAGCGTACAATATTTATTGGGCTACTGCGCTTGGTTATAACGCTGGTGTTGGAAGCATGAAATTAGTATTGAAAAAACTGACTGAGATAAAATATGCAGGTGATTATTCTAAATTTAAATGGTGGGAAATTAATGTAGATGATTTTAACAAAATAAAATCTGTGTGGATAGAATTGTCAGCAGGTGTTGGCAACAAACCATCAGAAAATTTATTAGGATATCCATTAACTGTAATGAAAGCTTTAAATGTGCAGAATTTTAAAGGATGCGGCGGTGTTTTGCAGGGTGGTCAACAGGTTAATCCGCTGTTTACAACAAAGAATACTATTCAGATTGATGTGCCAGACAATTTTGTTTATCAAGTTAATCCTAGTTTCAGCGCTGATTTAACAGATAATCTTAATGTTTATGCTGACTTAAGGGAAGAAGCGTTTATTATTGCAAAGGATGTTGAAAGATGTTATGAAGAAAAAAAATTAAATGTAGATGGAATACAAAAATCAGTGTGGGATATTTGCGTGAACCAGATTATTGAAGAGAGTAAGAATGATATCTATGAAAGTTTCGGGTTAAGTATAAGTGTATGCGATAAAGACAATGAAACACCTGTTTATGTAATATGCGCTGTTTCAGACAAAAAGGTAAGTGTTTATAATAATGATATCTTTTCTGAAACTAATTTAGTGTATAAATTTGCATTGGGTTTTGGGAATTCTTAGGCGAAGTTTTTTAGTTCCTGGGCGAAGCCACCCATCTCATGAATTTTTTCAAGTTTTTTTAAATCGATGGTAATATGTCAAATAGTAAATTAATCAATTAATTAATCATCATGAGACGGTGGACTGCGTCCCACAAACGTGCTGGGAACGAAAAAAGAAGAAAAGAAGTTAAGAAACTCAGGATAAAAAAATGCCGACATCAAATACTGCAAATAAATACGAATTATCTTCTTTGCACACACATTGATTTATCGTGGTCATAATAATAAGGAATAGTGAATTTAAACGTGGTTCCGTGTTCAGATGTTGTACCTTCGTCTAATTTTGTCTCTACAGAAATTATGCCATTATTTTGCTCGACAAACTCTTTCACTGCCCATAACCCTATGCCATGCCCTTCTTTATCAGTTTTTGTGGTAAAACCTTTATCGAAGACGTGCGGTAAGACATCTGGTTGAATACCAAAACCATTATCTTTGACAACAACAATATAATTGCCAGAATCAGCAGGTATTGTATAGCCAGATGAGCCAAGTGGTGAAATATCTACTTCCTGCTCTGGATAACCATTAATCCGAATAAATTTCAAAAAGTTTGTTTGTAATCTACTATAAACATCATTTGCTGGATTAAATGCATGTTGAAAAGCATTCCAAACTAATGGCTCTATTGCACCAGTAATATAATCAACATGAGTTATAAATTTTTCAATTTCTCTGAATGCAAAATCTGTTTTCTCTGCTTCTGATATTGCAAAGATATTTGCAATAAATACTTTCACATCTTCTATTAAATAAAACCCATCTGATTGAGTTGGTTTGGAATTAGAATCTGTGTTAGTAGAACCTGTGTTAGAATTGAAAAATCTATTTGCATAGTAAACCAACATTGATGCAACACTATCTAAATAATTGCAAATTTTTTTTTGTTTTTCAGTTAATGGCGCTACTTGCTCTAATACAGGTGATATTGGAAAATATTGAACTAGCTCTTCTAAAGCATTAAAAAATTCTAAAGCTGTACTTTTTAAGGTCTTATTTTCAGCGAACTCAATGTTGGCTGAATTATCTCTATTAGAATCAACAGGACCTGCTATAATTTCAATCATATTTTTTACAGCATCACCATAATTTATTGCTAAATTGACCTCCTCTTCGGGGCAAGCCCTCGACCTTCGGTCGACCCCTCCACTTCGTTTCGGGGCGAAGATTCCTATTAATTGATAATAACTTGGCGTGATGAGTCTCTTGACTTCGCACATACTCTTTTGCTTTTTCTAAAGTTATGTTGCCAACAGTTATTGCAAACTTGCCCCTGCTCCAAAGAGATTTCTTCGGATAACGAAGCCTTAGTTTTGGCAACAATGCAAAAAGTATTTTTGCACTAGTGCTCTTGATTATGCCTATTGCTTTTATTGGGTTCTCTGTCAAAGGAAGTTCAACAATCATATGAACGTGCTCAGGTTGAACTTCTAGCTCCATTAAGCTGACTTTTGCTTTCTTTGCTGCTTCATGCAAAGCAATAGAGCAAAGATTTTTATTATAGTCTACCTTAAACACTTTGTAGCGATACTTTGTGCACCATTCAAAATGCCAAGTGCTCTTACCAATGGCGTGTTGGTGTATGAAGTTTTTGCTATATTTCATTGGGCCTCACCTCTTTTTTGAGGCTCATCACTTTACCATTTCTAGAAAAAAGTTCTTCGCACTTGTTATATAATAACGTATCGCTTACATCCCCTACCTGAAGGTAGGCCGCAAGTGCACGTTATTATATTAATTATTGGCACTTGCTGGATTTACGCTTAGAATATTAATAGAATAAAAATATTACTAATCTAC
>Ga0209211_10001535_pt1 | contig 43348 bp, 36 predicted proteins | sample RifGroA2_FD_183992 | JGI IMG/M metagenome (GOLD analysis project Ga0209211, IMG submission 183992) | Groundwater microbial communities from Rifle, Colorado, USA - Groundwater A2 (SPAdes) (version 2) | ecosystem: Environmental > Aquatic > Deep subsurface > Groundwater | place: Rifle, Colorado...
AAGAAGCGGTTCGATCTCCTTCCAAAGAGCGTCAGGCATGAGAAAATCTCTGCGGACTTTTGTTGTTTTTTTCATTCTTCCAGTATAACAGGAATTGGGTTATTGGGATAGGCTCTAAGCCGAATCCTAAAGAATGCTGGATTTATTATGTTCCAAAAAAGCGTTTTTATCAGTCCGTTTGAATGCAAAGATGAAGTTAATTTTGTGATAGAATTTTTTAATTTAAGGCCTTATGTCCGTTTTATAACTGCAACAGAGATCGATAATGCATTGCATCTCAAAAACCAATTCGGCCTGTAAGTACAAATTTGAGCGCTATAGTATTCAGATTTGCACTTTAATTATTATAGTTTAAATGATAAGCTAAGCGGATGAAAATAGGAATTGTCGGACTGCCGAATGTCGGGAAAAGCACGCTTTTCCAGGCGCTCACAAAAAAACAGGTGGATACCTCAAACTACCCTTTTGCTACAATTGACCCCAATGTCGGCGTGGTTAGCGTACCCGATGAACGCCTGCAAAAACTCGCGGTGCTGTCCAAATCAAAAAAAATCGTCCCCGCAATAATTGAGTTCGTGGATATCGCGGGGCTCGTGAAGGGCGCCGCATCTGGCGAAGGGCTCGGCAATAAATTTTTGACCCACATCCGCGAAGTGGATGCCGTTTGCCACATTATCCGCGCGTTCGAGAACGAGAACATAGTGCATGTTTCCGGAAAGCCAAATCCCCTCTCCGACCTCGAAACAATAAAAACCGAGTTGGCATTAAAGGACTTGGAAACGATAACCAAAGCGAAAGGAAAAGCGTCAGGAGAAGCACGTAGCGGGAAAAAAGAAGCGGTGGAAGCTCTTAAAATTTTGGAGTTGATCGAAAAGAAGATTGAAGCGACGCCCTCCTCGAAGTCGCCTGGGAAGAAGTCCGACTTCCCCGGGAAGTCGGACTTCGAGGAGGGCGACTTCTTCCCGGGCGATGCTGCTCTCTCCGAATCAGAAAGGAAAGTTGCGAATAGTTTTGAATTGCTTTCATTCAAACCGGCTCTCCACGTTTTCAATACTTCCAGTAAAAATAATCTTGCACTTCCGAATTTGCCGAACGCCATATCTCTGGATATCGGACAGGAAAATGATATTTCCGCGATGTCGGATGACGAGAGAAAAGAATTGGGTATTGAGTCACAGCTTCCCAAGCTCATCCGCGCCGCATATGAACTGCTTGGCTTAATGACCTTTTTTACAACAGGAGAAGACGAATCTAGAGCATGGACAATACCAAAAGGCTCAACGGCAAAGCGGGCAGGCAGAGCCATACACACGGATTTTGAAGATAAATTCATCCGCGCCGATATTATTTTTTGGCAGAAACTTCTTGAAGCAGGTTCATGGTCAAAAGCCCGCGACCTGGGCCAACTCCGAAGCGAGGGCAAAGAATATGTAGTGCAAGATGGCGACGTGGTTGAATTTAAAATATAAAACGATAGACTTTATTTAGACTATAAAAAGAGGTGTTATGGAGCAAGTAAATATTATTCTTGCAATAACCGCCGCATTTTTAATCGGATTAGGATTAGGCGCCAATAGTATTTTGCTCGGATTTGCCGGTTTTACTCTATTTTTTATCGCCGTATTAATAGAAAAACGCGCGATGCGTTCAAACCGCCCCCAATAGGGCGGTTTTGTTATACCTTGAAAGCAAAAATAGCCTATGCTAACATAGTTCCAATGGATAAAGACACCCTTCAACATAGTTCAGGGCAAGCTAATTTATACGAAGTTGCCTATCTGGTAAGCCCCGCTTATTCCGAAGAAGAAGCCCAGAATTTCCAGCAAACGCTGAAAAACCTGGTGCAAAGTTCCGGCGGACTTATTGACCAGGAAGGGGGCGTGGAAAAGCGCCGCCTTGCCTACCCTATCAAAAAAATGCGCGAGGCCCATTTGGGTTCTTTTAGATTTTTGCTCTCCGCCGAAAAAATCGCCGAGTTTGATGGCAAATTAAAAACGAGCAAAGAAATTTTGAGACATCTCATCGTACACACCAAGCGTCAGCCTCCGAGAACCATAAGAACGCAGGTTATAAGACCGCAGTTGGTAATAGATGAACCGGAAATATCAACGAAAAAACCTGAAGCTAAACCGGTTGAGGTAAAAGAGCCGGCTTCGGACATCGCGGAGATAGACAAGAAACTCGAAGAAATATTAGGAAAATGATGCCAATATGCGAATCTCATGCCAATCAACAAATCGCAAATTAATTATTAGTCATTTGCATTATTAGCATTAAATTAGCAAATTAGCATCATACTCATGAACCTCAATAAAGTATTTTTAATAGGCAACCTGACCCGCGACCCAGAAATGCGCTCGCTTCCATCAGGACAGGCGGTAGCAAACTTCGGACTCGCCACCAACAGAATGTGGAAAAGTAAAGACGGTTCACCGCAAAAGCAGACCGAATTCCACAATATCGTAATGTTCGGTCGCCTTGCTGAAATTGCACAGCAATATCTAAAAAAGGGGGGGATGATAATGGTTGAAGGGCGTATTCAAAACAGATCTTGGGAAGGACAAGACGGACAGAAAAAATATAAAACGGAGATAGTTGCCGAATCCATGCAGATGGGCCCTCGCGGAGCGGGAGGCGGATTCACAGGGACTCCGTCCGGTTCAAAAAAAGAAGAAGCATCTGCGCCTCCTCCGGAGGAGCTCGCTACAGTCGAATACCCGGAAGATGAAATTAGACCAGAAGATATACCTTTTTAGCCATAAGCTTTACGCCATATGCCAATGATAAAATCAAAACAATGTTATTTCTGCGCAGCGAACTTTACGGTCGTTGATTTTAAGGATAGTGTGCTGTTAAAAAAGTTCATGACCCCGCAAGGACGGATTTCGGTCAAGAAAAAGACCGGCGCATGTTCGCTCCATCAAAGGAAGCTTTCAGAGGCAATACGGCGCGCCCGCTTTTTGGGCCTTGTGCCGTTCGTGACCAGGTAAACGCAATCCAGCCCGCGAAGGGCTGATTTGTTTTTCAAAAGCCTTGCGCAGGGCGACGGCCCGAGCAGAGCAATTTGCCAGCAGGCAAATATGCGTGCTCTTTGAAAAATAAAGCAGCAATTCGCGGAGGCTTGCCCAAATTTCCAAAAATGCTAAACTCGCATTAGATTGCGGGTTTTTTGATGTATATAAAGGAATGTGACGGAAAGAAATATCTTTTTTACACTTCAGTTGATTTTGAGACAGATTTTCCGATACTTGTTAAAAAAATTCGGGAACTGGAAAAAACCAGGATGCCAGGTTTTACCGGCGTAATGGGCATAGGACGGGGCGGAAATCATCTTGAGCTATGGCTCTCCCACGCGCTTAATGTCGAAACAGTCAGCGGAGGAGTAACAAAAAATACTCTGGTTGTTGACGACATAGCTGATACGGGCAAAACATTGCTGACCTATAAAGACCGAGACGTAATTATAGCGACATCATTTTACCATCGCCAAAGTCTGGTTGTACCTCATATTTGGATACATGAAAAAACTCCGGACATTTATGAAGTGGTCTTCCCTTGTGAGCGGTACTCTCAAAGAATCCTTACAATGTTTCCTTTGCCTTCTCCTTGATAGCCCGGACGAGATCCGCGGCTATTTTTTTATTCTCGCGCAAAAACGCACGGGCGGCGTCGTAGCCGCGGCCTAAAGCAATTTCTCCGAATGAATATGATGCGCCGGATTTTTTGATTAATTCGTATTTTTCTCCAAGTCCGAGTAAATCACCTTCGTATGAAATCCCTTCATTGTACAAAATATCGAACTCCGCGACTTTAAAAGGAGGGGCAACTTTATTTTTTACAATTTTGGCTTTTACGCGGTTTCCGATTATATCCTCGCCTTTTTTAATCTGCGCTAAGCGCCTTAAATCAATTCTTACGGAAGAATAAAATTTAAGCGCGTTCCCTCCCGGAGTAGTCTCGGGATTCCCGAACATTATTCCTATTTTCATCCTGATTTGGTTCAAAAATATTACGATAGTATTTGATTTGGCGACAATTGCCGTAAGTTTTCGCAACGCCTGCGACATAAGCCTCGCCTGCAAGCCCATGTGCTGCTGGCCCATATCGCCTTCTATCTCCGCCTTCGGCACGAGTGCGGCAACCGAGTCCACAACAAGTACATCCACTTTGCCGGACCTCACCAAAGATTCAATGATTTCCAGGGCCTGCTCGCCCGTGTCCGGCTGCGATATCAAAAGGTCGTCCACTTGTACGCCTATTCTTTTCGCGTATTCGGGGTCCAAAGCATGCTCCGCGTCCACAAAACCGCAAATGCCTCCTTTTACCTGAGCTTCCGCTACCACATGGAGGGCTAACGTCGTTTTACCCGATGATTCCGGGCCATAAATCTCGATAATTCTGCCTCTCGGCATTCCTCCTACGCCCAAGGCCATGTCCAGGCTCAAGGCGCCCGTAGGTACAACGTCCACATCAACTTTCGGCATATCGCCCATTTTCATTAAAATCCCTTCTCCAAAACGCGCCTGCAGGTCTCTGACCGCAGCATCAACATCATGCCACTTACTTTCCTTTGACTCCCCCGCGACATGTTTCCCGGGCTTCGCTTTTTCCTCCTTTTTTTCTTTTGCCATATTCATTATGATAATATTTTAATAAAAAATTAATAGATTGACAATTGAATTCATTTCTGCTAAAATCTTTTGAGATTTTGGAGGGGGACGAATTGTGAAATTCGTAAAAAAATTGATAAGTCGTGAAAAAATAAAGTATTTATTAGCACAATTTAGACTTATAAAACTCGATATTAGAGAGCACATTCAAATGGCGATATCGAAAGAAAGCATATTATGACAAGAAGAGTGCAAGAGTTGCTGGGGTTCAGGCGAACGCTTTAATATGCTGCTCGGAATCGGAACGTATACTTGTCCAGATTGTATGCCAACGGCAAGAATATCCCAAAAAATCGAGGAGATCATAAAACGCTCCGATTATACCGCGCAAATCAAAGAACGAGTAACGCAAAAGCTCTTTCTAAATACCGACGAATTTCTCCGTTACTTCACTTATGAAAATAAATTTGTGGATTATTCTCAGGCCGTATTCCATGCACTTGGGGGTTCAAAAATATTCACAAATCCTGCAAAACGTAAGGAGCTATGGATTGATTTCGTAAGCAGCCCGCTAGGCTGTCCCGTTAAAAAAATAGACAAATTTATCAAAGACCGCGAATGATTTTTGCGGTTTTTTATTGCTTATACTTTTATTTTACAAAAACTTTTAGAATTTTTTAGCGCCGGTATGCTTTATCGCGTTTTCTAATCGCTAAAATAAAAATTTTGTCCCCGATAACATCAAAAATGATTCTATAATCACCGACTCTAAAACGATATTCGCCCTCGCGAGGCTCAACCAGATGCTCTGCGAATTGCAATGGATCTTCATAGAACACATAAAAACGCATCTTCTTTGCGATGCGTTTTTGAGTTTCGTGAGGAAGCGCCTTAAGATGCTCGGATGCTCTTTGAGTAAAGTGTATTTTCATTATATCCCAAGCCTTTTAAACAGCTTCTCTTGCGGTATAGTCTTTTTTTCTCTAATTTGCTTGCGGGCCTCTTCTATTTCTGTAAGCTCTCGAAAATAATTAACAAACTTCCCGAATGATTTATCGAGTTTTTTTAAGCGCATATATTCTCGTTTTTTAACCGGAATGGTTGTGGTCATATTCATGTTTGCAGTATATCAAATAACAGATTAAAAATCAAGTTGACTATTTAACAAAAACTTTCAGAATTTTTTGGGTCTCTTTGCCGAAGCGGTCTTTGACGGAAAAACCCACCTGATTATATCCCGGGGAGAGCGGAATATCGCCTTCAAAATTTCCATTTTCATCGCTTACAAATATCCTTCCGCCGACCCAAACTGAAAGCTTAGAACGTGTGCGTCCCGCCACGTGCATTACGGAGGCTTCCAAAGTAGTGCCATTTGCGGGTTCAAAAATTTCCAAATTCGGGGCAAAAATAACTTCTTTTGCTTCATAAAAAAAATAACCAGCCGCAAGGATTATTACCGCTGCGAAAATTAAATGGCGGATATACATAAATTAAAAATCAAAGTTAGTATAGGGAACGTCTCCATCATCCTCATCAGCATCGGCTTTAATTTCCGGCGACTTGCCCTCCGAAGCTTTAGTATAGGAGGATTTTTCTTTTTTCGCCCACTTGGCGGTTTCACCGCCAAGTGGAGGAGAAACCGCCATGGCTTCGAAATCTCTTATTAAGCGGCCCGCGGCATCGCCCTCGCCTTTCTTTATCAATACGTCTCTCGGCTTCGCTCCTTCTCCAGGCCCCACTACTCCGCGCTCTTCCAGCATATCAATGATATTCGCGGCGCGCGCGTATCCGATGCGGAACTTTCTTTGCAGATATGAAGTAGAGGCTTTCTGTGCTTCTATTACGGTTTCTTTCGCGGCTTCATAAAGCTCATCATCAACATCGTCTCCGTCCGTGAAATCCGATGGTGCGTTCGGGTCGGAGCTAGGCAGCTTGATATCCATATCAACTTCATCCGTTTTAAACTCACCGGCATGTTCTTTGAGATAGGCCGTAACATTTTTTACTTCCTTATCGGAAATAAATCCTCCTTGAATACGCCGTGCCTTTGAAACATCTCCCGCAAGATATAGCATATCGCCGTTCCCTAAAAGTTTTTCGGCCCCTGCCATATCCAATATGGTTCTGGAGTCAACGAGAGATGCCACCTGCAAAGCGACTCTAGCCGTAATATTTGCCTTTATAAGCCCCGTAATTACCTCCACCGAAGGCCTCTGGGTAGAAACCACAAGATGAATGCCTACCGCCCGCGACATCTGCGCTAAGCGCACAATTGAAGCTTCCATCTCGCGCGGATAGGTCGCCATCAGGTCGGCCAACTCGTCGATAATAATTAAAATATTCGGCAATATCTCGTTGTAACTTTTTTCCGCTATCATTTCGATGTTGTAAGCATTGATGTCGCGCGCACTTGCCTCGGAAAGCTTTTCGTATCTCCGCTCCATTTCGCGGACCGCCCAGCGAAGCGATATGATGGTTTTTTTCGCATCAATAATAACCGGTGTAAGCAAATGAGGAATGCCGTTATATCCGGTAAGCTCCACGCGCTTCGGGTCAACCATCATAAAACGCAAAAATTGCGGTGAATTTTTATAAAGCAAGCTCACAATGAGCGAGTGAATAGCTACCGACTTGCCGGATCCAGTGGCTCCGGCAATCATCAAATGCGGCATCTTCGCAATATCGGCATAAACTTCCCTGCCGGAAACGTCACGCCCTACGGCAAAAGAAAGCGACGCACCTTTTTGAAAGCCTTCGGTATCAAACAAACTTCGTAGACCGACCAGCGCGATAGAATGATTTGGTATTTCAACGCCAACCAAAGATTTTCCTGGAATAGGCGCCTCGATACGCAAAGAACGCGCGGCCAGCGCCAAAGCCAGGTCGTTCTGCAAAGCCGTAATACGCGACAATTTTATTCCCTCGGCAGGCTTTAATGTATACTGTGTGACGGACGGACCGACATTGACCTCGGACATTTCCACATCAATGCCGAAATTCTGCAAAGTTCTTTTAATAATATTCGCGTTGGCTTTGATATCACCGGAAGACGGCGTTCCCTTGTCACCCTCCAGAAGATCGAGCGGAGGCGGAATGTATGAGATTTGCCGTTGCGGCTCGGCGCGCACATGCTTTGGCTTCGGAGAAAAAACTTTTGAAAAAAGAGATTGCTTGATTTCGTCTAAATTTTCAGAGGATTTTTGAATAATAGCCGAAGCGACCGCTGGCTCGCTGATGGCAACTGGCGGGGGGTTCGCGCTTCGCAATCCCTCCGCAGAAGGGATCAATGGGCCATCAGCGAGCTCTGCGGTTGCTTCAGCTTTCCTGCGTGGCTTTAGCGAAAAATTCAGCATTATTAAAAGTGAGGCCAAAAACAAAGCCGAAAGAATTACAAGCGATGCCCAATAATCAAAAAATCTTAAAAATGGATATGATGCAAAAAATCCCAAATAGCCTCCGGTGTATTCCCCGAAAACAACATCCGCAATGCCAAGCGAACTCAAAAGGAACAGCGTCCCTCCTATCACCGTGGTTGCCACCAGATGATTTCCGAAAGCGAATAAAAATGAAAAACCGCCCAAAAAGAACGCTAAGGGCGCCAAAAAGAAACCTTTTCCGAAAGTTACCTCAAGCGATTTTTGCATGGTAGCCCCGACAAGACCTGCTTTGCCGAAATACGCCAAAGTAAAAAGTACGGCGGCGGCAAATGAAAAAACAGCCCAAAGCGAGTTTTTGGTCTCCGGTTTCAGACTTTTGTGCCACGGATTGGGATTCTGCTGTTTTTGCCCGCCTCCGCCGCTGTTTTTATTGCGATTTTTTTTCTTTTTGGACATTTGATTGATTATATAATTATAGCAAAAAATGGCAAAAAAATAAGCCTGCTTATTCAGGCTTATTTTGACGATGTTACGTCTCCTCTTTTCTCTCCGGTATCTTTGTAAACCAAATCAAAGGGATTGTAAATAATGTGAACAGCGCGCTTACCCACACAAAGAGCCGCAAAAGCAAAACCTTATTTGCCCCTGCTCCCAAAAAATCTCCCGTGCCGATGAAAATAGCGAGTGAAGACAGGTCCGTATTTTGCAGGTTCGCGTAGAGCCAGCCTCCCGTAAAACTCGACATCGTCCCCGCGAAATTACTTACCGTCATGAACCAGGCATAGGTTATCGCCTCTTTGCCGGATTTCGCAGCGTCTCCTGCTATCGCCAAAGGCAGAAGAAAGCTGGGCATGCCGAGAAGCGAAAAGAATATTGCGGAAAAAACGGCGATTACAGTAAAATTCAGCGAAAAACCAAGAACCGTTGTTTGAGGATCCAAATAATACAGATATCCCAGACAAAGCCCGAACGCGTTCAGCAGTACGCTGAAATACAGATAGGTTTTCCGGGAAATGCCGGGATATTTTTTTAACATCCAGCCGTAGAGCATAATGCCGACCACCCAAAAAACGCTTCCGATGGAATCCAGATAACCGAAGAATCTTTCGGAAAACTTCAGGACTTCCGAAAAATAATAGAAGCTCGCCATTCCCGAGGAAGGGCTAAATTTCCAGAAAAAAACGAACGCGGTTATTACCCAGAAAAATTTCGGCCTTCCGCTCCATTGCCAGATAACCAAAGACGCGAGTAAAAAAACCGCCGCAATTAAAAAAATTCTCTTTCCTCCGCCCAGGCTCAGAAAATACGGGATAGCATGCATACCCACTGCGACAACGGTCGCCAAAACCATGATGCTTGCAGTAAATTTTCCCCAGGCAAATCCGGTAAAAACCCTTTCCTCGGTAACGCATAAAACCGCAATTATCGCTGTCAGTACAGGAATTATTCCTGCCGCGGAAAAAATGTACGGATAAAAATCAATATTCTTATTTGCCGTTTCGGCAAAAAATCCGGAAAGCAATCCGGTAATTATTCCGGCTATTCCGATGCCGAACCATTGGATATTCACGAATGCGTCCACCAATTTTGTCGCCTGACCCTTGGCCACCATTAATCCGTCGCAGACAACATCAACAAAAGCGTAAGCCGCCGCGGATAAATTGAACATTACGAGCAGACCCCAGTAATTGAAATTGCGCTCATACGCCATCCAGGCGAGACCGAACCATGAAAAAGCCGCGAACAGCGACATTCCTATCAGATAAGATTTCCGCCTGTATCCGAAAATGGGAAATGTGTCCGAAATATAACCCCACAGCGGTTTTACGAGCCACGCCAGCATTGTGGCGGAAGCAAAATATTGCGCCTCTGCCGGGTCCAGCTTCATCACGTTTTTCATCAGATATTGGATAGGCAAACCGGGCAAACTGCTCATTCCCTGCACAAAATACACTGCCGCAAAAACGGTTCCAAGTTTCCAGAACTCGCGGTTAGATACCATTTATCAATCCGACTCTAGAACATATAGAAGCACAAAAGCCCCAGCAGAGCTAGGGCTTCTTTTTTTTATCAAAATATTCTTTTTTAATGCGGACTGCCCATGAAATATCTATCGTGCCCGTTCTCGGAGAACTGTAAGATTGGTAAGGGCAATATATTCCATACCGTCATGCTCTATAAAAAATTCGTTGCCCGCGTACGCGGCAATTACTTTTTCCGGCCCGCCCGCCGAGCCTTCCTTATATTTGAAAGTGTACGTGCAAAAATTAAATATCTTTGCTGATGCCGCATCAATGTCGCGGATAACATCCCCGAGCGGACTTGCATAAGTCAGCGAAAAAACAAAATGGCAAAAAGGCGTATTCTCATCGCCATAATCCTGTAAAATAGCTCTGTTTTTTAGTTTAACACATGACAAAAGCCCCGCTAAGCGGGGCTGTTAATTACTTTGTATTCAAAATTTTGAGGATTTCCAGCGCCATTTCGAGCTGCCGGTCCCTCTGTATTAGCGAGAACTTCGCGGCCTCTTCGGCCGTAAGCTCCTCTTCTTCACCCTTGATGTACCCGGGCAACATTCTTTCGGAGAATTTATCTCTCGCTTCTTTCATTTCATTATCTATAGCCTCGCTGCCGGAATTACTGACAATGATGTCAGGAATTACGCCTTTACCCTGGAGGCTTTTGCCGTTTGGACGATAAAGCCGTCCGGTAGTAAGACGAATACGCTCTTTTCCAAAATCATATTGCGTCTGCATGATAGCCTTCCCGAAAGTAGGCATACCGATAACAACGCATCTTTTGTTATCCTGGCAGGCAGCCGTAAAAATTTCGGACGCCGAAGCGCTACCCTGATTTACGAGTACGACCAGCGGCATTTTGAAATTTGTCCCGAAAAAATTCCAAGAAAACGCGTGATATTTTTCAGGATTATCTTTGGGATATTTTCGTGTGACTATCGAAGTAATCAGGCTTTTGCGCTCCAGAAACAGCGAACTTATGAGATTTGCCTGCGGCAGCAATCCGCCGGGATTTCCTCTCAAATCAAGAATCACGCCCTTCGCGCCGGGAACTTTCGAAATTTCTTCGGAAACCTGCTTGTCGGCCTTCGGATCCGTAAAACCCCGCAGTCTAATGTTGAGGAAATCTCCGTAAGTTTTTGCTGTAACGGTCTCAGGCAATATAACGGCCCGCTTTAAAGTTACAACAACATCTTTACCCGAACCTGAACGTTTAAATTTAAGCGTTACCGGCGTGCCAATCTTCCCCCGGATCTTCGAAACGATAATGTTCAAATACGCGTTTTTATCCTTTGAACCGAGGATTTTCCGGTCAACAACAATACAGTCGGTCTGATTTTCGCAAACCGCCGATAGAATATCGTTTTCTCTGATATCTTCCCTCGACGACGGGCTTCCCGGAATAACTCCGACAACGATTATATTTTTGCCTTCTACAGAAACTTCCAATCCTACACCGCCGAACGAACCGCCTTCTCTCCGAAGCTTATCCTCTTCGGCTCTTTCTTCTTCATTCAAATATTGGCTATGCGGATCAAGAAGCTTGAAAACTTCCGCAAGACCGCCTTTTTGATAAGCCGCTTCGAGAACCGCGGGGTCAATCTTATCTACATAACAATCCTGCACGAAAAGCAGGACGTCTGCCTGGCTATCCGGCCGGAAAGTATCGCAATTTATACCGGTCACGGCAGCGCCGCGCGAAGCCGTAATTGCCAAAAACAAAACCATGAACACAGAAAATGCGCAAGCCTTAACCTTGATCATAAATATAAAATAACAGCTGTTTTCAGCGTAACATTACAAACCCTGCTTCGCAAGGCTTCGAATGGTACAATAAAAAAAGGCAATCGACCTGCCTGCCGGTAGGCAGGTTACTCGAGTGCCTTAATAAAAGCTGATTTAGCTTCTTCTGATACGAACCAGGCGGCTCGTTCTTCAATAAAAACCAGACCAACTATTGTCGCAGAATATTCGCCGGGAACCGCATTTCTGTTCTCATCGAACAGCGGCTCAAACGAGACAACCATGAACACATCCGGAACATCCGGCGTAACTGAATCTTTTTTTACGAAAACATGGATGCCATAGTCAAAAACGCCGTTGTCGCCTGTGGAAATTCCGAATTTTGCAATCTCAGTCAACGGCTGTTTAGCCAGCGCCAAAATGTCCGCAGGCGGCGTTTCAGAAACAGTTATCTTAACCGCGTTCTCAGCGGCAAATCCCGTACCGAAAGAAATGCTTGCAAACAGCGCCAAAACGACCGCAAAAACTGCCTTTTTCATACAACTTCCCAAATCTAAATTCAGGCTACCACGGTGTGATTTTCCGCGCAAATCCAAGCGCGCCGAACGCAGCAGACGCAAAACATATTCCGAGCAAAAGCGGATATCTCCAAAGGCCGGTTTCCTTCGGCTCATCGCGGTAATAATCAACTTCGCGGTTCATCAAAACCTGGTCCGATATCCACTTTCCGAAATCAGCGCCTTCACGGACAATAAAATACCGTTCCGGCGCACCGCTCCACATGGCTATTTTTTTTATTATTTTTTCATCAAGCTGGGTGTAATACGTTTCGCCGTTCACTATTACGGGCGCGGGTTTTACTCCGCCTATCCCGACCGGGATTATACGAACGCCGCTCTTTGAAAGCTCTGTAACTTTTTTTTGCAGTTCGTCTTCCTGCCAGTCCGGCTCCGATACGATGACGGCACCGGTAAGTTTGTTTCTAACCATTTCTTTTCCGCCGTCAGTTATCAAGAAAAGCGTTACCCGGCTATTTTTCGGTATAACTTCTTTTCTTATCATATCGTAGTCAATGGGAATGGCCGCCAATAAATTGGTGCCGCCCAGGCCTCCGGAAAGATCGGTGTCGAGCCTTTTCGCGATTGCCTTAAAATTATCAATGTCCGGAGTGCATTCAAGCAGTCTGTTGAAGCGGACGGTAAAAAAAGCAAGGCAAAGCGTTGTAATCCCCTCTTTGTTAAACATGTCGGCTGCTTCAAGAAGCGCCTTTTTTTCCGCCTCCAGCCTGCTCGGCTTGATGTCGTCGGAGTTCTGGCTTAAAGAAAGGTCCACCACGAAATCCACGACCTCGCCTTTCCAAACCGGCTTCCTAAATTGATTCACGCCATACGGTTCGGCGAGCGCCGTGATAAATGAAGCGGCGGCTATCAGCGCCGCTGCCGTCTGAAGGGCATTCCGCAATTTCGCGGGATGGCCGTCTATTATCGGGAGCAATCTGGAGTTGCGAACGATGTAAAGAAAAGCGGAAAAAAACAATACCGGCAGAAAATACAATCCGTTCAATATATAGGGATACCTGAAACTTATGAGGTCGGTGCCGAAAAAACTGTTTAAAAGTTCCGTCATTTTGCCGCCCTGTGAATATACCTCTAACGTTTAATTAACATAAAAAGAAAAACAGGGCAATCTATGCCCTGTATTTTTTATAACTTGCTTTTCCCGTCGCGTCCCGGTGCGGCCGAGGGCTTGGGTGTCAATTTGAATTTATCCGGCGATAATTTCTGGTCTGCGGCGTCGCGCGCATTTTTGTTGATGGATATCAGCAGTTCAAGATTGAACTTCGTCTGATAATCATCTTTTATCTGCAGTGCCGAAATGTACGAATCGACGGCTTCTTTGAGCGCGGCCGTCTGCTCTTCCTTCGACAATGCCAGCATCGCCAGCCTTACGTTAAGATTGCCCAAAGCGTAGAGTGCGTGGAAACGTTCGCTTTCGTTCTTTGACTGCGTCTGTTTTTGCATCAGGTCATACGCCTTTTGGCACGATTTCGAGGACAGGTCGCGCTCTTCTCCGGCCTGCTCCGCCGAGCCGCTGTTCAAAAAAGTCATGAAGTTAAACAAATGCCTGTTGCATTCGGCGTACAAAACTTCGGTCTTCGTATATCCGGCCTGCTCTTCCGACGGCGTATTTTTCAAAAATTCAACCTGTTCTTTCCATTTGGCAATATTAGAGTCGGCGTCCTGCTGTGCTTTAGATGACAGACCATCGAGCCATGAACCGGAAAACCAGAGTACGAGAGCCGTTAAAACGCTTGCGATCAGCAATTTCTTTTTCATACCCTTCCCTCCTGATGGGAATAATTCTTACTCCAAAATATCAGAAGTCCGAGCAAAAAACAAACTGACCCGATCGTTATAAAATAGCGTCTTAAGGGATTCCACTCGGCTATCTGTTCAGTAACCATCTCTCCCGCTTCTCTTTCCGCCACTTCCGCATACGATCTCAACAGGCTGTCTTTACTCATCTCTTTAACCTGGACGGCAAAACCTGAGCCCGGCGGACTGGAAAACGCATCTTTGTAAGACTGCGGGAGATTCTCCATGCTCCAAAAATATGTCCGGACGCAAAGCGACTTCGCGAGATCAATGACATTAAAGGGATTTATCGCGCTCAGGTTTTGCTTGTCCCGGCTCATCAGGAGCGCCGATTCGCGCGACTGAAACGGCTGGTCAAATTCGCCGTCCGTAAAGAGCAGAAGGGAAAGTCCCTTGTATCTGCTGCAAAACTCCGTGCTATTCTTGGGTATCCGGAGCTGTCTTTCGTAGAGCGAAGCTCTTACCCGCTGAAGTTCGTCGTCCGGAATAAGGCGTCCGTGGTCGACCCATTCAATAAGAAGCGCTAACCCCCGCCATAAACCCTTTTCGATAGCCGTACTATTCTCTATCTCCAGTGCTTTTATTCTGCGGCGCACGATATCACAATCGCGCGTCGGGGTCATCCTTATATCGGCGTCATTCGAAAAAGAAACAATGCCGATAAAATTCTGCGAAAGACCGTCTTTGCTTTCTTCTTTTTTACAGAAAGCGTCGAGGAACGCGATGTTGGCTTTTTTCAAAACCTCCAGTCTCTTGTCCACCGTCATGCTCCCTGAAACATCATCTACCATTATCGCAATTCTGCCGCGCAAAACACGGCGGACGGTCTTCGTCTCACTGCTCCGCGGCTCCGCAAGCGCCATGACAAGCACAGAAAGACCCGCGAGTATCAGAAGTTTCGGCAAGATGAACATTATCCTGTTGAAAAAACGCCTGAGTTTCGTGGCTTCCGCGAGAAGGAACAATATATCCGAACTTGCGGAAATTTTATTTTTTCTTTTCCCGATGAATATCAGAAAAAAAAGCGCCGGTATCATTAACAGAAACGTCGGCGCTTCGAAATACGAATTTATTACTTCCATTTCATTCCCCTTTTCAGCTTTCCGGCGAGTTTCCGGACTTTCGCGATATCATCATCGGACAGTCTTTCGGTTCCCGATGAATTGTCGAGGAGCAGGATAAGCTCCTCGAGACACTCTTTTTGCGCATCCGGACATTCTTCAAGTAATTCGTGACCGGTCTTTCCGTCGGGCGCCCGCAATATCTCGCGGACATACCGCTTCGCGGACCTTGCGGTTCCGATCCTCGCAAATTCGGCAGCCCGAGAACCTTGCCTCAAAAGCATTCTGCGTAAGCCCATTCTTCCGAGGAAAAACATGCCAAAAGAAGCCAAAACGGCAAAGATAAAATAAGAAGAAAACATCAGCATTGAGCCGAGCGCGGGGTATTTCGTCTGAATCCCCTTTGCGTAAAACCTGGCGTCGGTCGGGGGATAATCCTCTGCCTTCGGCATCGGCGGTATCTCGGGCGGAACTCTGCCCATTTTTTTCCATCCGAAAATATCCGCGGCCTGCGGCCTCCCTTCGGAGTCCCGCGGGACCAACCCTGCAATTTTTACGCCCATTGCCGGAGAATTCAGAACTTCCGGCAAAGTATCTTTCTCTGCTCCGCTAAAATTATAGCGGACAACGAGGGGAGATAACTCAAAAGAACCGGGCTCGTACATTTTAAACGATATCTTTACCGTAATATTCCCGGCGGATTCTTCAAATCTCGGCGGATCGGGCTTAAAAAAACTCTCCGCCATAGCCTTGGGCTTGAGCGACATGGGCTCAAAACTTTTTAAGACGCCTTTGTCCAAAACGACTTTTTTCGGATTATATTTTATCCGGTATACTGCTTCAAACCTGTCGTTCATCGTGCCGGACGGACGGGACAGTGAAACCGACACTTCAATCGGCTGTTTTAACGGAATAAAATCGGGAACAGCCCAAAGCGCCAGCACATCCTGTGCTACAAGCCTGCTCAAACGGAGAGGGTTCGTGGAAATCTTTTGCATCCTGCTGTAATAATTCAGTCTTACAGAAACTCCCGGCGGGCGTATCTCTCCTTTGTATGAAACATCAGCCCAATAGGGATAATAACCCTGCTCGGTCAATTTGCCGTGCAAATTATTCTTTTCCGGAATTGACGAAAATTTCTCATTTACCAATATCCCGGCGGGGTATACCAATTCGCCGTTTACACGGAAAACCGGTGAGGCGTCGGCAACTTCGCTCATCAAAAGCAAAGAATTGACCAGTTTCAGGCCGTCGTAAAACGGCGGGAGACTGACGATAAAAATACCCTGCGAAGAATATAGCGTCCGCTTCAGCGCCGAAGCGCCGAAATTTGCCGTTATTCTTTCCCAGCTTCCGGGCTTTAACCCCTGCTTCCGGAGAATATTCGCAACAGAATCGGCGCCAAACGTCATAAATTGAACAACGATTTTCCCCTGATACAATTCCAGCGTTGTTCTTTTTCCGGTTTTATCCAAAAAATAAAAATCGTCTTTTGAATAAAATTGTTTAACCGCCTGCGGAAGAGGTTCGTAAGTTCCTTCGCCCTCGTCCTGTCCCATCGCAAATCCTCCGCCAAAAAAGCTAAAGGTGAGCGACAGGCAAAAAAGTCTTAAAATAAAGCGCATTTTAGCCTCGCACTTCAAAGATCAGCTATGCTTTTTATAGCGCAAAACCGCCCTAAAAGCAAAAAAACTCCCCGACCTAGGCCGGGGAGCAATATCATAGAAATGTTTTTTCGATTACTTCTGCAGCGTTGTCCCCCGCATGCAGCCAGACCATCGGAATATCCAGATATTCCGAATGTTCCTTAAAAAGAGCTTCTCTGGAAATCTGGCGCTCCACGAATGTTCCGGCGCCGGACCTGGTAAACCGGATAAGCACTCTTTTCCCCGATTCCGAATCCGAAAACGTGAAAAAGCCGCTAAGTTCGAGAAAGTCATCCCAGTAAGGGGCAACCCCGATCAGCGCCATATCGCGCGATTCCCGTCCGCCAAGCATGATGTCTATACCGTGCTTGAATTCGCTAAAACCGTTCAGCTTTTCTTTTTTCAGGCCTTTTTCATACCGGACAAAAACATCGCTGAACAAAAAATCTGATATCATCACGACAAGACTGTTCGCCATATCGGCACATCTGGAAACATCCGCCGCCAGCGCCACAAAAGTGTTCTTTCCGGGAGAGCTCACGCGCAGTTTCCTGTCAAAGAGATCAAGCAGCAAACCGATGGCTTCTTCTGCGGAAAACATGCTGGGCGAGATAAAAGGGATCTTCCCGTCGTTTACATAAGTTATCAGGCTTATCGGGTCTTTTTTCTTTATGGCCGACATCAGATAACAGCCCGCCGCCAAAAGTGCCGTTTCGCGCATTCCGTAATATCCCAATGACGGAGAATCGTCCAAGATGACCGCACGCTTTACTTTTTCTTCGGTCAGATTCATGCGGACCAGTTTTTCTCCGGTCCGGAGCGAGGCCTCAACATCAAGGCCCCCGATATCTTCGCCTGATTCGTATTGCCTATATTCTTTGAATTCCATTCCTTCGCCGGTCCTTCTGCTTTTATGGTCGCCGAATGTCAGCGTCCAGACTTTGAAAGAAGGTTCGGCAAGGGAAAATCCCTGGAGCATTTTAATGAAATCTCCGCGCGTTATTCTTTTTCGCATGGTTCAGTCCTCGAGCGGAACGACATCGAGCAGTCCGTGAATTCCGTTCTTTTTGTCGCCTTTGATGAGAATATTCAGAAAATCATCGCTGCTTCCGTAATCCGTGCGCAAAACCGGGATAGCCCGCCGGTTCAGAACGAATCTGTGGTTAATGACCTCGAAAAATCTTTTCTTAATATGCTCAACTTTTACAACCCTGCTCCCGCTGATGCAGGCGAGGGTTTTCGCCGAATTCATGATATGGATAGCGGCCCGCGCGTTCGGCGGAAGAATAACGAGCTTCTCGCCGGCCAGCTTTTCTTTCAATTCCGGAAAAATACCGTAAGCAAGCGGGTCGTAGAGCGCCAATATCAGCCGGACAACATAATCCTTTACCGCGGGCGGCACTTCAACTTCCCTGAAAATAAAATCCCGGCATTCCAGAATATCAGCGGCGTTCGTCACCGGCAGAATCTTGATGTCCGCTATTTCAATTACAAAATCGAGCAGCTTCCTCAAAGTGTCTTCCGACGGCAGCGGAAACTGAATATTGTATAAAAACCGGTCGAGCTGGGCTTCCGGCAAATTATAAGTCCCCTCCTGCTCGATAGGATTTCTCGTCGCTATCGTAAAGCAGGGCTGCGGCAAAATTAATTCAACTTCCTTGCCACGGTCCTTATAAGTAAGCGTGCCCGAAGACATCCTTTCAAGAAGTGCTGACTGCGTTTTGGGTGTGGCACGGTTGATCTCATCCGCAAGCAAAACACTGCTGGTAGCCGCCGGACCCTGATAAGTATATGTCTTGTCGCCTTCCAGAGTGGTCGTTGCGATAAGATCGCGCGGGGTCATGTCCGGGGTCATTTGTATTTTAGCGAAAGGCAGTCCGCAATATCCGGCAAGTGACCGCGCAAATAATGTTTTTGCGGCACCAGGAAATCCGGTGAGCAAAACATTGCCCGCAACCAAAATACTTTCAGTGGTCACTTCCTCTTCTATAAAACCGTTGCCGATCTGGCGTCTGACCTTATGCACGAAAGCCGGGTTCGGGTCGCTTACGGAATAAAGGCCGACGACAGCCGTTGTGGCGAGCCGTTCAAGCTCCCGGCCCACTACCGCATGCCGCATACCTTCTAAGACCCGATTCACGCTCCTGATAACCTTGCGGTGCGTCTCGTGCAGTCTTGGGTCTTTTTCCAATTCTAAATATTCGGAAATGTTCTTTTTCATAGTGTCAAGACGAAAATCTGCCTTAAAATTAACATTCTAAGGCAGATTCGTAAACCCCGTTAGAAGCATCTTCTAACGGGGTAAACCCCTGATTTTAGATAAATTTTACTGTAAATATCTTCCAGCGGCCCATCCGTCAGCACCTGAATCAAAATCAACTTTCCACCAAACATAGATTCCTGCGGTTACGGGACCGTCAATGACTGTTCCGGGAACACCTTCATATTGAGTACCGGCTATCGTGCCGTTGGGTGTTGATCTGATATTGATGACGTAAGCTGTTTTTATACGCGAACCAATCTGGAAGACTGATGTATTTGTCGAAGAAGAGGTCGGCGCGGGTGTTGGTGTCGGAGAACATTGACCCCCCAGACAACTTGTCGGAATTGGGGTTGGCGTAGGTACCGGACCTGTTCCGGAGATGGCCGTCAAATAACTCCCCGCGGCCCATCCGTCAGCACCTGAATCAAAATCAACTTTCCACCAAACATAGATTCCTGCGGTTACGGGGCCGTCAATGACTGTTCCTTGAGCACTGGTGTATTGATAGCCCTTAATTGTTCCTCCCGCGGTTTCTCTGATATTAACAGTATAAGCTGTTTTTATACGCGAACCAATGTAGAGGCCCTGTGCGTTTGCGGGATTTGTTCCCAATATCGGAGTGGGGGTTGGAGTGCCGGAAATTATAGGCGTGGGTGTAGGTACCGGACCTGTTCCGGAGATGGCCGTCAAATAACTCCCCGCGGCCCATCCGTCAGCACCTGAATCAAAATCAACTTTCCACCAAACATAGATTCCCGCGGTTATGGGGCCGTCAATGACTGTTCCTTGAGCACTGGTGTATTGATAGCCCTTAATTGTTCCTCCCGCGGTTTCTCTGATATTAACAGTATAAGCTGTTTTTACGCGTGAGCCGATCGATAAACCGGAAGTGCTTGATGGAGTTGGGGTTGGCTGGCCGGTAGGAGTCGGACAAACAGTAGAATAACTGCAAGATCCGATGTTTTGCTGAACATAGCAACCAGATGGAGGGGTTGGTATAGCGCAAGGAGTCGGGGTGGGATTTGTTGAAGATGTTTTCGAAATATAATCTTCAATAACCCAGCCGTCCTCGCCTTTTTCGAAATCAATATTCCACATATTCAATCCGTACACGTTTACAGGGCCTCCTATTACCCTTCCGACACTCCCAACAGTTTTCTGTTCATATGAAGCTCCTGAATCATATGTCGGATGAGTATAGAGAGGCTCGTATAAAACATTTATTCCGTCGCCTTTTGTGAATTTTGTTGAAATAGGCGGCGAAAGAGGCGCAGGCACAACAGTAAATGGTGCCGTTTCCGCGTAAGCTACAAAATAATTATTTATAGTCGTTGAATCCAAATCTCTTGCAATCGGGCCCTTATTTATATTTCTGAGTATGCCGACAAACAGCGTGTATCCGCTACCCGAAGCGGGAGTAACGAGCGCCGTATTTCCAAAATTTCCGTATTTCGTTTTCTCCCATACGGTTGTGGCAGAACCATTACCAAACCCAGCGCCCCCGCCGAAAACATCTCCGATAAAGCTTCCGTTCTTCTTCACAAAAGCACGATAATGCGCAAGGTAAGCCGGTGAGATACCTGTCGTCTTATAGAAAAGTTGAGGAGAAGATGTCGCAAACACCTGTTGCGGGGAATAAACTATGCTTAAATTTGCCGTCATAAAACGTAAAGCGGGATCTACAACCCACCCGCTTACTCCGGTTTCAAAACGCACAAGCCAAATAATGCCGACGCCCGAAGATTCCGGGCCCGCGGTAATAGTGCCGATGGATTTTAGCTGTTGAGTGCCGACTATAGAGGTTCTATTTACGCTATCGTAAACATTTGTGCTAGATACTGCAACCTCAACAAAATCCCCATATATATATTTGGCCGCTGCCGGAGCCGCCACAATACTGAACGGCGTGTCGGAGCAATCGCTTTGGCCCGTGTCTCTATTTGAAATACAGATGTAATATCTCCCATCGGCTATTGATGTGCCACTAGGGTTATTATCAACATTAGGTTGACCAACAGCCCAATTAAAAGGACTTGCTACGTTTGTGGCCAAGACCACGTAATATCCATTTAAGTTATTTTGAGGCGACAAATAAATATTTACAGGAAACGCTGAATTAAAACTTATCTGACGTGCCGTTCCTCTCGTCCAACTCTCTCCCCCATTCGGAGAAAGAACGGTGATGGAGGGCTGAGTTGCCGGTGGGCTTACCGTAACACTTGCTATCACAAAATCCGGATAGCTTCCGATGACAGTTTGAGTGAGGCATTTTGCCTGATATGTAGTAGGAGCTTTCGGATAAAGGCTTTCGCCGGGAAAAATTGTCAGTGTTCCGCTGCTCGCTCTGATACTGGTATTATTGACATCGGTACCAATGTAACAACCGGATGTGTTTACGGAAGACCATGCTAATACAAGAGATTGTCCTGAAAGCAATGCTAATGATCCTGTAGAACTATTGGCAGTAAGAGTAACTGCTGGTGGCGGAGGCGTTGTAGTTGTGGTTGTTACCGTAAATGTCAGCGCGTTGCTTGTTCCGTTTGAATTTTTAACCGAAACCTGATATTGCCCGGGAACAACCGAAATTGCCGGCATCAGACATTGCGGAACGGAATAATAGCAACCTGCGTTCATAGACGAAGGCACTTTGAATGAAATTGTCTTGCCGTCGGCAGAATTCAAATTTGGAATGCCGCCGAAACCGAAGGTGACCATGTTTCCGGTGGAAGTAAATCCGGTTCCGGTTATGGATACGTTAGTACCCACAGGCCCCGAGACAGGAGATATCGCCGTAATGGACGGAGTAATAATAGGTGTGCAAATCGGGGTCGGAGGAATACTGTTAGTCTGCCCGGTTTGAATTGTTCCGGGCGGACAAGTGCTAGTCGCCACAATGCTAAATGGCGCGTCGCTTGTATCGCTAAAGCCGTCAGATCGAAAAACAGTGATAGTGTATTTACTCTCTGGGATAACCGTGCCTTCTATCAAACCATTACCTACTTCCCATGAAAATATCCCATTATCATTAATTCCTTTAGCAATAAATGTGCCGAAATTTGGAGCTACGGGGCAAGGAGAAACAGTGCATGGGGGCGACCAACTTCCAAGAAAAATATCAATTGTTTGTGGCGCTAAAAGTGCACACGTGCCTCCGGTTGCTCCTATATCACACCTATTATTATAATTTGATTTCCAGCTTATTACTTTCGTTGTTCCTTTTGTCCAACTCTCCCCCCCATTCGGAGAAAGAACGGTGATGGAAGAAGCGGTAACAATATTAACTTTATCCAGATAATCTTCCACAACCCATCCGTCCGCTCCGGAATCAAAATTTACATACCACCACCAATAACCATCTGAATTAACGGCACCTGCGTTATTCGGCAGGGAGGAAATTGCTCCCAACGCTCCTTTTATTTTAGTCCCTAAGATAGTTCCAGATTTTGAGGGAATTGAACGCACATTAAGAGGCTCCGCGTTGACTTGAACACGGTCACCGATCTGAAATTTGGCGGAAACCGGAGTTGGTATTGGGGTTGGTGGCGGGCTTGTGGTAATACTGATTTCTGCCAAATAATTTTTTACAACCCAGCCGTCGGGAGCATTATCAAAATCAACATTCCACCAAACATAACCGTTGGCGATTACGTAGCCTTTTAAAATAGCCCCCTGCGCTCCGAGCAATTGGGTACCAAGCTTCGTCCCATATATAGATGGCGTAGAACGGACATTAAGATCAGCGGTAGTTTTTACTCTGCTACCAATCGCTAAAGCGGCTCCGGCATCATGTGGAAGGCTAATTATTAAAACTGCCAAAAAAACGCCCAACAATAGATATTTTTTCATATACCTTTATAATACCCCCCCCCAAGTGAATTTTGCGTGGCTATCCTGTGGATATCTTTTATAGACGTTAACAGCTACCCTTCTTCCGCGTCTATCCCTGCTTCCAATTTCTTTAAATACTCTTTTCTGTAGCCGGTTCCCGCAGGAATAAGCCGGCCGATAATGACATTTTCCTTCAATCCGCGGAGGCGGTCTTCTTTGCCGTCGATAGCCGCATTCGTCAATACGCGCATGGTTTGCATGAATGAAGCGGCCGAGAGGAAGCTTTCTGTGGTCAGCGCGACGTTCGTAATGCCCATCGCAAGCTGAACTGCTTTTGCCAGCGGCCTCCCCTCCCTTTTGGCGCGCAGATTCTCTTCTCTCAATTTTGCTTTTTCAATTATATCGCCTACCGAGAGCGTGGTTGAGCCGGGGTCTTTTACGCGGACTCTGGAGAATATCTGTTTTACAATAACTTCTATGTGTTTGTCGTTTATCGCAGCTCCCTGGAAAGTATAGAGCTGTTGAACTTCAAAAATAATATAATTTTGTACCGCTTTGGCGCCGGCAACCCTCAAAAGCTCTTTGATGTCTATCGCTCCTTCGGTTACTTTCATGCCCGGTACGATTTTATCTCCGACATTTAGCAAAATAGTTTTACCGAACGGCACGACATACTCGGCAAACTCCTTCTTTTCTTCGTCTTTGTCCTTATCTATCGTAACGTGCACCAATTTGTCCCGAGTTCCGGTAACCGTACTCTCTTTGATATCCGTAACAACACCGAAAACATCGGAAATAATGGACTGAACTTTCGGCAGGCGCATTTCAAAAATTTCCTCAACTCGAGGCAAACCCATTGTAATGTCCGCGGCTCCCGCAACACCTCCCACGTGGAACGTTCTCATCGTCAGCTGCGTGCCCGGCTCGCCGATGGCCTGTGCCGCGACGATTCCCACGGCTTCTCCCAATTTTATCGGCGTGTTTGAACCGAGATCATATCCATAGCAAAGCTGACAAATTCCTCTTACGGTTTTGCAGGCAACCGGCGAACGGAGCAGTATGCTCGGGACGTCCAAAGACGCAACTTTCTCGGCGTCGAGCATCGTAAGCAGGTGTCCTTTTTTAACAACAACTTTTTCCGTCTCCGGATCAACAACATCGCGCGCCAAAACGCGTCCGAATATTCTTAATGCGAAATTTTTGCTCAATTTTTCATAATCTTTTTTATATACTTCAAATCCAGTCTCGTCTTTGCAGTCGGGCTCGGAAACAATTACATCCTGCACGACGTCCACAAGACGGCGCGTAAGATATCCGGCGACAGCGGTTTTCAAAGCGGTGTCGGCGGTTCCTTTTCGCGCGGCGTGAGTAGAAATAAAGTACTCGAGTACGTTTAAGCCTTCTTTATATGAAGACAAAATCGGCAGCTCGATAATGCGTCCTGATGGATTAACCACGAGCCCTTTCATGGATGACAGCTGGTTTATCTGGGTCCAGTTTCCACGCGCTCCGGAGTTGACCATATAATGTATCGGTCCGAAGGGATCAAGCGTCGCCGGAGCCAATTTATCTATCTTGGCTTTGACATCTCCCCAGATCGCAATAACTTTTTCATACCTTTCGCGGTCGGTCAACAAACCCTGGTCATATTGATCCGCAATGATCTTTGCTTCTGCTTTTGCCGCATCGATATGGATATATTTCTCCACTGGTACTTTTATATCATCCATTCCCCAGGAGATTCCGGCTTTTGTTGCATAGCGATAACCCAGGCTCTTGATACGGTCCAATATCGGAGGCGTTTCTTCAACTCCGTATCTTCCGATAAGATCGGAAACCAGCCTCTCGAGGTCTTTCTTTTTCATTTCGGAATTTAAGAACTGATAATTCCTTGGAATAACGCTGTTAAATACCAGCCTTCCCACGGAAGTTTCGAGCATATCTTTTTGTATCGCCTGATATTTCGGGGTTTTAGTTACTCTGACGAAAATTCTTGCCTGAAGGCTTACAGTTTCAAAATCATACGCGAGAATAGCTTCGTTCGGGCTTGCGAAATATTTTCCTTCACCCTTCGAACCTTCGCGGATACGCGTAAGATATGCAATGCCCATGACAATATCCTGCGTCGGAGTTATCACCGGTTCGCCGTTGCCAGGTTTTAACAAATTCCCGGAAGAGAGCATCAATTCCCTGGCTTCCTGCTGGGCTTCGCCTGTCAGCGGAACATGCACCGCCATCTGGTCTCCGTCAAAGTCGGCGTTGAAAGCGGTACAGACCAACGGATGCAGCTGAATGGCATTGCCTTCAATTAGCTTCGGATAAAACGCTTGAATACCCAGTCTGTGAAGTGTGGGCGCGCGGTTCAAAAGAACGCATTTGCCTTCGATTACCTCTTCAAGGCATTCCCAAATCTCGGGTGAAAGATCGTCAATCAGGCGTCCGGCTCCGCGGATGGTGTGAGCCGAATTTTTCGCGATAAGTTTTTGTATAACGAACGGCCTGAAAAGTTCCAAAGCCATGTGTTTCGGCAAACCGCATTGATTCAATTTAAGCTCAGGGCCGACAACAATAACCGAACGTCCGGAATAGTCCACTCGTTTGCCCAAAAGGTTCTGGCGGAATCTTCCCTGCTTTCCCTTCAGCATATCGGCGAGAGATCTCAACGGACGCTTTTGCGCCTGCGATGTTGCGGCCGGACCCTGTGAGCGCTTGATTGAGTTGTCAATCAGCGCATCAACTGCCTCCTGCAGCATTCTTTTTTCGTTCCTGACGATAACTTCCGGAGCTTTTATTTCCAAAAGTTTTCTTAAACGGTTGTTTCTATTGATAACCCTTCGGTAAAGGTCGTTGATGTCGGACGTCGCGTGCCTGCCTCCTTCGAGCTGTACCATCGGACGCAAAGCCGGAGGGATAACCGGAATTTCTTTCAAAAACATCCATTCGGGCTTAACGCCGGAATGCATCAGCGAGCGCACCAGGTGAAGCCTGCGGATTACTTTTTTCTTCTGCATCAGAGTCGCCGTCAGAACATCCTTTTCCAATGTTTCGGAAAGTTTTTTGAGGTCGATCTCCGAGCAAATTTTACGCAAGGATTCCGCGCCGATGCCGGCCTCAAAAACGCTGGCGTATTTCATGCTCAAGCGATGATATTCAACCTCGGAAACAATGGTCATTGGTTTTAATCCTTTAATCTCGGTTTTCGCGGCGTCCATCGCGTTCTTTAGCGCTTCTTTTTCGGGTCCGCTTGCCGATTTAGATTTTGATTTGAATTCTTTTTCAAGAAGAACCAGAACTTCTTCTCTGGCTCTTTCATCAACTTGAGTAATGATATAGCCCGCGAAATAAATAACTTTTTCAAGATCGCCCACCGTAACGTCGAGCAAAATTCCGACGCGCGAAGGAACGCCGCGTAAGAACCAAATATGCGAAACGGGGGCGGCCAGCTCAATGTGGCCCATCCTTTCACGCCTCACAATTGACCTTGTTACTTCAACTCCGCATTTGTCGCAGACGATGCCTTTATAGCGGACGCGTTTATATTTTCCGCAATAACATTCAAAGTCTTTTTCAGGACCGAAAATTCGTTCATCAAAAAGCCCGTCTTTTTCGGGGCGCTGGGTGCGGTAATTTATCGTCTCGGGTTTCGTAACCTCGCCTCTGGACCAGCTCAAAATCTTTTCTGGAGAAGCCATCCGGATCATCATCGATTTAAAATCTGTTATTTTTTGTTCCATATCATTACTAATTACTAATTTTTTACAAATATACTAATAATTTAATTCGTAAATTCGTATTTATTCGTTATTCGTATTCTATTTTTTGCCTTTAGATCCGACCTGTCCGACCGGCAGGCGGGGAAGCTCCTTTTTTGCTCTTGCCAGCCCGCCTGCGGAACGGGCAGGCTTCTCGACCGCTTTTTCTTCAGCTTCAATAAAGTCCTCAATACGCTCCTTTGACCTGCTCTTTATTGTGTCTTCCTCGTCGTCATCCGGACTGGAAACAACTCCTTTCAAATCAATATCGAGCGCCAATCCTTTTAATTCGTTCACTAACACATGGAAAGACGCTGGAATATTCGGTGTTTTAAACGGCTCTCCGCGGACGATGGCATCGTAAGCCGCGGCACGGCCCAAAACGTCGTCCGATTTAATGGTCAAAATTTCCTGCAAAGTATGCGCGGCTCCGTATCCTTCCAGTGCCCAAACCTCCATTTCTCCGAAACGCTGTCCTCCCCCCTGCGCTTTTCCTCCCAAAGGCTGCTGGGTAATCAATGAATACGGTCCGATGGAGCGCATGTGAATCTTATCTTCCACCATGTGGTAGAGCTTCAGCATATAAACTTTCCCGACGGTAACTTTCTGGTCAAATTCATTTCCGCTCCGGCCATCGAACAGTCTTACTTTTCCGTCTTCCGGAAGTCCGGCTTTTTTTAATTCAGCTTTTATTTCTGCTTCGCTGACACCTAAAAGCGACGGGGTTACGGCATGGTATCCCAGTTTATCCGCGGCCCACCCTAAGTGAGTTTCCAAAATCTGTCCGATATTCATACGCGAAGCTACTCCCAGCGGATTTAAAATAATATCCACGGGTGTTCCGTCCTCAAGATAAGGCATGTCTTCCTCCGGCAATATTCTTGAAATAACTCCTTTGTTCCCGTGGCGTCCGGCCAATTTGTCTCCGACCGAGATCTTTCGGAGCTCAGCTATCTCAACCCGGATCTGCTTAATGACGCCTGTTTCCAGCTTATCTCCTTTTTCTCTCGTGAAAACTTTTATGCCGACAATGCGCCCGCGCTTTCCGTGAGGAAGCCTCAAAGACGTGTCTTTAACGTCGCGCGCTTTTTCTCCGAATATCGCGCGAAGTAATCTTTCTTCCGGCGTTAAGTCGGATTCGCCTTTCGGAGAAATTTTACCCACCAAAATATCGCCTGATCTTACTTCAGCTCCGATGCGCACAACTCCTTCTTCGTCAAGGTCTTTTAATTTTTCCTCTCCGACGTTCGGAATATCGTGCGTGGTTATTTCCGGCCCCAATTTCGTGTCTCTGACATCAACCGAAAAATCTTCAATGTGAATTGAAGAAAAAATATCGCGCTTAACTAAGCGTTCGGAAAGAATTATCGCGTCCTCGAAATTTGATCCTCCCCATGAAAGAAAGGCAACGAGGAGGTTCGTGCCCAGCGCCAAATTTCCGCGGTCCGTAAGCGAAGTGTCTGCAAGAATATCTCCTTTCTTAATCTGATCGCCGACCGTCACAACCGGTTTTTGGTGGATTACAGTCGACTGGTTTGAACGCGCAAAGTTGATCAGGTCGTATTTAGTTTCTTTTTTACCGCTTTTCAAAACTATCGTTCTTGCGTCCGCTTTGGAAATTACCCCGTCCTCTTCCGCAATCAAAAGTCTTCCCGAGTCGCGCGCCGCGCGCTCCTCCATTCCGGTTCCCACAAGCGGAGCTTCAGGGTTTAAGCATGGCACCGCCTGCCTCTGCATGTTCGAACCCATCATCGCGCGCGTTGCGTCGTCATGTTCCAAAAACGGAATCAACGAAGTCGCGATACTAAAAGCCTGTTGCGGAGAAACGTCGATATATTCAATATCTTTTTTTAACATAAGCTCCGGCTGGCCGTTGAACCTTCCTTCAATTTCCTCATCCAAAAGCCTGCCTTCCATGTCGGTAGAAATTCCGGCATGGGCGATCTTGTGCCTGACTTCCTCAAATGCGGTAAAATAATCAATCTCTTTCGATATTTTTCCATTAACAACTTTTCTGTACGGCGTTTCCAATATTCCGAAATTGTTTACCTTAGCGTGTCCGGCAAGATGATTGATCAAACCGATATTAGGTCCTTCGGGCGTCATAATGGGGCATAACCTTCCGTAGTATGACGGGTGAACGTCGCGGACCTCAAATCCGGCACGCTCTCTTGTTAAGCCTCCCGGTCCCAAAGCCGACACCCTTCTCTTGTGTTCAAGCTCCGCTAAAACATTTATCTGATCCATGAATTGCGAGAGCTGGCTTGTCATGAAAAATTCTTTCAAAACAGCGGCAAAAGGCCTGGCGTTTAAAAGCTGGGCCGGAGTAATAGTGGCGGGGTCGAGCGTGGACATGCGGTCTTTTACCGTGCGTTCCATTCTCGCCAAACCAACACGCAATTTTTGCTGCAACAATTCCCCGACAGAACGGATCCTGCGGTTTCCGAGATTATCGATATCGTCAGGCACCGCCTGGGGATTATTATTTAATGAAATTATTTCGGAAATTATCGCAATGAGATCTTCTTTATTTAATATCCTCGGATTACTAAGCTTAACATTCGTAAGCGCCGGCAGTCTCTGGGAAAGCTTGTATCTTCCGACCGGTGAAATATCGTATCTTGAGGGCTCGAACATCGCAGTAACCAAATCGCGGGCGTTGTCCACCGTGGCCAATTCTCCCTGTCTTATTCTTTTAAATATTTCAATGTAGGCGTCGTCCGCAGTTTTTGTCTGGTCTTTTTCCAAAGTTCTTTTTATAAATCTCAGTTCGCCGGTATCTGCTTTCTCAAAAGCCTCCATTATCTCTTCGTTTTTTTCCAGACCGAAAAGCCGTAAAATGGCGGACGCGGCAATTTTCCTTTTGCGGTCTATTCTTACATAAATTGTTCCGTCGGCTTCGGTATCGAATTCAAGCCAGGCTCCCCGCTGCGGAATAATTTTTGCGCCGAAAAGTTTTTTACCTCTTGAAAAATTACTGTTGAAATACGCGCCGAAAGAACGCGCGAGCTGGGATACGATGACACGCTCAACTCCGTTTATAATAAAAGTACCGCGCGGGGTCATCAGCGGAAGATCCGCGAGAAAAACTTCCTGTTCTTTTTTCTCGCCGGTAGCCGCGTTAACAAGCCTCATCTTGAGCCTGAGCGGCGCTTCATATGAAAGATTATTTATCTTCGCATGGTTCTCGTCAAAGCGCGGCTCATCAACAAAGTAATCCAAAAATTCCAAAGAAAGCTCTTTGTCCGTATAATCTTTTATCGGAGAAAATTCATCAAGAATCTCCCGCAGACCCGTCTTAATAAACCACTCATAAGAATTCAGCTGCATTGTCGCTAAATTCGGCAACGAGGCATACGGTTCGCGGTACCGCGAGAAGTACTTTTTTTGTATTCCCATACCCATAGAAAGTATTGAAAAAATTATAAAAAATTAATAAATTATTGTTTTTCCAACAACCAAAAAAGCTCTCCTTTAGACCCCTGCCTGCGCAGGCAGGCCGATATTGAGAGCAAAATAAGCGTAAAAAATGTTAGGAAATACTGTCTTTTTAGTATTCAAAGCGATGGGGTTAAGTATAACTTTTTTATCAAACAGCACAAAGTTATCCCCTGTGGATAACTCCTGCCTACCGGCAGGCAGGTCAAAAACGACGTTTTGCCATTATAGCAACCCCTCAAAAACTGTCAAGCCTGTCTGCCGACGCGCAGGCCTATGCCCTTTTTAACGAAAACTTGTGCCAGGTTACAAGAATGAAGCTTGCGATGAATATGGAGGAATAAGTTCCGAAAAATACGCCCACAAGAATGGTCAGCGCGAAGTATTTTGTGGTTAAACCTCCGAAAATATATAAAGCGAACATTGCAAACATTACGGTCAGAGATGTATTGATAGATCTGGTAATGGTCTGGCGAAGACTCCTTTCCACAACCTCCTCAAAACTCTCTCTTTGGCCTATTTTTTTCAGATTTTCCCGCACCCGGTCAAAAACAACTATTGTGTCGTGAACGGAAAACCCGAGAATAGTAAGCAGAGCCGTCACGAACAAAGTATCGACAGTAATACCGTAAAAATGTCCCAATGCCGCAAAAATACCTGTCGGAATAGTGACGTCGTGGACCAGCGCAATTAAAGCAGCGACGCCGTATTTCCATGACGCTATCGGGCGCGATACGTGCCTAAACGCCCAGGCAATATAAGCCACAATAGCCAGCATAACCGCGAGAATTGCCCATAATGAATTCCGCCTCAGCTCTTTGCCTATGGTAGGCCCTATTGAGGTAAATTGCTTATCTATTACAATTTTAGGCCCTCCAAGCGCAGTCAAGATCTCCTGATGCTTTTCCTCATTAACGTCGGGAAGCCTCAAAATAAGCCCTTTTTCTCCGGTTGGCTGCAATACCGCGTCGTTTATTCCTATTTTCGCAAGGCTGTCCAAAACCGCGCTATTTTCGGGGCGCGGACTGATACCTGCCTGCGCAGGCAGGTATTCAACTTCAAGAAGCGAACCTCCGGTAAAATCAATGCCCAATTTCAGCCCCCAAATTAACAAAACAAGCAGGCTTCCGCCAACCAAAATTCCAGAAATTATATAGGTTATTTTCCTGAAATCAATTATCCTCATCGTAATTATTCAAAAGATATTTTAATCTGTCGGAAGCCGAGGGATTTTTATTAATACCGTCCTGCAAAGCAACCTTTGCCTTAGTATCGTCCTTCAGGAAGTACCTGTAAAGTTCGGATAGCTTCTCATAGACCATCGACTGATCCGGACCCACCATTAAAGCTGAAATATAACTTTGCTCGGCTTTTGCCGTATCTTTTATATTAAATAAATATAAGTCGCCAAGATTCGCCAGCGGTATAAAGCTTTTTGGGCGTATAACGGCGGCGTATTTCCAATAAATAACCGCTCCATCATAGTCCCCGATGAGCTTCATATAGGCGCCTAATTCAACCCAATTCTCAAATAGGTCAGGGTTGGTTTTTAGAGACTTAATAATCTCGGCAATCTTCTCCAAAGCCTGTTTCTTTGACTCCTCGGACATTACTGCCGTAATTACCACCTTTCTTGTTAAGTCAGGCGGGGGGATGGTCGGCTTTGGAGTATCGTTGCTTATTTCCTCTACTTTTACCTGTGGCTGGTTCTCATCTGCAATTTTGCTGATTTCCTGTCCGGTCTCTTCGCCTGTTGATTTAATATCTTTATATATGAAAAGACCTGCCGCATAGGCAGCTACGGCAACTATCAATATTAATACCGCGATACGAACTTTATTCATGGATAATATAATAGCAAAACCCCGCCCTTTTTAAAAGCCTGCCCGCCGGTAGGCAGGGGCGGGGTAAAAACCAAAAGCCCCCGTAAGGGGGCTTTTGGGAATCTGGCTTGCACAAGCTCTGCCAAAGGCAGACAGGCGAGATTATTTCGAGAGAGACTGAGGAGTCATGTTACTGGACGAAAGTCCTAACAACCCGAATCCGTTGGTAAAGTCGTTTGCGGTTATATCTACAGTTGTAGTTGAGTTTGGTGTCCAGACAAAGTCATCATTGGTAACACCTGCAACTCCCGCGAATGAACTCATATCGCCGGATTGAGATCCGATAGTATTCTGATGAGTAACCGGGAAGGCCGCGTCACCTTGCAACTGAACAGAGATAGAGTCTCCTGTGGCGTCAACGTTAGACATAGTTACGCGGGCCTCGAAGTATCGAGTTGTGCCTGCGGGAACTTGCATAGTCGTTGTCGCACCAGCTGAAGTCTCAACGCCCAATTCAATGTCCGTCTCGCTACTGATACCTACCCACTCACCCGCTGTTGTGGACACTCCTGTCGTAGTCAAGTCCATGGCGTTAGCCATTAACTGACCGCTTGAGTTAACTCCGGTATATGCGGGAATTGAGAAGGATGAATCCGTGAAGGCGTAGAGCTGTAAGCTATCCGCGTTCGCTGAAGTTGTAGCGATGCGCAATGTAAATTGAGCTACGCCTACGTCCCCTGCCGAGTTCGCGGTAACTTTCCATCTCAATACAGACTGTTCGCCGTTGATCAACGTGCTTGAGATATTTACTTTCTCAAAGGTCGGGAAACTCTCGAAGATCCGGACTCCATTGGAACCTGTGTCGTTGGAAGCAGGGGTTACCGTGCTGCCTGATGAAACACCGGTCGCGTAGTTTCCGTTCAAGCCTTCGTTGTCTCCGTCGTAGTCAACTTTCAGCAAGTCGCCCGAGAAGGTCATAGGCCCTGAATTGCTGATAGAAGCAATATCACCCTTTACGATAAGGACTTTGGTTCCATCACGAGGAATTCTGAAGTTTGTAATCGTAGATGAAGTAGCGTAGTCCGCAGTCGGGAAGGTAGCTTCACCAACCTGTGTTGCGCCGTCCCACAAGGTTACTTTGCGTCCTACCAAGTTGATAGGCGTGTTTGAAGCAACACCCGTAAGCTGCAACGCAACTTGTTTAAGATCCATATCTTCGGTGTTTGCAGTAAACTTGATTCTGGACAATTCAACATTTGTTTGTCCCGCGGCTACTACCGTGTAAGGGCCGGATGAGGCATCCAACGCGGCAATAAGTGATCCGCCGGATGCAAGCGACATCCTCTGACCTGCGCCGTCGTTGATAACTTCAGTAATATCCTGCCCTGAAGTCAATCCTGTTACAGACGGATCTGCAGGGGTATCGCCGTCAACACCCATGTGTACGAATCCGGAAGCTCCTGAACCGATATCACACATAAGGCCAAGAGTCTTTGTTGATCCTTTCGGAACAACAAGTCCTCCGCCATTCAAAGTAAAGTTACTTGTAGATGCTGATGCGGTCGGGCTTACAGTGCTAGACACACTGCTTGCTCCATCCCACAACGCACAATTTGTAAGTGTAGAAGTGTTGGTAGACAAGCTGAATTCTACAGGGAACGCTGATATCCTGACATCTTCACCTGATGAACCGGCGTCAAGAATGTAGTTCGCAAATAGGAAACCTTTTGTTCCCGCGACTACAGTCTGGGCAATCGGCACCGATGAAACGCTGATAGTAAACGCTCCACTCTTTACGGTCATTGTGCTTAAAGTAAGAGCTGAAGTCGGAGAAGGAGTAATAGTGTTTCCGCTGATTGAACCTCTTACTGTTCCAGCAAAGTCAGCACTCGGAGTTGTTGACGCGATAACAGTAACATTGTTATCAATTTGAGTGCCAATCTTACCTTTCAAGTAGTAAGTGTGAACTCCTACCGGGAAGGTTATTGTGTCGGTAAAGACAACTGAACCGTCTCCGCTGTCTGTAGTGTATGAGCTGTCTGTCGCTGAACCGTCAGACGGTCCTGCAACTATAGAGCCGTTCTCATCGGTAAGTACAATGTTCGTGATGTCATCAACATCATCATTTGCTCCTTCGTTATCTGTTCCTGCTTTGTCCAAAGTAATGTTGAAAGCAATCCTTGAAACCGAGATTGTCTCACCTTTTACGGTAACCTCAAAGGCACCCAAAGGCTGATCCGCCAAGTTGATAGCGATATTCTGAGCAGGGGCTTTGTTAGAAGAAGCAACCGCCAAGGTTCCGACTCCTATCGTTACAACTGCGCTGTCATACCATGGATCCTCGCTGGTGGTAAACGCAGAAGTTAGAGGAGCTGCGGCAGTACCAGTTTGAGGAGGAATTATTCCATATCCGTAAGTCTCGCCAACTACACCGATATCAGTGCGTTTTGCGATGTCAAAGGCAACGGTTCTTAGTGTTCCTCCAACTATGTCGCCCTTGATGGAGATATCTTTAGAGAATCCTTTGTCTATAAGAAGACCGTTTCCGGGGAATGACGTTGTGTAGTATTTCCCGTCTGAACTTACTACAACATCATATTCAACACCATCTACCACAGACTTAATGTTAGCCAAATCTGAAGCGCTGGCCGAGCCTGACTGGTTCCACCTGATATATTTCATGTAAACTTTTTCAGCTGAACCGGCAGTTACTCTGACACCTGAAAAGGTATAAGCAACTGTATCAAGTCTCTTTGTTGCTGTGACACCCGGATCAGTCGCTCCTCTTGCCATGGTTACTGAACCGATAGTAAGAGATGCGTTTACCGTGTGGCCTGCACCTGTAATCGGGAAAGACCCGCTAACTGATGAGGCGTTTGAAACAACATTTTTGACTGACAAGTAGGCAACCTGACCTGCATAGACATCAAGAGCCGTAGTTCCCGACAGAGCGTTAGCTCCGATGGTCAAGGTCCTTGTCTGTCCGGCTCTAACAACTACCGGCTCCGACAAATTGACCTGGTGTGAAGAGTTTAAAGTCTTTGAAAGACCAAGCTGAACGCCACTCTCATCCAAGAGAACAACGCCATCGATTACCGCGTCTTGAGCCAAGCCTGTCCTTTCAACCAAGATTGAGTTGACGGTTACATCGCTGCTTCCGGCAGTCAAATGAATGACCGTGAAAGGAACGCGTGCCGCGCCCTCAGGAAAAAGACTTGCTGATGGCTGAATGCCCGAGGTAACCATCAAACTTCCGCCAACAATCGGTCCCGGAGGAATTGGTCCGCCCGGAGGAGTCGGTGTAGGAGGCATAATGCTTACCATTGAAGAATACTTGGCGCGGGAAATCGCTCCAAAATATCCTGCAGCTGGCGCAACACCATTTGACGCCTGCCAAGCCGCAACCGCTGTTCTGGTTATTGAACCAAAGTATCCGGTTGAGCCGCCTGAAAAACTAAAGTGTCCTGTCGATGTCAGATAATTCTGCAAGCAAGTTACGTCGCTTCCCTGCGAACCTATTGTAAGGTCGCGGGTGAAACTGCAACCGCCGGCGCTCGGAACGGATGGTGATCCGGCCAATGCGTTGATCTGTGCAGTCAATGCGGCGATCTGTGCCTGCAATTGAGCGATAAGCGCATCCGTCGCGGCGTCAGCTGAAACTGTCATCGGCATTAATGCCGATGCGCCAACCAGCCAAACGGTCGTGCTCGCACTCAATAAAACTGAAGTGATTTTTCTTACAGTTTTACTTCTAAGTGAATTCATATTTATAATTTTTTAATAAATTACCGGCAAAATAAATTCGACTAAAATTAATTTTTCCGGATTTTCGAACAACCTAATAATATTTTCTTTCGGAGCCAAGTCGCGTTTTTAAATATATTTTCATATACGTTAAAATCGACCCGACTTAACAGTTCCGATAAATTGCGAATGAAATAACTTTTGAATTCTCGCTCTGCATATTTATTTTTCAACGTACATCTCCCCAGCATTTTAGCTGCTGGCATCTGTCAATCAGTTTGCAGTTTATAGTCCTTAGTTACCTATTGCCTGCAAACTAGTTTTACAGATGCCATAAGCCAACAAAGCGCGCCAAGTCCTTGGCTTAAATTTGAACCTAAATCCCCTTCAACTTGCCTCTTTTTGCACTATCATTTCACCTTAATTTAAGTATAAAACCCTTTAAATTCGTTAGCAAACATAGGTATTGTGGATAACTTATATGAAGTATCGCCTCCAACGTTTTTCGCCTTCTTTCCTTATGTCGCCGGACATGACCATGGCATTAAGCTCGCGCTGAACCGTTTTTCCGCTAATCGGTTCATTAAATGTGCCCACTAATTCCCCCACGCTGCTGGGGCCTTTTTCCTTTAGCTTCTCAAGAAGAGCTTGGCGTCTACCGGTGTTATTGCTATTGGTTTTCTTGGTCTCTTCTTTTTTTATTTGAACAACCTCCTTTACAGTGTCCGATATCCGCCTAGACTCAGGCGAACGGGTTATGTCGTCCAATAATGCCTGATAGCTTTCTTTGTAAGAGACAATGTCCGATAACAATTTTGTGTATTCTCTTTTCAAAACATCAAAATTCATCTTCGAAATAAACGTGCCGCTGGACGCCAGTTCTAGTTTCAAAAAAAGATTCTTGACAAGCGCCTCGAATTTCGGCAGATCTTGCGGAGCCGCGTTCAAAATTTCCAAGGCAGTTTGCCGAAGAGACCATTTTAACGGTTCGGCATCCGAAAAAAGTTCAGTAGTCCGATATAACGCTTCTGTAATTTTAAGCGCCCTTTCTTTTACTTGATCAAACATATAAGCAAGAGTGTACTCGCATAAAATTTTCTTGCAAGATTGACCCTCAAGCAAAAATGTGGTGCGCGAAGATATAATCGAAGCGTGTATTCCAAGCTACACTTGACTTTCAACTTCCGCGGGAGTATAATGGGCGTATTATCGGTATTATTAGTTTTAATATATAGATAAGATGTTCATAAAAACGCATCGCAAAGTTATTATAGGAGCTTCTGTTTTAGCCACAGTTGGGCTTGCTTTGGTGACAGGGGCAACCCATTCGTGGGGAGGATATCATTGGGCAAGAACAGCCAATCCGTTTACTCTGAAATTGGGAGATAACGTTTCAGGCGCGTGGGATTCTTATTTAGGAACATCATCCGCGGATTGGAGCGAGTCCGCAGTACTTGATACAACGATCGTTGCCGGTGGTACGGACCCGAGAAGGTGCAAACCGACCTTGGGCAGAGTTGAAGTTTGCAATAGCAAATATGGTAAAAATGGCTGGCTTGGTATCGCCGGCATTTATGTGAAGGGCGGGCACATTACGCAAGGATACGTAAAAGTTAACGATACCTATTTTAACACAGCAAAATATAACACTCCGGCGTGGAGGAATCTCGTTCTTTGCCAGGAAGTCGGGCACACTTTGGGACTAGACCATCAAGATGAAGATTTTTACAATTCGCCGCTCGGCACTTGCATGGACTATTCCTTGGATCCCACCCTAAACCAGCATCCGAATCAGCATGATTACGATATGCTGGAAACAATCTACGCGCATCTGGATTCTATGACAACAATAAAGGCTTCGGCCATTTCCGGAAAACATGCAGATGTCGACCCTTCAGACCCGAAAGAATGGGGTAAAGAATTGCGAAAATCTAAAGATGGCAAGGCTTCTCTTTTTGAACGTGATCTTGGAAAAGGACATAAATTATTCACATTCGTCTTCTGGGCAAAATAAAAAACCCGGCGGATACCGGGCTAATAATCAGAAAGGCGGGAGATTAAGTCGTCTCCCGTTTTTCTTTCCTCTTGATTTCCGAATTGCAGAGCTTTTTTGAGATCGGGTACCGCCCACAAGAAAAGATCTTTATTTTTGTAGAGCGACCACCACCAGGTTTGGCAGGAATAAAGAACTTTGCCGGTCAATTCCCTGGATTCGGGATATTCGCTGTCTATTTTCAAGATAATATCTGCAAGTTTCCACCACAATATTGTCCATTCGTTTTTCGGATACTTCCAAATATTGTATGGCGCTGTTTCGATATCAGACGCGTTCGAGGACCAGCTGCCGGCCGGCACAACAATCTTTTTTGTAGGATAAAGCCGCGGCAGAGACTCACATGACTCAAGATTCATGGGTAATTTTTTCACGGCTGTGAAAAACGGAGTAAGAAAATGTCCAACCGCACTCTTGTGATGTACCCCGAAAGTTTCGGCGTCGGTCCATAGCACAATATAAGCCTGATAAACATTATCTTTAAATTGCTTCGGAAATTCACGGCAAAGTTTTTCGGCAAATTCATCGCCTTTGGGCATGCTGAAACTCATCTCCGATGACCATAGGCGCGAGCGCAGGAGGCACGCAATACCGTTGACACTTGCGATAAATGTCGCCGGAGTCGGCTTTTTATAAAATATATTGAAAGGAAGGTCATCGGTTACAGTCCATGAATATTTCATTTTTGAGAATATCTGCGTCAAAATGTCACCATAAGCCATCTCTGGCGGAAAAACGCCGGATAATCTTTCTTTGGCTCCTATCAAGCCGTGTTCGAGATATGCTTTTTTGTTTTTTTCAAGCTGCCTTTTTCCGTATTCGGAAGGCACGAGCGGCAGGATCGGATGATAAGCCGCGGTATTTACTAAAGATATTTTCCCGTGATCTTTCAATTTTCTGAACCTTTCCAAAACTTCTGGAGCGCCGCTTGCCAGCTGAAAAATAAGCGAAGCGGCGATATCACAATTGATTGTTCCCAGGCAATTTCGTTCTATCGAGTTTAGGATCGGAATGTATGATTCTTCGGCGATTTTTTTTAGTATTTCCGGTTTCTGGGTGTAGGGCTGGTACCAATGGAGTCCGAGCGCGACATGGAGATTATAGAGCTTCGGCATCGAATTTTTTTATCTGATTATATATTATAGAAAAAAACCAAAAAAACAATGGTTCATTCCTACGTGAATTTGAGTTATTGCAAACAATCTATTTTCGTGGTATTGTCGTAAAGTCAAAAGACCTTTGAAAACAATAAAAACCGGAGGTTATATGGATACGAATAATGAAGTTGTTGCTTCTATAAGCCCAGAAATCGCGATCGATCAACGCTTGCCATTTTACAGCGGTGGTTTAGGCGTAGTTGAGGGAGATTCCGCGAGAACAGCCCCGAAGATGGGCTACAATATGGTGTTTGTATCATTGCTTGCGCGCGAAGGCTATTATGATCAATATATTGATGAAAACAAGATGGGAATCCGGTATGTCCGGTGGGAGCGCGAACAAGAATTTTTAGACGATACTGGCATTTTGTTCCCGATCGAAGTAAATGGCAAAATAAACTGGGTGAAGGTCTGGCAAATTAAGGACATATTTAACACCGCTCCTATTTACTTGCTCGATACAGATATTGAACAAAATGACTATCTGGCCAGATTAAATACTCGCCGTTTGTATGGCGGCACATGCCACAGCGGTCTCAATACCGAGGAACTTGGAAAGCGTAAAGTCGCTCAATTTCAGATCTTAGGGCAAGGCGCGGTTGAAGCTTTGAGAAGGCTTAAATATCGTCCGCGGAAATATCATTTGAACGAAGGCCATTGTGCGTTCGCTGCGCTTGAGTTGCTGAACAGAACGCTACTCGAATCTGAAAATATGACTTTACAAGAAGCGGTAAAACATTGCAAGTCAAAAATTGTTTTTACGACGCACACGCCTGTTCCCGCCGGCAATGAATCTTTCGATTTTAGTGTTGTCTCCCAAATGATGAACTTGAACGGGCATGGCCCTCTGAATGTTGAGCTTTTAAAAATATTAGGAGGTGATCCGTTTGGACAATTTAATCTGGCATCTTGTTGTATGCGGTTGTCAGGCAAAGCAAACGCGGTCTCACAAAAACATTTGGGCGTTGCTAAAGATATGTGGGAAGGTATGGATGGAATTGCGCCGCTTATCGGGATCACGAACGGAGTCGATCAGGATTTTTGGCAATACGAGGATTTCAAAGACGCGGATACTCCGGAAAAAACAGCCGCGGCGAAATTGGCACATAAATCTGAGGTCATAAATAAATATGCTCCGTGGTTTGATCCGAATATAGCTCTTGGATGCTGGGGCAGGCGTTGGGCGGCTTATAAAAGGCCACAACTCTTTTTCCGCGACGCAGAATGGGCATCTAATATTTTAAAAAACGGAAAATTGCAACTCATAATCGCCGGCAAGCCGCATCCTGATGACAAGGATAGGATCGATGACTGGAATAATTTGCTGAAATTAAGCAAATCGAAAGATTTTCCAAATCTTGTCCTGTTGCCTGGATACGAACTCGGCATGATGAAAGAACTCCAAGGCGCGGCGGACATCTGGATAAATACTCCGCGGTCGCCAAATGAAGCAAGTGGCACGTCCGGAATGAAAGCAAACGGCGCCATCAACCTTACGATTCCCGATGGCTGGGCTTGTGAAATGGAGCCAACGAACGGATTTCTTTTCGGAACATACGCTCCCATGTCTAATATTTTTACGCAGGACAATGCCGACTTCGAAGGTTTGAAGGAGGCGGTGAATAATGCGCTTACCATGCATTACTTCAATCGGAAAGACTGGAACAGAAAAATGCTGAATTCAAATCGCGAAAGAATGGAGCGATGGTCTATGAAAAGAACACTCGGCGCATATTTTGAGAAACTGTATAAATAAGCGCCAAAAACGTCCCGACTAAAAGGTCGCGGACTTTTTTTATTCGCCATCGTTTATCTGGTAAGAACTCCGCGCCGTAAGAACTCCAAAACGCCCGAACATAAATGGTTTAATCGGGATTTTTTGTTTGATTCGCGTGCGCTATTCGTCAGGTGTTCTTACTGTTTCTTGCCTAAAATCTTGAACATCTTGGTACCGCAAACTTCGCAGGTACCCGTCACCGCCCTTCGCTCAACGCCGCCTTTTCCTTTCATCGAAACCTCTTTCGCGTCTTTCATAACGCGATCCTTAATGCGGCATTTTACGCAATAGCCTGTAACCACAACTGGTTCTGGCACATTCGCCATAATATTAAAATAATACGTTATATTATAAAGCTTTTTCGACCCCTATCTGCTGGCAGGCAGGTTTTAGTCGCCTCCCAACTAGGTTTAAAACCATCCTAGCACAAAATACTGAATTATTGATATATCGCTATAAATCTGCTAATTTAGCCTAATCGGGTCTGCAGAACATTTAAATGGGCGACTAGTTCAGTGGTAGAACGCTGTCCTGATAAGACAGAGGTCGGAGGTTCGATCCCTCCGTCGCCCACTGAGAGTTTAAATCGGGACTGTCCTGATAAGTCCCGATAAATCCAAAATCTTTGATTTTGTGATTTATCGAGGATCCACGATTTTGCAATAAAATCGTAGATTTTAGCAAAATCGGGAATAGAGGTCGGAGGTTCGATCCCTCACGCATCCACCAGACAGGAAATTGATCTAAGCATTCTATAAAAACAAGACCCCCAGGATCGGCAGAACCATCCACCATGTTGTGAATGCGGAATTTGAAAAGAATTGAAGCGCGAGCCGCGAGAAGCCCAATTGATTAGCCGTAATAACTTCAGCGGGAGCCATACCGAGAAAAATCGTAACAAGAAGCCCTGCTCCCAATACGGAAAGTATTAATATTTCCCACCAAACGCCATCGCCGTTAAGCGCCGCGCGGAAAGTTCTGAACATAAATAACAGCAAAAGCATCAAAAGCGCTATAAACATGCCGACGCGGAAAGCCCAGATCTCAACCGGCGCGCGGTTTGCGGTTACAATATTTACTGGAACGAACGGCCACAGAGAAAAAAGCACATAAACGCCAACGATGACCATTGAGAGCGATTTTTTACCGTAAGACACTCCCCAAAAAAACCCGCAGGCCATAAGCACGAAAAAGGCGATCATATCCCACGACGGATTTTGTATTAAATTCAAAACGGGATCCATCTAAATATTATAACACAGTCTCAATGAGCTAAAGCGTACAACCAATGTGTGGTTAACCAGCCTCATCGCCCGAGATTATATAGTCGTTGTATCTCGGCCGCCGACAGTGCCCTGTTGTAGATGCGAACATCGTCCCTCGACAAGCTCGGGGTAAATCGATGAGGATATATCAACGATAAATATCTTTCCGATTGCCGATAAATAAAAAGTGAGCACGCGTCGCATCGGCGAAGCGAAATTTAATTCGGTAATCTCTGTCAATCCAAAAACTCCACACTTCCTCATTATGCGGTTCGAGTTTCTTGGTGCGTAAAGACGGATGAAATGGATTATGCTTGAAAATTGTTGTTTTAGAGTCAGCTTTCTTGCGAATCACTTCTGGAAGATTTTGATAGGACTTAGCAAACGTTGCCGTAACAAAAATATCCAGCATAAAAAAGTTACTTTTCGAGATCCCGCAATGAATTAATCTTTTTTACTTTGCCAGCACGCGATTCTTTTAAAGATTTCTTTATAATTTTGATGAAATTGGGGTTATAAAAACCAAATACATCGGCCAGTTTTTCCCATTGATTAAGATCAATCTCTACGCTCATCTTTTTTGCACTAGATTTTTGTAATAATGTTACAGTTGCCATAACGCCATTGTAGCAGATTGTAAAAAACGGTCAACGCCCTAAATTATAAAGCCTCTTAATCTCCTCCCCCGTCAGCGCCCTGTTGTACACTCGGACGTCGTCGATTTGGCCGTTGAATTTATTTGCCGACAGGATTTATTTCAAAGGTGTTGTGATCGCGTTCAAATTTTATTCTATTAAGATCAAAAAACGCCTCTTGCCCCAATAGCACCGAGACATGCGGGCTTTTTATGAAACCGGCAGGAATTCTTATTTTATTATCAAGATGCTCAATTTTAATTTCAATGTCAGTAAAAAATATTTCTCCATGTCCGGTTATGCCGGTCACCTTATCTTGCTTTGCGTTTTTTAAATCAATTCCCACAAGTTCTGCGATATCAAAATTAAACAAAGAATAATCGGCTCCCGAATCTATAAGAGCCAGTTGTTTTAGCTTGCTTTTGTGCCCGAAAATCTCAATTTCCACCATCGGACGCCGTATAAATTTTTTTGTATACGATGGCGGGAAAACTGTCGAGTATTTATACTTCATAAAAATGCTGGCTCGTAATTCGGGGGCAGAACTTTATAAAACACAACATTTTCCCTTTCCGTTTCCCGTACCATTAAAACGGCTTCTTTTAAAGTGTCGCCGACAGAGACAACGTTTTTATAGTCTGGAGAAAAAGCCACCCATTTATTTTCATGTTCTGGCTTTAAAATTTTGCTTAACTCCGGGGCCTCTACAATGGTTTTATTGTTAGTATCCATAATATATTTCTAGCATAGTTTAAAATATATGTCTACCTTCCCAAATTATAC
>Ga0209211_10001538_pt1 | contig 43323 bp, 37 predicted proteins | sample RifGroA2_FD_183992 | JGI IMG/M metagenome (GOLD analysis project Ga0209211, IMG submission 183992) | Groundwater microbial communities from Rifle, Colorado, USA - Groundwater A2 (SPAdes) (version 2) | ecosystem: Environmental > Aquatic > Deep subsurface > Groundwater | place: Rifle, Colorado...
GTTAGTGCAGAAGCAATTCAAAATTATATTGCGGGTACAAATAGAACTGCAAAATTTCAGAAATTGCTTACAGGATACCCAGCACTTTAGTGCTGGGTGGTTCATTTGATGTTTTGTTTCTTAACTTGTAAACGGAAAAACATAAAAAACAGCTGACGACAAACGACCTACGATTAACGATCTACGACAAACGACTTACTAATTTATCATAGTGAACGGGTTGGACATGCCAGGAACTGAATAAAAACACTTAACTTACATCTTCTGCTTTATCCTCTTCATTCTGAAAGTATTCTCTCGCTCCATTTCTTCCAAACGCATGCTAATGAACGCTTTCAGCTTTTCAAGTTTAGGTATAACAGAAAATTCAAGGGCATTAACCCTTCTCTTTGTTTTCTCTATCTCTATCAGTAATTTCTTCAGCGCAGTTTCAACCTCTGCTGCTTTTATTACTTTTTCAACAACCTTCTCATAACCTTCAGCAGCATCGTCAATTGCTGCAGAACTGCCAATAGTTCCATACCCCCTGTCGAGGAAATGCTGCGCATGATGCTGCGATTCAATCTTTGGGACAAGAACACCCATAATATTCTTTGTCTGCAATGCCACAACAGGCCTGTTCTTTACAGCCATTGAAATTGACTTCAGCTTATTATCAGTTTCAAGAACCCTCGCAACATTGATTTTGTTTAATGCATTAATGTACTCGTTAATCATGTCCTGCCTCAAAGTTTTTGCTTCTTTGAGAACTTCAAAGAAATCTATAATCAAGCCGTCTCTCTTCTTTTTGAGAAGATTATAGCCAGATTTAGCTAGTTTGATGCGCTGTTTTAATTTCTGCAATTCGCTTCTTGTTGGTTTTATATCAATGGCCATTTTAAATTATGCTGTTACCTTATGTTGTTGTATTTTATTCTGGTTTTTTCTCTTGAGTTCACTTTTTCTTTTTTGGTTTGGCTGTAATCTTAGCAGTTTTTTTTGTTTCAACTTTTTCTGTTTTTGTTCCAATCTTCTCTGCTTTTGCTTCTTTTTTCTCTGCTTTTTCAGTCTTAACTTCTGCTTCAAGCTGTTCTTTTATATCCTTGCCATAATATTTATCTCTTAAATCAGGACTTATTCTGACAAGCTCGTCTTTTGGTATTGCCCCTAACAATTTCCAGCCAACATTTAACGTACCAAAGATAGTTCTTTCTTCATGTTTACCCTGTCTTACAAACTTGTCTTCAAATTCAGCTGCAAATTTTAATAATCTTTTATCTCTAGCGCTGAGTGCTTCTTCGCCGACAATTGCAACCAAGCCTCTTAAATCCCTTCCTTCTGCATAAAATGCATAAAATTGATCTGAGGCGGTTTTATGATCATCTCGTGTACGCCCTTTGCCAATGCCTAAGTTCATTAATCGTGATAATGACGGCAGAACATCAACAGGCGGATAAATTCCTTTTCTGTGCAATTCTCTGCTCAATACAATCTGTCCTTCTGTGATATATCCTGTAAGGTCTGGAATAGGATGAGTAATGTCGTCACCAACCATTGTTAATATGGGAATTTGTGTAATGCTTCCTTTTTTACCTTTAATCATTCCTGCTCTTTCATAAAGGCATGCAAGGTCAGTGTACATGTAGCCAGGATATCCTCTTCTGCCTGGAATTTCTTCTCTAGCTGCTCCAATCTCTCTCAAGCTTTCGCAGTAGTTGGTCATGTCTGTTAAGATTACAAGCACGTGCATATCTTTTTCATAAGCAAAATATTCTGCTGCTGTCAATGCCATTCTCGGCGTAATTAATCTTTCAACAGCTGGATCGTCTGCAAGGTTCAGGAATACAACGCTTCTTTCAAGCGCTCCTGTTTCCTCAAAATCTTTAATGAAACTTTGAGCTTCTTCGTTAGTAATTCCCATTGCTGCGAATATAACGACGAAATGCTCTTTCTGGCCTATTACCTTAGCCTGTCTTGCAATCTGCAGTGCAATTTCATTGTGCGGTAATCCGCTGCCTGAAAATATCGGCAGTTTTTGGCCTCTGACAAGTGTGTTTGTGCCGTCAATAGTTGAAATTCCCGTCTGAATAAAATCTTTTGGCGAGTCTCTTGCCTGCGGGTTGATTGCTGCGCCAATAATATCTAATCTTTTTTCTGGAATAATTTCTGTGCCATCCAATGGTTTTCCTGCGCCGCTCAAAATTCTACCAAGCATATCTTCGCTGACGCTTAGTTTTATTGTTTCACCAAGAAATTTTATTCTTGAATTTCTGTCAATACCGCTTGTGCCTTCAAAAACCTGAACAACAACTATATCGTCGCTGGTGTCCAGAACTTGGCCATTCTTTATGCTTCCGTCTGGTAAAGCAATCTTAACAAGCTCCCCATATCCAATCGGGTCTGTTTTCTCGACAAATACCAACGGACCAGCAATTCTTGTGATTGTTTTGTATTCTTTCATTATGATTCCCTCCATTGAATTTTTTACATTTTACTAAGTTATATACTAAAAGTCCTTAGCTTCCGAACAAAAAACAAGGACTTTTGTATATACAAATGGAATTAGTTTGTTCGAAAACTAATTCCATTTAGTATATATCTCGGGAATCAGAGATTCCTGAGAAGTTAGAAAGCTTTGCTTTCCAACTTACAAAAGCAATTAATTACAAACTGGGTATTATACCCCGCAGCTTGCTGCGACACCCAGTTTGTAATCTTAAAAATGTCGGTCACGAAGTGACAAATTCGCCGTATACCCCACAGCTTGCTGTGGGTGGGTAGGCGAATTTGAGGCATTTTTTTTGATTTGTTCGAAAATTAATTGCTTTTAATATACATCAAATTTTTTATCTTATTAAACCCTATTCATTACTAAATCATATTTTACCAAATTATTAATTGTGATTATTGCATTAATCATAATTATCTCTCTTTTAACTGTGCAAACTCATCTTCCATAGCTTTATTGGCTTGCTCAAGATGTTTTTTGTAATCTTTTGTATACTTAGCATCTCCAATCTTGTTTTTTGAAACTACAGTCAGAATTTGTTTAATCCTTATCCCTTTCTTTAATGATTCCTCTGCAAGTTCTCCAAATTTAAGCACAGACAATATCATTGCGCAGCTTTTCTTTGGCTCACAGTAAGTGTCTACTTCATGATAAGCATTTTGCTGCAGAATAAATTCTCTTATTAATCTAGCAACTTCTAAAGTTACCTGTTCTTTGTCAGGCAGTGCATCGCTTCCAACCAATTGCACAATCTCCATTAATTTTTCTTCTTCCTGCAGTGTTGTCATTAATTTTTTTACATATATATCCCATTCCCCATGAACATTTTCTTTGAACCATGGTGTTAATGTTTCCATGTACAAACTATAACTGTTCAGCCAGTTTATTGACGGAAAATGTCTTCTCTGCGCTAGTTTTGCATCCAATGCCCAGAATGTTTTGGTAACTCTTAAAGTGTTTTGCGTGACAGGCTCAGAAAAGTCTCCACCTGGCGGGCTTACTGCACCAATAACTGAGACACTGCCTAACTCGTCTGTTCCTAATGGAATTACTCTGCCTGCCCTTTCATAAAACTCAGCTAATTTTGTTGCGAGATAAGCAGGATAACCTTCTTCACCCGGCATCTCTTCCAATCTAGACGAGATTTCTCTCATTGCTTCTGCCCATCTTGATGTTGAATCAGCCATCAAAGCAACATTGTATCCCATGTCTCTGAAATATTCAGCAATAGTGATTCCTGTGTATACAGAAGCTTCTCTTGCTGCAACAGGCATGTTAGATGTGTTAGCAATAAGCACTGTTCTTTCCATTAATGGCTTTCCTGTTTTTGGATCTATTAAATGCGGAAATTCTGTAAGAACTTCAGTCATCTCATTGCCTCGTTCACCGCAGCCAATGTATACGATAATTTCAGCATCGCACCATTTTGCAAGCTGCTGCTGTGATACAGTTTTTCCGGCTCCAAATGGCCCAGGAATAGCTGCAACACCGCCTTTTGCCAAAGGAAATAATACATCAAAAACTCTCTGACCTGTTATCAAAGGAACTGTAGGCGCAAGTTTTTTTCTGCATGGTCTAGGGATTCTTACTGGCCAGATTTGTTTAAGCTTTAATTCTGTGCCATCATCTAATTTCCCAATAATTTGATCAACATTATATTTGCCTGAACTTAAAGAAGTTATTTTTCCAGAACTGTTTGGCGGAATCATTATTTTATGAACAAGATTTTCAGTTTCCTGAATTTCACCAACTATATCCCCACCCTTAACCTTCTGTCCAACTTTTGCAGTTGCCTTAAACTCCCATTTCTTCTCAGTGTCAAGAGCTCTTGCGTCAACACCTCTCTTGATAAAATTACCCATCTTATCTACAAGCACTTGCAATGGTCTTTGGATACCATCATAAATATTTGTTAACATACCAGGACCAAGCTCAACTGACAATGACCTTCCTGTATTTTCAACTGGCTCTCCTGGTTTGATGCCAGTTGTATCTTCGTAAACCTGAATAGTAATCTTGTCGTTGTTTATTTGGATGACTTCGCCCATCAATCGTTCATTTCCAACGCGGACAACATCATACATCCTTGCTGATATGCCTTTTGCAATAACAACAGGTCCAGCGATTCTGTATAAAACTCCCTTTTGTGCCATAATTATTCACCTTTAATATTTTGTTTTTGTATTTTTCTTGTGTTTATCTAAATTTTTTATCTGTAATTATTATTTTTGTAATTTCAGCTTGCCTTTACTTCTTAATTCAAAAAAAATGGGTTATATACTAAAAGTGCAAAATAATCGAACATTATTTTGCACTTTTGTATATACAAACGTGATTAATTTGTTCGAAAATTAATCACGTTTAGTATAAACCTCACAGCTCTGCTGTGACCCATTTTTAAGAGTAAACCTCCCATCTGAAGCGTTGGCAAAATAAAGCCCCGCAGCTCTGCTGCGATTGGGAAGTTTACTTTTAATTATTGCAACATGAATTATCTTTCATATTTCTCTTCATGAACTATTCATTAACTAAGTGTTACTTGCTCCATAAATCTACACCAATGGATTTCATTATTTTTTTTCTCAATGTTTCTTGTGCTCCAGATGTTGTTGATAATGTTACAACAACTGGCCTCACCATTGCCTCAATGTCTTCTCTGAACTGATCTGGCAGTGAATCCATTGTTTTCTCGTCAACAATCACTATGCCTGCTTCTTTGTTTTCTATTAATTTACTAATTGTCTCTTTTGAATTTGAAGATTCTAAAACCTCTAATGTTTCAAGGCCGGATAATCTAAACCCTAAAGTGAACTCTGAGCCGCCGACAGCAATAATCTTAAATTGTTCTGACATGTTTTTCGCCTTTAGTTTAATCCTGCACCCTAATGTTCTATGCATTAAAAATAATTATGTAACAATCAATTGTTTTGAAATAAAATCTTCCTTTAAACCCAATTGCCTGCTTTTAACAATTGTCTTTAAATTCATTAATTCAACTTCTTTTGCAAACATATAACCTATGATAATATCTATTGACAGGGGATTTTGATGAAGCAGGAGCAGTGATTTGCTTAACAAATATTTGTCAAGGTCATTTTCAAATTCAACCAGTGATGCTCCGCTTAACAATGCTTCTTTATGTTTTTTAATAATTTTCTTAAATGAAGTTTTTTCCAGTTCTTTAATAGTGTCCTTGTAATCAAGCTTTAATAATTGTTTAAGGATGCGTTTGTTCAATTCACTGCCAAACATACATATATGCTGGCTCAATTGTTTCTCTGTTACACCGCCTTTTTTCATCCTCAGCAATAATTTAATATTTAACATGTCAATTTCATTAAGTATGAACACCTTGAATAATTGACCTTGTTCAGGTATCTTTTCGCTGAATTCAAATGCATAATTAAAATATGCTTTGTCCAGTGAATTTTCAATTAATGATAATGAATTTGTGTCCTCTAATTCTTTAACTAGATGAAGTATAAGTTTCTTCTCTAATAATTTTGAGCTCTCAAGCATCTTTTGTATTGAGGTTTCTTCAATCAGCTTTTCATAAAATTTTCCTGAGTTCAGACCGATTGGAATCAGCATCTTTTTTATTGCTTCATTGCTAAGGTTAGCAAATTTCCCCCTTAAAATTGATTTTATATTATAATAGTCATATCTTCTTAAATGTGCATTGATTAGAAGATCAAGCTCATCAGGTGAGATTCTTAATAATTTATTGAATGAAGATATAAGATTCTTGTTGAGCGCTGCTTCTAAAAGATCTGCGCCACTTAATTCCATTGCAAGCTCATTAATTTCTTTCTTGTACTCAGAATCCTGCAAAAATTTAGTGATCTCGGCAAAGCTCATCTTCAGCAGTTTGTTATAGTCATCTCTGTTCAAAAGCTTGGCTTTCATTGTTGCAACTCTTACATATGTGTAAGGATAACAATCTGCTAACTTTAGGTTTTCTGTCATTTTTATATCTTCATTTATTTTTTAGTTCTATTTTGGTTTCATCACTTATTAAGGCGCTTAATTGAAAATAAAATATCTTAATTCTCAATTAATGCATTAAGCACTAAAACAATATCTGAGCTAGCTTATGAAGCTGCTTTTCGTAAATGTCATTGAACAAAGTATCATAGCTGTAATCAATCCTTAATGTTTTGTCCATGTTCTCTGCTATTATCCCGCCGGATATTTTTGCAGGCAATACATTTACTGATTTTTTAGCATTCTTTTTCACAATTTGCATCTCAGATTCACTACAATAAACACATGCAATCGGAAATTCTTTCTCTGCCTTTGATAGCAATGCTTTCAGCAAAGATTCCTTGTTTGTCTTTGACAGGTTTAGGATTTCTTTTTTTGCTGCTTCTACCACTATATTCATTATCTCTTTTTTTTTGTCAAATAAATATTTTTTAGCCTCAAGCTTTGCAACTGCTAATTCTTTTTTTTCCAAAGATACTAATTCTTTACTGTACTCTTCCATGCTATTTTCATTCAAATTGTGCATTTCCTCTTCTGAGTTTACAGCTATTTCTTCAGCTTCTTTCGATGCCTTGTTAATTATTTCAGACACTGATTTCTCTGCTTCTTCCAGTATATCTTGTTTTACTTCTTCCAATCCCATATTTACACCTTTCAAATAAACTAATGAATTATTTATTGTAGATTTAATTAAATGTTTTCATTTATAGTCACGGACATTAATAATCGTATGTAAGTAACCGTGACTATATTCGCGGACTTTAACAAAATTAATACGAATATTAAAGTCCGCCACTATAATCTGCAATAATCTTTTAATTATTCATTGTACCAAGCTAACTATCAAAATATGCACGTGCAGGAAATTATTATCCTGCCATGCCTATTATCAAAATAGCCACAACTAACCCAAAGATGACTATTGTTTCTGGGATAACTGTTAGGATCAATCCCTTACCAAACAATTCTTCTTTCTCTGCCATTGCACCAACAGCTGCTGCACCAATCTGTTTTTCAGCTATTGCTGTTGCTATGGCACTTAATCCAAATGCCAAACTTGCACCGATTGCAATCAATCCTGCTTCTGCCATTTTTATTTACCTCCATTCTTGTTTTGATTATTTTTTTTCTTTTCAGTTCTTTTAAATTTTTTCTTAATTATTTCTTATCTATTATTATCTTTCTATTTTTATTATATTTCTTTTTTTTCCTTTATATTCTCATTATTTATCTATTCACTTTCTTCTTCGTTATTTGCATTTGCGCCAAACGGCTTGAATGGCTTGCCGCCGCCTTTGTAGAATCTCATAAAAAATTCCACATAATGCAGCCTTATTGCATGAAGAAACGGTCCAATAATGCCTAATGCTATATTAATTCCATGGCCTACAATAAGTATAAGTATTGAAATGAGGATGAAAATGCCGCCTTTTTCCATGAATGGCATTGCTAATTTCTCGTTGATAACAACAGCCAATCCAACAGATGCCAAACCCACTGCACCTAATCTTAAGTATGACAAAGTGTTAGAAAATATTGAAGGTATTTCTATAATTCCCTGTGCTCCTTCACCCAAATAAATCATAACAATGGAGATGACTAATAATGCAATGCCTATATAATTTGTATAGCTTGAAGCAGTAATAATTCCTAATGATTTCAATACAATTAAAGCCAAACCTGCTTCAAACACATACCAGCTTGCTCTTGCCAGGATTGCTGTTTTTAATCCATGGCCTTTCAATTCATTAATGAACCCCAATAAGATTGACAAATTGATATGGAAAAAACCAATAATTGCCCCTATAACCAATACTAAATTAATTTCATTGCCGAGAACATTTACTTCCCCATGCATTCTATTTATTAATCTAGGGAACTCGTAAACAATTTCGTTTTTAGCCCCTTCAATCAATTCTTTGTGCAAAGGCAGTTTTAATGTTTCAATTATTGTCTGCCAAGCATGGCTTTTCACGTATTCAAACCCAAAATATTCTCCAAATATAAAACCAAACAGGATTGACCAGAAACTGCATACCATCATTGCTTTTAATAGGTCTTTTGCAGCAGGGATTAATCTTTTCAAAATTAAAAATAATAATAATGTTACAATACCATATCCTACATCACCTAACATGAATCCGAAGAAAATAGGGAATGTAAGGAATATGAAAAAGCTGGGGTCAATTTCTTTATATTTTGGCAGGGTGTAAAGATTCATGAAAAATTCAAATGGTTTGACAATAAGATTGTTTTTTAGTTTTATCGGAACAGATTCATGTTTATCAGGCGCAATAGGTTCTATAAATATTCTGTTGTTTGTTATGCTTTCTAATTTCTCTGTTATTTTATCTACTCTTTTGCTTGGAACCCAACCAGTTATTATTACTGTTTCTTTTGTCTGCCCAAAATTTAATGGCGCTTCTGCCTTCTCTGCTTCAATGCTCAAGAAATTCTTGTATTGATACATGATTTCAATATTTTTTGATTTAATTGTTTCAATCTTTTTTATTATTGCATTTTTTTCTGCTATATGTTTCTGAATGTCAGAATTCAGCTTTGTTATATGGCTTAAAGGCAGACCTTTCATCTCTTCAATAAACGTTAAATCTAGTTCAGTAAAATTATATTGTTTTAATACATCTAATGCCTCTTTTTCTTTTTTCCTGTCCACGAACAGCGCAACAACCAGATCTTTGCAGTTCTGCGATGTATGAAGTTTGAAAGTGCTTGTAACTTTCTCAAGCTTATCTTTTAAACCCTCTTTATGTTTAATTGTACCGACAAAACAAATTATTGACTTAAAAGGCTTATAAGATTCCAAGTTAAGATATAACGAGTTTAGAACATCAAGTTTTAGAATCAATTCCTTTTTTTTTGATACTGATGCATCAATCTTACTAATACTCTCTTTTTTTTCTTTTATAACTGTTTCAACTTCTTTTACCTTTGTTTCTATTTCATCAAGCGAAAAATCCGCATTTTGGATTATGCTTTGAGCTAGGATTATATTATTTAATTCTTCTTTGCTGATCGCTTCTTTTGAATCACTTAATATAGATGTTATTTTCACCAGCAATTCAGCAATTTTTTCAGAATTTCCTATCGGCGTTCCAATATCTAACTCTTCAGTTTTTCTGTGCTCGACAATATGCAGAACTTTTAGATCATGGAGTGTTTTAATTACACTTTTTTGTTTAATCTTTGATACTGCAATTGTGATCTTGCTCATTCGCTCTGTTTCTAACATGTTTATTGTGTCCTTTTTGTGTTGTTCTGACTATCTATGCCTTTATCTCTGCTTTAAATGTTTTTAATAATACTTCTATTGCCTGTTTCTCATGCTTTTTTGCGTTTTGTTCTGTCTGCTGTAGGTTTTGCTGCGCATCTCTGAGAATTTTAGCTCTTTCTTCCTCTAATTCCTTTTTCTTTTTTGCCAGTAATTCTTCTTTGTGCGCTGTTAATTCATGTTTTTTAAGCTCAATGGCTTTTAATGCATTTTCTTTAGCTTCAGCTAGGATAGATTCAGCTTTTTTATGCGCATTATTTACCATGTCTTCTGCTTTTTTTTCAGTATCTTTTATTTCTTTTAGAGTCTTATCCAATATAAACACCTCGTTAGAGATTTCACTTGATGGTATGATTTTCTTCATATACCCCCTTTAATTGCCATACTTATTTATATAAATAACTATTATATAGTATTATGTATACTATTATAAGTGATTTTCAGAATGATTTTAGGTGTGCTTTTAAATATATTTAACTACTGCTAGTAGTGAAAGTGGGTCTGGTAATAAAGAGTAATTTGTCTTTTAACAGAATTCATTTAAAAAAAGAGAAGAACTAAAAAATCAAAGCAATAAAATCAATGCAGTCTTTGATACATTGCAATTGCACATTGTGTTAATTCATTTGCTCCTGATTCTCTTTCTAATCTTTGTGCAATCTCATAACATCGTCTATAAGCATCATCATTGCCCTTAGGATTATTAATTAACATTATTAATGATTTATTTGCGAGTTCTGTCCAATTAGATGCTGCAACATTGCTCCGTATAAATCTAATTGTTCCTTCAATGTCATCTTTTATTGTTTGAACACCTTTTAAAGCTTGTCTTAATTTTTCATGATATTGCTGCATATCTGCAAGGCCTTGTTCATCTGCATTAAATTCATGGGTTTCCTGCTGTAAATTGCTGTATGTTCTAACCCTTCTTTCAAGTTCACTTCTATCAGACAATGTTGCTTTTTTTACTTTTTTTTCAATAAATTCTTCACTTGCTGCATCTTCTGCAACCTTAAATGCTTCGTCAACATTTCCATATTTTAAATGATATGTTATTGCTTTTGTGTACCACGCTTCGGCATTTTCAAATTCATTCTTCTCTTCAAAACATTTTCCAATTACATAACATGTTTCACCTGTGTTAATTCCTGCTTTTTCATGCATTGCCTCAACAAAATAATCCTTCTTAAAATCATTTTCGTGTCTTTTTATTAATGTTAATGCTAATTCTCTTAATCTAACATTAATATTACTATCGCCCCAATCCTTTAACGATTCACTGCCTAAATATGCTGCACATCTTATTTCAACATCATTTGATAAATTAAATTGTTCTTGTTCATTAAATCTATATGCAGAACTGCGCGCATAACTTACCACATGTGCAGCGATATCCATAACTTTCTCTGTGTTTTTTAATTCAAGAGCTGCATTTACACCACATTCAAGAATATTCTTTAATATATGTAAAGGAGACACTTTATCTCCATATCTGGTTCTTGCCTTTACTACTCCCCTATCATTTTCTAAGTTAGGATTGTTAGTTATTGGAGAATAATTAAATTTACTTAATGCTGTTTGACAAATATCATACATTGTTGAAGGGCTTATTCTTGATTTGGCAAATCCAACAATATTATCTAATTCTCCAAGTTGATCACCATAATTTTTAGATGAGACATCACATTTTTCAGCAATTTCAATTAATCTTGTAAATGCAGAGTTATACATTGCTTTTGAGCTAGAAGTTTTCTTTTTTGAACCTGATTTAGCATGTTGTTGAGCGTCTTGCATTTCTAAAAGTTTTTTAATATTATCAACAATATTCCACATACCAGAATCAATTAAATATCTTGTTTTAGTACGCTCTATATAATAATTAACTAATTCAGTTAAAGCTTCTTCACTTTGGCTTTTTTCAGATAATTGTTTAAGGAAACTTTCTTTTCCATTATCATCTAATTGTTCTAATATTTGTTTTAATTCCATTTTATCCACCTTTTCTTACTATTTTAGCCTGCTTTATGGCAGATTATTATATTATCAGATTACTATGATTATTAGTGCCATTATTATCAAAACACTAACTATTCCAATTCCACCATCTTTTTGCTTTTCACACTTTTTTTCATACACAATGCTTGCTTTTCCTTCCATTTTACATCCTCTTTTGTTTTCTTTTTATCGTTTATATTCACCACTTGTTGTTACTTTATGATGGTTATATTATTTTATATAAAACTTTCTGAGCAAAATTAACCATAAAACGATAAATTTAAATAATTAAGTTGTATTATAACTAATTATGAGGGATTATTCATTCAAACAGCTGTTAAAAGGCAAGAAACTTGCAATTGAGCTGGCAGAACAATCTCCAATTGTTCCTAAAATAGACGCTAAGGATAGAAAAATCATTTTTGAGTTTGTAAAAGATGCAAGAATCCCTATAAAAACTTTAGCAAAGAATATAGGTGTTTCAAGGGAAGGCGCAAAATATAGGATAGAGAGGCTTATTAAGCATAATATCCTGCAAGGTTTTACTTTATCATTAAATCTTTCTAAATTAGGCTTGAGATGGCATTATGTGCTGCTTCAACTGCAAAATTATACAAAGGAATTTAAAGAAAAATTAACCTCATTTGTTTCTACAAGCAAAAATATTGTCAAAGCAACCAAATACACAGGCAATTATGATGTTGTGTTAGAAGTGTGCTCTTATAGTTTGATTGAATTTGATAATGTTCTAAGAGAAATAAGAAACACATGCAGCGACCATTTAAGAGATTATATTGTTTTATTAGGATTAAGGGAGTTTAAATATCTCTCATGTTCGTTAGGATATTTAGGATATACACAGGATATGATGTTTAAAAACAAAAAGATGCTTGGATTATGCCGAATAAATGAACTTGAATTTAGCATGTCTGGATTATTCGAATTAGATGCAACAGACAGGAATATTTTAGTTGCATTGACAGATAATTCAAGAACACCAAGCACAATAATAGGGAAGGAAGTGGATCTCTCTAATGATGGTGTAATAAAAAGAATAAATAAAATGATAGATGTCGGGATTATTACCAAATTTATACCTATCTTCAATTTTTCTGTATTTAATCTGCAATGGTACACACTGTATTTCAAGCTAAAAAATATTACAAAAGAGAGAGAAAGTAATTTTGTGAATTATATTGTAGAGCATCCCTATATTAATTCATTAACTAAACTGAATGGAAACTATGATTATGTATGTATGATGTGGATAGAGTCTCCAAAGCAATATGATAAAATTATGAATGAAATCTCAACTAATTTTTCTGACATTATTTCTGGCTATTTGCCATTAATTGGTTTAACAGAATATAAATATGCAGAGATGCCAGTTGAACTGATTAAACATTAAATGGGTTAATTATTTGAGGGTGTATTGATTTCTTTTTTCTTTTCACGTCTGTTAATTACGAAAATTGTATTTGTTTAGCTAGTTAATGTTTTTGACCGCTCAAAATCCATACTGGGGACGCAGTCCACGAATAAAGGTAAGATGGTAAGATGGTTTGATGATATGAAGGTACGACAAAATGACACGATAAAAGTAAGTCGTTTCCATCAAACCATCCGACCTTCAAACCTTCTTACCTTTTTATTCATGAGATGTGTGGCTTCGCCTTGGAACGAAACAAATACCAAAAAATTAATGTCTTGGTTATACTTTTTTTTAATCATTTAGTTCTATACCTTAACAGCGCAGCAATCCCGCCCAAACCATCTAGTGTCTTACCACCATCATGCTCTGAGCTGACAATATAAACATCTGCCTGCGTTGAATCTGCTTCTCTCATAATTCTTTCTACTTCTCCAATCGTGCCATCTTCTCTTTTTTTTAAGATAACACCATCACTTATCAGCAAAACTTTTATAGCACCCATTTCAGACGCTTCTTTAGTTTCTTTTATACCATAAGCAACTAACCCATTTTTTTTTATTTCACCGAGAACTTCTTCCACAAGACCAATTTCTCTTATTACCCTGTCCTGTTTTATTGCAGTGGAAACCTCAGGTCTTTTCAGGACTTCATTTATTGCAGATTTGCTTACTGAATTAGATGTTGCAAACAAAATTTTCCTTTTTAATGATTCATTGGTTAATTCTTTACTTAATTCTTCTTTCCAGAATGAAGGGCTTGCAAGGATTATTTTTGTGAACTTGTATTTAGCATCAAAACTCTCTAATAATTTAATAATCTCACTGTAAAAATTCGCCTTGACTTTTTCATCAACTGCTTTTTTTTGCACATCGCCTTTTATTTCTGCCAGAACATCATAACCATACTTTTTCATTAAGGCAAACATGGCTTCTTCCCTGTCAAAAACACAAATTAAAATATTGCTTGGCTTGTCTTCCATGGCTTCTTTTAATCTTTTCACATGATAACCTAACCAAGCTGGCTTTTCCAAAGTTAATATCGTGCCTTCTTCAATGTTAAAAGTATGGTAACTTCCAGCAGGAACATCTTCTAAACCTTCAATTATTTTTCCAGAAATCCTTAAATCGCCAGTGTATTTGTGAAACTCTATCTTTTCTAATTTTATAGATAATGTTACATGAATAATTTTTACATTAGCTTTTCTGTCTTCGCCTCCTCCGCCAATCTTGATTTTTCTTTCAGTCCTGCTCCTGACAATATCACCTTCTTCAACCAAAGTGCTCAAATACCAGATATCATCCTTGTTTTCAATCTTGATTTTTGCAATACCTTTCTTTAAATCCTTATGAATTAGCTGCATATCTGTAGAATAAGAGAGGGATTATAAAAAAGTTTTGGATATGGGTATGTATTAAGCCTACCAGTCAGCTTTGGCGAAAACCTGATTACTTAAGACACAGCAAAGGAACTTGAGTTTACCGATGGTTTTCGCTTTCCTGATAGTCTTACGAGATATGATAGCAAAGCTGACAAAATTAGGGTAGGCTTAATACATACAGATATGGAAGGATAAGGATAGCTGGAGAAGAGGAGATACCTAACGGTAATGCAGAAGAATAGACTCTATCTTATAATTATTAAACTTTATAATTCTTAAACTCTAAATTATAACATTTAATTTTATTTTATAATCTTCACTATACCAGAATCAGCGTTAACCTCTACAAAGTCGCCATCCTTTAGCACTTTTGTGGCAATTTTTGTTCCTACAATGCATGGTTTCTTGAGCTCTCTGCTTATAATAGACGCATGGCATGAAAGTCCGCCTTCGTCAGTAATTATCGCCTTGCATTTGACTAATGCCGGCATAAGTGTTGGGTTTGTGTTGATTGAAACAATTATATCTCCCGCTCTGAATTTTTTTAAATCAGACTCGTGATTTATTATACAAACTTTACCCTCAGCATAACCTTTGTATGCAATGTTTCCTTTTATGTTTGATATATATTTATTCTTTTCTACTTTTTTGTTTTCTGGCATCATCCAGCTTAATTGATCAACAGAACCATAATAAAAACAGATTTTATCATTTGAATCATAAAAAATACAACCACTCTTTCTTTTTTCAATTTCTTTTTCAGAAGGATATTTTCTATTTTTTAATAAATCACCTAATTCATCATAAGTAAAATATGAATAAAAAATAAAATCAGGTTTATTTTGAATTTTTGCAGCTTTTTTCCATATTTGTTCAAAAATAACTGACTCTATTGGGTTTCTGTTTTTCTTTCTGAATTTTATAAAAAAGGAGATATCTTCTTTAAATAAGCATTGCTCTTTTTCTGATAAACTACTAATTGCTTCAAGAGCTAGGAATGGAATTGTTGTCAGATAAAGAAAAATATGACTTATTTTTTCCATTAATTTCTCATAATTCTCGACTCGAAGAATGATATTATTTTCATATTGTTTTAATAATTCTTTTTCTATTTGTTCATATTTAACACACTTTTCTTTTATCTTCTTAATTTTTTCTTTTTTGTGCCATAAAAGATTTAAAAACTTTTTACTAACTTTTTTAATTTCTTTTTCTGACCTGTAAAATGTGCATATCTTGTTGCCAAAAGAATATAACTGATTCTTAAAAGAACAGCTAATTTCCTTCTGCAATAATTGGCCATATGCTTTATTGAAGACGCTGACATAGTATAAACTATTTCTTCTTTGAATGTATACTTTCCAATCTTTTATTCTACTTATTTTGTTAGGCAACACAAAGATATTATTATTCTTAATAATTTATATATGTTTTGTTGCTTCTTAAGTATTTATGAACATATAAACAATACAAAAGTTCAAGAAATCTCAACCTATTTTTTTTATTACACCATTATTTGCATCAACCTCAATTATGTCTCCATCTTTAAACAATTTCGTTGCTCTTACAGTTCCAATAATACAAGGTATTCCTAACTCTCTTGAAACAATCGCTGCATGAGAGCAAATGCCGCCTTCATCTGTCACTACAGCAGATGCTTTTTCCAAAGCCAGCATCATGTCTGGCCGTGTATTTCCTGTTACTAAAATATCTCCTTTTTCCATCTCATAAATCTGAGTTACCATGTTTTCTCCATGTGCAAGAAGTTTCACTTTTCCAACTTTTATCCCTTTATTTGCAATTGTCCCTTTCAATATTGTTTTATCATTTATTTCATCTTTCAAATATTTATCATAAATTAATTTTGCCTCCTCGCCTTTAAACAATACCGATTTTTGCCTGTCAAATATTGCATAAATACAAGGCTTCTTTCTTTCTTCTAACTCTGTGAGAGAAACCTTTTCTTTTTCATTCTTATTTTCATTTTGTTTCATTGCAAAATAATTATTAATTTCTTCTCTTGTATAATATTGGATATCCACCTCACTAATATTTATTCTTCTTGCAAATTCCCTTAGCATCTTGCCCCATACATGAATTCCTTTGCTCCAGAAAAGCCTAATCATCATTCTTTGATGTGAATAAATTCTTGCCACGCCAATAATATGCACCAGTTCTTCAGATAAATTATATTTTTTAGATAGGTATTCTCTTTCTTTTTTTATTCTTTCTTTATCAGGAGAGGTCTCTGCTATTTGTCTGTATATTTCATGTTCAGAACGTTTTACTATGTCTTGCAGCCTTTTCACATAATATTTCAAATCAAACACATCAAAATTCTCCGAGCAGGCCAAAAAGTCATACTTGTTTTGGTGCGCTTTTAACATATCATAAATATTTTTGGCTGAATAAAACAGTTCTCTTAAAACAATTTCTTCTGGCTGGGAAAAAAACTTAATTAATTTTGAGTCAACTAATTTTCTGTCATCTTTGATTTTCAATGCAATTTTTAATAAATCTTTTTCTTCCTCCTCCAGCAAGGTAATCTCATCTGGTTTTAGCATTATTGTTAAAATATTGAATTGTGTTTCTCCGTCAATCTTCTGTTTCTCCATCAAGTGTTTAATATCTTCTTCGATTGCATAAGAAATAGAAGGTTGGGAAACATTAAAATAACCAAACATCTTTTGTATTTCTATAAACAATTTATTATAATGCTCCAGAAGCTCTTCAGTTTTCATATATTTCAACTGATGGGCATCAATAAACTCTGCATACATCCACAATTCCCTGCCTTTTTCCTCTGCTTCTTTTACATTCTTCTCAACAAATTCAGGTGATTTTAATTTACTCAAGCCATGTTTCCCAATTTCTGCAATGACATCATAACTAAAATAGAGAGTATTTTTACCATCTTCAATATGAAAAATTATCTCGTTATGGCCTTTTCCAATAACATCAGCAGTGTTAAACACATGAGTCGGCATATACAAGTCTGCTCTGCAAAGACCCATTGTAATTGTCGCTATTCTTTTAAACTTCTTTTCAGGCAACTCGTCTAATTTATTGATTTTTTTTACTATATCTACTATACCTTTATTCCCTGTTTTGCTCTTTACTTCACATTTTTCAGAATCAGTTGTTTCAGGAATCATTTTCTCACTGCTATACTAAAAGTTCTTAGCTTCCGAACAAAAATTAAGGACTTTTGTATATTTCGCCATTAGTTAATTTTAGTTAATTCAATCTTCTTGCTTGAAGACGACAATTAGCTTTATTTTGTATTAAAGTATCTAAATAATCCATTTCAACAAGATACCTCTCACTATGTCCGTCAACTGAAATAATCGGATGTTTAGTATCAACTGTATTATCAATGCCAAAAGAAAACCCCTGTAAATTTCCAGACATGGCACTATTAGCACTATTTATTTCATTTATCCCTAATACATATAAAAAAACAGCCATAGGAATATCATGTGAAATTGCTAGAACACCGCTATAATCCAGTTTTGAAACAACAAAAGAAGCGAATCTTTGAGCTATAATATATATTTCTTCAGGTGTACGCTCTATAAGATGCTCATAAGCTTTTTGACATCCAACCTGATGCGGACTATAACCCTGTAAGAAATTTGCAACATCAATCCTTTCATCTTCGCTTCTCTTTACTGCATGTTTTTTACAATCCCCCACTTTTTCTAATCCATAACTATAACCTATCCAATATCCTGTCTCTATTGCTCTTATTTGCGGTGATGTTATAATTTCAGTTTCAATTGTTTTATCAAGCTGTTTACCATATTCTATTGCCTTTTTTATTCCCATCTCTGACAAAAAGCTTAAAACTTTGCCGTCATATTCAATTTTTGTACTTTCGGCATGTCGTATTATTTTATTTCCCATTTCTTTTCACCATTTTCTTTCTTTTGGTTTTCAGTTATATACTTAATATTTTTACTACCCGAAAGTAAACTAATTAAAATATGAGCTTATAAATATTATTGTCACCTTTGGGGGTCGTAATTGATAAATTATTTAAATGAGCCCCTAAACTATATGCTCATGGATGTAAAAGACACTAAACTATTAGAGGACATTGGCCTTACGCACGGTGAAACAAAAGTTTATCTGGCATTATTAAGATTAGGAGCGACAAAAACAGGGCTATTGGCTAAAGAAGCAGGGGTTTCATCATCAAAAGTTTACAAGATTCTCGACAGGTTAATAAAAAAAGGATTAGTTGGGCATGTTCTTAAAGGAAAGATTAAGCATTTTAAGGCGTTAGAGCCAAAAAGAATAATAGAATATATGGAAGAAAAAGAAAAACAATTGTCTGAAAAAAAAGAGTTTGTTAAAAAACTGCTGCCACAGTTTGAAATGGAGCAAAAATTAGCTGGAAAAAAAACAGGCGCAATCATTTACGAAGGGTTTAAGGCAACTACTAATTTTTTTAGGAATATTCTTGATGACTTAAAGGCAGGAGAAGAGTATTATGTAATTGGGGCATCGTATGGTGAAGTTTCAGCTTTAAGGCCTTTTTTCTATAATTATCACTTTCAGCGTGTTAAAAAGGGAATCATAGTAAAAATGCTGGCTAATTATGATACAAAAGGTAATCTGGAAAAAACAACTGCAAAAAAATCAGAGATTCGATATCTGCCTAAACAATTTATCTCTAACATGCAGATTACATTTTACAAAAACAAAGCTTTCATATCCTTATGGACAAAGACACCAATTGGCTTTCTTATCGAAGATGAGGAAGCAGTTAAAGGCTTTAGGAAATATTTTAACGCCTTCTGGAAGATAGCAAAGAAATAATATTTTTATTGAAATTTTATATTTGTTTAATATATTTCATGTTTTTAAATCTCTTTTTCTCGCTCTCAATCCTGTTTTTTGCCCCCAATCCGTTTGTGGGACGCAGTCCACCGTCCCATGAATTTTTTATAAAGTTCTCTAAAAATAGTATACAATAAGAGCAATGTAAAAAATAAACTAAATAATCTTCATGAGACGCGTGGCTTCGCTCAGGAACGAATGAATGCGAAATATTTATTAATTCAATTAACTTCCATAACTCATATATACTATAATAATTACTTTTATCCTATTACATAAAGATTTATGTCAGACATTATAGAAATGATAATATAGAGATTGTACAGAGGTAGACAATGCAGCAACCTAAGATTGTATTTCTAGGAACAGGAGGGGATTCAGCAGTAGTAGGTAAACAACTAAAAGCTTCTGGAGGAATTATTATACAGGTTGATGACAGCCAGTTTCATCTTGATCCTGGACCAGGCGCATTAGTCAGGGCAGCTGAATATGGCATTAATCTAAGAAATAATGTTGCTATCTTATGCAGCCATAATCATCTTAATCATTGCAATGATATTAATGCAGTAATAGATGCAATGAGTTTAAGAGGATTAGATATTCATGGCGTGCTTGTCGGCAATAAAACTGTGATAAACGGCAATATTGTTGACGGCAAAGAGATTGAAAAACCATACTTGACAGAGTTTCATAGAAAATTAATGGAAAGGGTAATTGCACTTGAAGTAGGGAAACGTGTAGGGATAAACAATATTGAAATCAAGGCAACAGCTACAAAACACAGTGATCCTGACTGCATTGGTTTCAGGTTGTTAACACCTAACTTTAATATGGGTTACACTTCTGATACAGGATATACAAGAAGTTTGTTGGAAGATTTTAAAGATGTAGACTTGCTTATACTCAATGTTCAGAATCCAGACGACAACAGCGACGAGTTTCACCTCTGCACTCATGAAGCAATAAAGATAATTAATGAAACAAAACCTAAATTAGCAATCGTTACTCATTTTGGCGCGAAAATGATTGATGCAGATGTTCTCACACAAGCCAGATTCATCCAAAAAGAAACAAATGTCCAGACAATCGCTGCAAGGGACGGGATGGTAATTAATCCGATAAGCTATTCTGTTAACCTAAGGCAGAAGACGCTGAATTTGTTTAAGTGAAGATTATTGATTTCAAGAATTATATTTTTTATTTTAAGAGATTATCTTTTTTCTAATGATTTCAACCTATGCTTTGAATATATCAATACCTAATTTTTTTAGAATATTATTTAATTTGAACAAAGGAAGACCAACAACATTAAAATAATCTCCCTCTATCTTTTCAACAAATACAGCAGCTTTTCCCTGAATAGCATACGCCCCTGCGTGGTCAAATGGTTTCTCATAATTAATGTAATCATTAATCTCTTTGTCTGTTAATAATTTCATTTTCACTTTTGTTACTTCATAATCTCGTATTATCTTCTTTTTGTTAATGTCTATAACTGCAAACGCTGTAATAACCTCATGTTCTTTCCCGCTAATTAACTTTAACATTTCCATAGCATTTTCTTTTGAACTTGGTTTGCCTAACACTTTGTTGTTATAAGCTACAATAGTATCGGCAGAAATAACTATCCCTGATTTGAAATGTTTGGCAACATCCTTTCCTTTTTCCAGCGCATGATATTGTGTAAGTTTAATTGGGCTTAAAGGCAGGCTATTGTCTTCATTATATGAACTTTTACAGACTATGAACTTTTTGAATAATCGTTTCATTAAATCTTTTCTTCGCGGAGAAGCAGATGCCAAAATTATTTGTTTCATGTTTTTCTTAATCAATCTCACTTTTTATAATTTTTCAAGTTTACCAGCAAAATTTATCAAATCTTGTTTATATCCCTTTCTTATATTCACCAATTATTATTGACTATTACAAACCAAATAATAGCCACACAATACCTGCGCCTATCAAACAGCCAAGAGTAATAAACGGCATTGCAGGATAATATTTGTCTTTCTTTCCAAATCGATAAATCAAAAACAATGCAATTGCGGCGCATACAGATATAATAATTGGGCCAGTAAATGTGCCTGTATATTTCATGATTGCGCCTGAAAACAATAATGGGAATGCAATGTCTCCTCCACCTAAAATTGCGTTTCTGGGTTCTGTTGATTCAGATAATAATTCTTTTTCTTCAGTTTGTATGGATTTTAGTGCTTTTGATTTAACTGTTTTTTCTGAGGTTATTTTCTCCTTACTATTAACCGCTTCTTTTTCATCTTTAACATCAATTTTATCTCGATTATAAGGTATCATCAATCCTGCAAAAATCTTATTATCTGTCTGAAACTCTGCCATGCTTATCATATGCTTACTATGCCAAACCGCATACATATCATAAATAGAAATAACTATCAGCAGTGCAAGCCCAGAAAATAAATTCAATACAGGCACTAAAAGGCTTGCTAAACCACCATAAATAAACAATTCAGTAAAATTATGAGTAATTATTTCTTTTCTGAAAACTTTCAGATACGCTAACGTACCTGCAAGAATTAATGTAATAATAAAACTATAGCTTACAAAACTATTCAAATATTTAACATAATTTAATAGTTTCATGACAAACGGACTAAAGGCCATGATTAATGTAAGTATAACACTAAGGAAAAACCACATCTGCCAAAGTGTTTTTCGTTTATATTTGATAATTAGCAGCACCAATATTGTGCCGATTATAACAGCGATAACTATTCCGATAAATGAATAAGATTCATTCTCAATAGACGGCGGAGTTATGCCTGTGACATCATAAGTAGCATTAATCAGTGTTGTTTTTCCTGTCTCAGATGTTGTTTTCATGTCAATGTACTGTGTTAATATTCCTAATCCTATTATTTGCGATAGAAAAAAGAAGCCAACTAATAATAAAATTATTTTTAGATTGTGTTTCATGTTGATTTGTCTCTGTAATTTTGGAGTAAACCCTTTTTTGGTTTGTAGTTTTTTGTCAATTAATAAATAATATTTACCATTCTGATGAATGTTTCAATTTATTTACATGTTAATTTCTTACCTTTCTGTTTTTTAGCGGCATTAAGCGAAAAACCAACGTGAAAATTTTCTTCCTTCTGTCAGTTTTTGCGTGATAAAACAAATCAAAAAAAAAGCCTCAAATTTGCCTACCCAACCACAGCAAGCTGTGGGGTACAATCTGAACAAGTTCAGATGTACACAAAATGCTTTGCATTTTGTTGTATACGGCAAATTTGTCACTTCGTGAACGGCTTTTTTAAGATTACAAACTGGGCGCGCTATCGCAGCAAGCTGCGGGGTACAATTTGAACATAGTTCAAATGTACACAAAATGCTTTGCATTTTGTTGTATAATACCCAGTTTGTAATTAATTGATTTTTACTTATTATTCTTTAAGCTTTCAACCAGGCAAAACCTGTTGATATCTTGTTTTGGCATATTCTTTGCAAATAATTTGCCTAATTTTGTTTTCAATCTTTTATCCTGATAATTTTCGCCAATTATACACCCACCCAATTTCTTATATTCCATACTCACTTCACTTTTTGGTGAATGAGCAGTTATTGGCATTGATTTAGAAAGCGCCTCTAAAACCTTAATCTCATCAGGAAGGACAGCGAGTACAGGAACACTTGTTGCAAGCTCAACATCATTAATATTTACCTCAAATCCTTTGTCTCTTACTCTATTAAGTAAGATACCTACAATAGGTGTTTTTCTTTTTGTTGCGACACTTACAGCATTAACTGTGCTTTTCAATGTTGGCTGGTCAGGTGTTGTAACAACGAATAACTCGTCAGAAGAAACCATTGTTGCGAGGATTTCTTCGTTAAGGTTTGGTGAAGAATCTAGGAGAATAACATCATAAAACTCTTTTAAATGCTCAATCTTGTTTTTTAGCTCATAAGGATTAATCTTTTTCGGCACTAATGACGAGGGAATTACATCAAACCCATGCGATGATTTAATAATTGCATCACTTGCAGGCACCTTATCATTAAGTATATCATGCACAGTAAAGTTATAATTTTTCAAGCCAAGATAAAGCGCTAATGTAGGGGCGCTGAAATTGCCGTCAATAACAAGAACTTTTTTATTATAAACATTGCTAAGCACGTAGGCTAAATTAGTTACAGCTGTTGTCTTGCCAACACCGCCTTTTATTGCAATAATTCCTACAATCTTTCCCTTTGACATATTATTACCCCTTATTTATCTTTTCTCCTATCTTTTGAGGTTAATATATATTCTTTTTGTGTGTTTCTTTATATTTTTATTCTTTTTTCTCACTTTTCTGCTTATGAACAAAGTTAAATGCTATTAAACAAATTATAACAAACACAATTAATCCTAAAAAGTACATGTTTGCCTTACTTTTGCCATCTACAAATATTGCTTTTCCTGTTATTGCGTTTATTACTTTTCCGAATAAATTACTGTTTGATTTAATATCTTCATTATCTTTTTTGTTTGACTCTAAATTAGTTTCCTGCATTATTAATTGTTCTGTTGGTTGTTCCTGATTAGTTTCTTCATTTAGGTTTTCTGTTTCAGATTCATCTTCTTTATTAGCCAATTGCGGCGGTGTGCAGAATTGTGTTGTTGATGGCTTGTTTGTTGAAGGGCTGCAGCTATTTATGTCTGTGCAATCCTTAGATTTCATACCTGCACTAGTACACTCGCCCCATTCACCGCATTCCCATTTTGATACACAAACCTCTAAATTTGGTGTTCCGCCTCCACCGCCTCCTCCTCCGCCACCTCCAGCCCCACTGCTTGGAGAATTGCTAGGTGTGGTCTGTGCAATAGTATAATTTATTTCTCTCAACCCAGAATAGCTTAAACCTTCAACTTTGAATTTGTTGATTGTGGAATTATACGTACAAGTGAAACCATTTTGTACAGTGGCATTGCAATTAACTTTATATTCATTAGTGCTAGTACATTCCTGTGATATGTCAGTTAAACTTTGAATCTCAGCATTTTTTATACAAACCGAGCCATAACCGCTTTTATTTGTGAGATAAACTGTTTTTGTCTGACCAGAAGGTAATGTTAATCCATAAATGATAATCTCGTCTACACTTTGATTGTCAGATTCATAAATAGTAATATTTGTTAAATCAATAGTTGTTGTCGAGAAATCTATTGTTGCAGTAAGAACAGGCGTTAAACCGCTGTTAATTTCTAGATTATAACTTGCATTACTATCTGAAATGTTTGTTAGGTTTGAACTTTGATTAAATAATATGACTAGATTTAAAATGTCTGTGTTTATACTGCTAATGTTGCCTTTTATTTTATCTATAGTATCATTTATGCCATCATTGTCGTTGTCATATTCTTCACTGTCAGGCAAGCCATCATTATCTGTGTCTTTTAATTTTGTTGTAAAATTGAAAATATAATTAGCTGAAAGATTGTTTGTTGAGTTGTCAAACAAATTTTTTGTAACATTAATGGTGTAGAAAGTAGTTTCTTTTAATAAGACATAAGGTGTGATTATTGTTTTGTTCAGCGCTGTGTTAAAACTTATATTTCCGTATATTATATTACCATCGGAATCTTGAACATGAATATTATTAGTATTAGGGAAGACTAACTCATTGAAAGTTATATTAATATCTGTGTTAAGAGATAAATTAAGAGATCCATTTGAAGGAAGGTTGCTTATAATGTATGGTGGTGTTGAATCTCTTATAGTAACAGTTACATAAGCAAAGCCAGAGTTTCCAGCTGCATCAGTTGTATTTAAACTTACATTAAACATTCCTGAATTTGTAAACTTATGTAAAGCAACTTCGCTTGTATTAGTTGATGAATCACCAAAATTCCATAAATAACTTACAATTCCAATATTATCGCTTGAGTTTGAGCCGTTGAATTGTATATTAACATTTTGGTCAACAGAGCTTTGATTAACACTTGCAACAGAAGTTGGTGCAATATTGTCTGATACTGTAATGTAATATGTTGCAGAGGTTGCATTGTTATTTGCAGTGTCATAAACAGCAGCTGTATAATTTATTGTCAACAAGCTGTTTGAAGACAAAGTTAGATTTACTGTGTAATTGCTGCCAACCAAACTTGCGTTTAATACTGTACCATTTCCTAAAGTTATATTCCCCCCTATAATACCCACATTATCAGTTGCATTTATTTCGATAGAAATTGTTTGGTTTGTGTAGCCCAATTTATTTCCAGTAATACTGATTATTATAGGCGCAGTATTATCTGTAAATGTTATATTTATAACTTTTGTAGAGCCAGACATTGTGCTCGAAGATGTTCCATTTCCTGATGAGTTGTATGCAAGAACAGTAATAGTATCAGCAATAACATTACTGCATGTCATAGTACATCTGTAGCTATTATTATAATTATTATTATCCTCTGGAAATCCTTTGCCTGTCAATGTGGTGTAAGTTGTGTTAATTTCGTTGTTTCTTGCAATAGTGCAGCTAATGTTTGTGCCGTTTGATACAGCGAGAAGATCAGAACTGAACACATAACCCTGAACATTACACATGCTTAAATTTTGCTGTGAAGCAGAAAATATCTCTATGTCGCTGAAAACATAGATACTTAATAAAGATAATACAGCGAAAACTAATAAAAACAGACCTATAACAATCTCTTTCTTAATTCCTTTTTTTTCTGACATTATATTAAAGATGAATATACCTATAAATCTATATAAAAGTTTCGGAATAACTTAAAAATCCACACCATTTTTCGTTCTTCAAAACATTTAAAATTACCTCTTCATTCCCCCATCAGATAATGAACACAAATACACCTGATTTAAAGTATATTCAAATAACAGATTTACATAAATATGACGGACCGTTTCTGCTTATAACAAGAACTAATTTCCAATATCTTCCTCATGGTGAAATTTATCAAGACTTAACATCTACAGCAGAATTTTCTAGATTATATGGCATAAAACAGCTTGGATTAGTTGGATCGAGCTGTGCCAATGCTTGTCAGGATCAAACACGAGGATTTCATTCTGATGTTACTGGGGCTATGATGGATATTGTACTTTTTAGAAACCATTTCAGTGAACATGAAAGAAAGTTAGGGATTGCTGCAGGATTGTATCATGATTTAGCGATAATGCCTTGTTCAGATCAAGGAAAATTAATCAGGTCAGGAAGTTATGAAGAAGAGTCTCTTGTTGAATATCTAATAAAAAGATCTTCTAATCTTAAACAAAGACTAAAAAAACATGATGTTGGAATTGAAGAATTAATAGATACTATTCAAGGAAAAGGTAATGTTGGAAAATTACTTAACTCAAAAGAGGGCATTGATGTTGATAATCTATCTTATTTGGCATTAGACCAAGTCTGGATGTGTGGTTCTATTCATAGCGATGATGATAGATTAAAGTTTAGAGAGAAAAGTATATTCGATCAGTATAATAACCTTCGATTTATCGACGGGGATTGGGTGTTTGATAATCCTCAATTATTGGTAAACCTATTAAAATTCAGAGCTTTGATGTACAAACATACATATCATCATCAATTTAACAGAGCCAAAGAAGCATTCTTAATAAGGGTTTTAAGAGAACAAAAAGCGCAGAATATAACATTAGATAAAATGCTTAAATGGAATGATGAATCATTTAATAACTGGTTTGAGAGAACATTTGGTCCTGCAAAGGAAAGGCTTTTCTTTAGTATAAGTATTGAACCATTCGTTGAGATAGGCAGAGAATATGACTTATCAAAATTAGAGCAGTTAAGAAGAGAAACAGAGAATGAAGAAGAGGGAATAATAGTTGAACATCTAAAACCACCAAGAGATGCAGCAAAGAATTTAGTTCTCCATAATGGTGAAGTGAAACTGCTTGGAGAAATTCCAGAATTCTCTGATGAAATAGAAAAAATACAAAAGATAATAAGGAAGCTGAATTATATTGGGGTTTACAAGAAAGTAGAAAATTAAAAGTTTCTTAACAAAAAATTAAATTTCAACAAAATATATAAATTCATTACCATATGATAATTCTTTATGTATGACATAATCATTGGAAGGGATGAGGATGACAAAAAAAGGTTTGGTAGTAAAGGTGTTATTCTATTAGGCAAACAATATGTCCAAATGGGACAAACCACTTCTTTGAGCAATCCGGTGTATCTTGACGTGATAAGAAGCCATGTTTTTTTCATATGTGGGAAAAGAGGCTCGGGAAAGTCTTACACCATGGGCGTCATTGCTGAAGGTATTTCTGATCTTCCTGATGAGGTCAAACAAAACATTTCTGTTGTTATGCTTGATACTATGGGTGTTTATTGGACAATGAAATATCCCAATAAAAAAGATGAGATTTTGCTTAAACAATATGGTATGAAATCAAAGGCATTGGATGTTAAAATTTATACACCAGTAGGATTTCACAAAAAATTCCTGAAAGAAGGTATCCCCACAGACGCTGCTTTTTCAATCAAGCCAAATGAATTGGATGCAAATGATTGGTGCCTTACCTTTGGTGTGAAAAGAACAGAACCAATTGGCGTCTTAATAGAAAAAGTAATTAATAAACTTAAAAGTGAAAAGCCTGAATATTCCATTGAAGACATTGTCAAAAGTGTTCAGAATGATGACAGGTCTGAACAGGCGGTTAAAGATGCTGTTGAAAACAGGTTTCTTAACACAGAAACATGGGGATTGTTTGATGCGCAAGGAACTACTCTCAGAGAATTGGCTGTTGGCGGCCAGGTAACTATTCTTGATGTAAGCTGTTATGCTACTGCTGCGAACGGATGGGAAATAAAAAATCTGGTTATAGGATTGATTGCACAAAAATTATTTATCCAGAGAATGATTGCAAGAAAAGACGAGGAATATAAACAAGTTCAGTCTTCTATTCAATTTGGCGGCGAAGAGGCTAAACAAGAAATGCCGTTGGTATGGCTGGTTGTTGACGAGGCGCATGAATTTCTGCCGCATGAAGGAAAGACAGCTGCAACAGATGCCCTTGTTACAATTTTAAGAGAGGGCAGACAACCCGGCATAAGCCTGATACTTGCAACACAGCAGCCCGGAAAGATTCACACTGATGTTATGACACAGTCAGATATTGTCCTTAGCCACAGAATCACAGCAAAGCCTGATGTTGAAGCTCTTGGGTTATTAATGCAAAGTTATATGAGGGAAGGACTAAATGCACAGTTAGACAAATTGCCGTCTGCAAAAGGCGCTGCGATAATATTTGATGATACTAATGAGCGCGCATATCCATTAAGAATAAGGCCAAGGCTTACATGGCACGGCGGAGAATCACCTATAGCAATACATTCAACAGGCACTAATCTGCAATAGTTTTAAACTATGAATCTCGTGATGATTCTTTGAGTATATCTTCCGTATTTGATTCCTGATTTAACATGATAACATGAAAAAAGAAATTCGTTTATTGGGTTTTGATGATTCTGCATTTAATAAATTTAAAGATAAAAAAGTTAAGGTAATTGGTTGTTTTTTTCGTGGCGGGAGTTTTCTCGACGGTGTTTTAAGCTTCGATGTTGAAGTTGATGGTGAAGATTCAACGCAGAAAATTATCAAAGCTGTTGAGAAAAGCAAGTTTAAATCACAGGTGCAGGCTATTTTATTAGACGGGATAGCAGTTGGTGGGTTTAATATCATTGATATTGAAAAAGTATTCAGGAAAACAAATATCCCTGTGATTGTTGTTATAAGAAGGATGCCTAACTTCACAAAAATAAAAACTACCTTAACACAATTAAACATGGCAGAGAAAATTAAATTAATTGAAAAAGCAGGAAATGTTCACAAGATAAGCAGAATTTATGTTCAATTTTGCGGCATTGACTTAAATGACGTCAAACAAATTCTAAACCTAAGCTGTACCCACAGTTATCTGCCAGAACCAATACGTGTTGCGCATTTAATCGGCGCAGGTTTATATTTTGGTGAAAGCAAGGGCAAGGCATGACGGTATTTTAGCAATTTTTGTTTTTTTCGTTCCCGACATGTTCAAATCGTTCATGAGGATATTTAGTTTAGATTTTATTATTTTAAACTTGAACTGTTTATAATATGCTTAAAAAAACATAAAAAATCTTCATGTAACGTGGGACTGCGTCCAACAAACGAGTTGTGAACAGAAAAAAGATATCAGAAAGATTAAAAAACAGAAAATAAAACAAAAAAATATTATCTCCCATTCTTCAGTTGTTCAATTGCTTCCTTGAAACTTTCAATGTCTTCAAAATCTTTATAGACTGAAGCAAACCTAATATATGCAACTTTGTCTAGTTTCTTTAATCTCTTTATAACAAACTCACCGATTAATGTGCTTTTTACTTCTGTGGTTTCGAGGTTTCGCAGTTTTTGTTCAATCTCATTAACTATGCTGTCAATATCTTCCATGCTGACATTTCTTTTTTCGCATGCTTTAATGATGCCTTTTTTAACCTTCTCCCTATCAAACTGCTCTCTTTTTCCGTCTTTCTTTATGACGAGAATATTGCTCATTTCTATTCTTTCATAGGTTGTAAATCTTTTGCCGCATTTTAGGCATTCCCGTCTTCTTCTGGTTATGCTCTGTTCTTCAGTCTCTCTTTTATCTACAACCTTTGTTTCAGTGCTCGGACAAAAAGGACATTTCAAGATATTCTACCCCTTGAATAAATGTTATACAAGATATTGTATTTAAAGTTTATGGATAACATTTTGCTGCTTTTTTATGCCATATAAAGATAACAGGCCAACCATAACAAAAATAACAGATACAATTAATACTGTGAACAATATTTTGATTAGTGCATCTATCCAAAATTGTTCAGGATAAAGATTAACTAACATGTCAACATTAGGATTCATCAGCCAAAAATCATTGTTAAAAAATATTGTATGGAATTTTGTGAAAAACCATTCAAAGTTTAAGCTTAACAAGTATAATATTAACAATAATCCTAAATTAAATATTCCTGAATACATAATCGCTTTTGAAAACAAACAGTCTTTTTTATCTTTATGTTTAAAATGCAGGTAAAAAAACAGCCCGAATAAAATTAACACTAAAATTACTGAATAATAATCAACCTTTTTCATTAATTCTCTCACGTCGTTAAGATGTGTTTTATCCTGCGAAGATAAAAATGTTGAGTTAATTATGTCCTCTTTAGCTTTAATATTATCTTTTTTCTTTTTATCTTTTCCGACGAGAAAATCCATGACATTATTATGTTCTTCTAAAACTATTGTTTTATTTAATTGCTCTTTTGTTACGACATGGGTTATGCTATAAACACCATTTTTAGCAAATTCTTTTTCATAAAATGTTTTGTTGAACAGCACATATTTGTACCCGAACAAGAAAACTAGATGTGATAAAATAATAATAAGGATAATTAAAATAATTATCTCTTTCTTTTGCATCACACCTTTCATTCCTTTTTGTTCTTCCATGTTTAGATTATTCGTTTTAATGTTTAAGATTAGTTTAGATTCTTGTTCAGTGGTTCGGCAATTTTCCACAACATCTGGAAATGTTTTTTATGACTGTCAAAAATTTCTTTGTTTGTAATCATTATTGCATAAGTTGGATTGCCCCATATAATCTGTACAACCTTTCTACTATATATATACAGAGGATTAGGGTTAAAATATTCTGGCTCAATAATCTTATATTCAGATTGCTCCCCTTCAAAATACACTTTTGCCCCTTTCTTAGCAATTAATTTTTCTTTTAAATTAAATCTCTTTAAATCTCTTAAATACTGAAGAATAGCTATTTTATCTTCTTCCATAAACTTTGTTTCCTCGACACCTAACATCATAAGTTCCCCTTTTGTCTTTTTTAATGTAGCGATAACATCCCTAAGAACCATTCTTATTACATTTCTTCCTTTAATAATTTCTATAAATGTATCTTCTCTGGGAAGAGTAGCCATTTTTGTTAATTCTGGCAGAATTTCTTTCACGTTTTCTTTCTTTTCATCCAGATATTCAAGAAGTTTTTCTGGAGCTAATGCCTGAAAATATTTTTTGCTGTTTCTCAGGACATAACTTACAAAACCTTTTTCCAGCAGTCTTTCCAATGCATCATAACATACCTGCCTGTGTAATCCTGATTTTACACCAATATCATTAACTGACAACGAGCCTGACTTCATTAATACCAAATATACCTCTACTTCATTATTTGTCATACCTAAACTAGCAAGCACTTCTTTTATCATAAATCATCCTCTGCAGTAAATAACTAACTAAAATAATTAGATATATTTTTGTTTGTCTTAACCGCTAATAAATGCAGATTATCTTATATTTAAAGCTTTCGTAATAAAAATTACTACAAATGATTATATACTCATCTGTTTATCATTAGTTAGTAATAAAACGAGAATTTAATTGATAATGAAGGCAACAAAACGAAAAAATAAGGGGGTAAACATTATGAGAACGAAAAAAACAATTAAAAAAGTTAACAGAGATTCATCTGTAATATCTGAAGGAACATTAACTGCAATAATTGAAAATATGAGAGAGGAATATATCATAAATCGGGATGACGAAACATCTACAGCTATTTATCAAAGTCTTGTGTTTACATTAGTTAAAAAAAAGATACCCTTAACTGAAAATGCTATTTGTTGTGCAATAGATGGTTGTGTAGAGCGTTACAATGAAACAAAAGATAATAGTCGCCCAGAAGTTTATAAGTTATATCAAGCTGCTGAAATAGCTGAGGCCTCTGGTTTGTTTAAGAAAGCAATTGATATTTATGCTATGATTTTGCGTAGAATTCCAGTACATTTAGGTGGGGGTTCTGTAACTAACTTTTATAATGTAACTGATAAATTATCTTCTATAGCAAAAAAAAGCGGGCTTTATAGTGAAGTTTTGGAAGTTTTTGTGAGAGGAAATATGCATAAATATTCATACAAACATATAGTAACTCAATTAGGAGATGCTGCACTAAAATCAGGTGATATTGATGCAGCGATTACTATATATGGGGTGCTCTCTATAGAAGAACATAGACATTTCGACTATGATGGCATAAACATAGGTAACAGTAGCTTAGATAAAAAAATGGAAGAATTAGCAAGGAAAAACAAAATGCTTGATAAAGTCATGGATGTTTATATGCGTATGGCAGATGAATACGTGAAGGATAGTTCACATACAAAGGGTATTAAAGCATATATTTCTGCTCTCAGAATAGCATCAGAAGCTGGTTTGGAATCAGATAAAGAAAAAATTGAAGTTAAACTAACAGAACTGGGTTACAAAAGAAAGCAATTTCCAGAATGGTTTGCTGCTTTAGTGCAATAAAATGAAATCTTTTACGAGAGTGTAAGAGAGTGTAATGATTTTTGTTGAAACTCCATAAAATGAACTCTTTTTCTTTTTTTCAGCTATAATAATATTTTCCTTTAGACTTCTGTTCTCTGTCTTTTACAGAGCCTTCTTTATTAATTCTCGGCCGTCCAGAGAACTCATCACGTCTCATTGTTATAGAAACTTCTTTCAATAGTTTGTTCATACCATCTTCCATTGTAAATGGGCCGTTGGCAACACCATGTATTGCAGGAGTTCCGTTAAACACCATTAATTTCTCGCTGAGATAATCCAAAAACAATAAATCGTGGTCAACAACAAGCACGCTTATTCCGCGTAATGGCACAATATCTGATATAATCTTTGACAGGATTAATCTTTGCTCAACATCCAAATATGCAGAAGGCTCGTCTAATAGCACTAAATTGCAGTCTTTTGCAAGTGCTTCTGCTATTGCAACTCGCTGCAATTCTCCTCCTGACAACTGATTAATTTGTTTGTCCAGCAGAGGCTCTATATCTAATGGCGCGATTATATCGCTTTTATGTTTTCTTATCGCATCTGCCAATACAACCATAACTAATTCATCACTTTCAGAGTTAAGATATTGTGGTTTGTAACTTACTTTAACACTAAGCTCAATTTTGCCATGATCTGGCTTTTCAACACCAGACAAAAGTTTAACAAACGTGGTTTTTCCAATTCCATTCTCTCCAAGAATACCAATAATTTCTTTTCTCATAATTGTTCCTTCATTTGCTTCAAGCTTGAATTTGCCTAATTGCTTGGAAAGCTTTGGCCATGAAGTCATCATGTTTGATTTTTTTATTGTTGACGGCGCTTTAATATCAAATAAGATTTTTTTGTCTCTGAATCTTACATTCTCGTCTTTAAGATATCCTTCAAGATAAGTGTTTATGGCTGTCTTTGTTGCTCTTGGCAGTGCAACAACCCCAAAACATCCCTGCTTGCCGTACATTATATGCACTATATCAGTCATATAATCTAAAGCGATTAAATCATGTTCAATAACCAGAACAGCAGTTTTCTCATCTGCAAGAGTTCTGATGAACTCAGCAACCTTTAGCCTTTGTTTAATATCTAAATATGATGTTGGCTCGTCGAAGATATACAAATTAGCTTTTCTCAGCACTGTTGCTGCTATTGCCACTCTTTGCAGCTCACCGCCGGAAATCTCTTTAATATTATTTTTAAGTATGTTTTTCAGCTCCAATAATTCAACAATTTTATCAAATATACCTTTCTCGTCAACCTTTTTAAGAAGATCTTCAACAATACCTTTTGCAGTCTTAGATATAAGATCAACATTTTGCGGCTTATAACTTATTTTTATTTCTTCGTCTCTTACTTTTTCAAAAAAAGCGTGTGTTTCTGTGCCTTTAAAGAATTCTATAATCTCTTTATATGAAGCTTCCTTCTCTTTTCCTAAATTTGGCTTAAGAATGCCTGCCAAAATCTTTATTGCTGTTGATTTCCCTATTCCGTTTCTGCCGATTATACCAACAACTTTTCCCATCACGGGTGTTGGAAGAGAAAACAAGGCAAACTGATTTTTGCCAAATCTATGAATAGGATCATACTTGAGTGATTCCGGAAGATTAATTATATCAATTGCTTTGAAAGGGCATTTTGGCACACATATACCGCATCCTATACAAAGCTCTTCATTTATCTGCGCTTTATGATCAAAAGAAGTGACAATACACTCTTTGCCTTGCCTGTTTACAGGGCATACTCTTTTACAAACAAAGTCTCCACATTCTTTTGAGCTGCATTTTTCTTTATTTATTATTGCTATTCTTACCATATAAATTTATCCTCACGTTATATTATTATTCATTCTATTTCTAAAATTACTCATTATCTCCTAAAAAAAGAGAAATATATATAAAGGTTATGGCATTACAAAACATTAAAATGAAATGTGAAATCTGTAAAAAACAAATGGCTGAAACATTCCTTAAGAAGCTTGTAGGTACATATATCTACGATGCCAAACACAAGAAAAGAAATGTTTGTTTTGAATGCCAAAGCCATTTTAAGAATGATAAGGCAAAGATGCTAGAGACGATGTAGTTGCTACTGGTTTTTTTAAGATATCTTTTTATATTAATCTTATTTCTTAATGCTTAATGCCCTTGTAGCTCAGTGGTGGAGCGGTTGCCTCGTAAGCAACAGGTCGTGAGTTCGATTCTCATCAGGGGCTTATCTATTTAATAGATAATGTGACCGAGCAACGAAGTTGCGTAGGTCGCATGATTTTTTCCGAGGTTTTGATAAAAAGCTCGTGGGATTCTCATCAGGGGCTTTGTTGTATTTTATTATTTGTTTAGATAATGTTCTTATTTCTGAATCTTATTTCCGCTCTCCACTGGTTTGTGGGACGCAGTCCACCGTCTCATTATTATAGTTTAAGTTTTTTAATAAATATATATTAAATCAAAAAAAATAAATTAATAAATCATAGTGAACTGTGGCTTCGCCTTGGAACTAAATAAATACCAATTAATTAACCCTCAAAGCATCTTCAAATACCTTTCAATTTCCCAATCAGTTACATATATCCTGAACTCGTCCCATTCTTCTAATTTTGCTTCCACATATTTTTCATAAGTGTATTTTCCCAATGCGTCTTTTACAACTTCATCATTTTTGAGTTCTTTAAGCGCCTGTTGCAGCGAATATGGCAATGTATCAATATTTAATTCTTTAAGCTTTGAATCATCAAAATGATACACATTCTCTTCGACAGATGCAGGCGGTAGCATATTCTTTTTTATTCCTTCCAAACCAGCTTTTAGCATGACTGCAAATGCCAAGTACGGATTGCAGCTCGGATCAGGACATCTTAATTCTGCTCTAGTAGACAGTTCTTTTCCTTTTGTATATCTTGGAATTCTTATCAGTGCAGACCTGTTTATCTGTCCCCAGCAGATATATACAGGCGCTTCATATCCAGGTACAAGACGCTTGTAACTGTTTACAGTCGGAGAAGTTATCGCAGCAATTGCTTTTATATGCGCAAGCTGCCCTGCAATAAAGCCATACGCAATTTTCGACAGTTTATACTTGTCTTTCTCGTCGTAAAATACATTATTTCCATTTTTGTCAAACAGGCTTTGGTGCACATGCATTCCTGAGCCGTTTATCCTGAATATTGGCTTTGGCATAAATGTTGCATAGACACCATGCTTTTCTGCAATTGCCTTTACTGTAAATTTGAATGTCAATGCATTGTCAGCTGTCCTTAAAGCAGGACCATACTTGAAATCAATCTCATGCTGGCCTTCTGCAACTTCATGATGGCTCGCTTCAACTTCAATGCCAAATTTTTCTAATGCATTAACAATATCTCTTCTTATTTCGTATGCCTTGTCAAGATTTAGGTCAAAATATCCGCCAACGTCGTGGCTTAATGGTTCTATTTTATTATTATTATCTCTGTAATTTCCATTTTCTTTGTTTTTACTGTCATTTTTAAGTATAAAAAATTCTAATTCAGGTCCAGTATTGTAAATATAACCCATTGCTTCTGCTTCTTTCAATATTTTTCTCAGTATAAATCTCGGATCGCCTTCAAAAGGAGCGCCGTCTGGCATACAAACATCACATATGATTCTTGCTGTGTTTTGCTCGTCTGTTGAAAGCCACGGGATTACTGCATAAGTTGATGCGTCTGGCTTAAGGACCATGTCGCTCTCACATATCCGCATGAAACCCTGAATGCTTGAGCCGTCAAACCAAATTCCATACTTAAATGCAGTCTCTAAATGCCTTACAGGTATCGTTAAGCTTTTAACTGCTCCTAATATATCAGAAAACTGCAGGTTCATAAAATGAACATTGTCTGCCTTAACTTTTTCTAATACTTCTTCTGGTGTTAATTCTTTTTCTGTCATATACTTCACCTCTATGATATTAAATTGTTCAAGATTAATAATTCATATCGATAGTGTCATGATACAATAATAGTTATATTTATAGTTATAGCTGATTTTTCTAAACAGGTGTATACTTTTATGAAAAAATTTAAATATTTGTTTAGTTTAACCATCAAATTATTAGATAAATTAAACAAATAATAAACATTTACCGCCATATTTTATAGAAGAACAAATTATCAAATGGTAAACGACAAATCAGACGACAAAGAGATTAAAACCTTAAATAATCTAGATAAAAAAATACTTAACGTGCTTCTTGATAATTGCAGGCTTTCGTACAGGCAGATTGCTAAGAAGGTTAATGTGAGTGTTGCTACTGTTATGCACCACGTTAAGAAGCTTGAAAAAGAAGGCATAATTAAAAAATATTCAGCCCTTCTTAATTCTGAAAAATTAGGATATGATGTTCAGGTGATTATAGATATAAGAATATCAAAGGGCAAATTATTTTTGGTTGAGAAAAAGATTGCTTCTCATCCAAATATCTGCGCGATTTATGACACAACCGGCCATTTTGACGCTGCAATTATTGCAAAATTCAAGACAAGAAGGCAAATGGATGATTTTCTCAAGCTCGTTCAAAGCTATGATTTTGTGGAGAGAACAGAAACAAGATTAATATTAAATATAATCAAGGAAAGCAATATTGTTGTTTGATATTATCTTATGCTTTGTGCGTATGTGCATAGCATTTAGTGGGGATAATGCTACTGCCAGTTGAATGTAAAGATTAGCCTCCTTATAGTCGGCTACGTCGGTGGCGGAAATCCTGCGGTGATATTGTAGGATTTCCGTTCCTGATAAGGTAAACTATAGTAAACGCACTAAATTCTCGTAATTAATAGTTGCGTTTACTATACTTCAAAAACAAATAATATATCTAATTTGTTTGTTTTTGTAGTCTATTGTGCCTCACAACTAACTAATTACTAATTTAGGTGAGTCACAATATATAAAGCGAATTAAACAAATTTATCCTATTATTTAATTCGCCAGCTATAACTAAATGCCACTGCAACAAATTTAAGGCAATAGTATTATCCTTAAAAGAGCTATGCACATACCTTTGTGCGATAATCTCTAACACACTTTCACTTCACTTTTAATTTGACTTAGCTTCACAACCCACTTTATACCTACTAAGTGGTTACATAATAGAAACATTTATATATTAGTTAGCCAATCGAACTATTATCAAGCATTAACAACGCATTAAATGAGAGAGCATTTGCTCAATTACTGAACATTTCGCTTTTTCTGCAAGATTGCTTAATAGCTTAAGATAGTAATCTACCTTTGTTTATACAAATATTAATTACTATGTTTGTTGTAAATAATCTATAATTACTTATAATAATAAATTATAGAATTAGGTTGACATAATAATGAGGGAAAAATATGAATTTATTTGAAGAATATCATTTAAGTAATCCGCTAATGACAGCGATTAACCAATTAGGGTTTGATAATCCTACACAGATACAGCAATTGTCTATTCCACATATCATGGCGGGAAAAGATGTTATTGGCGAATCAGCTACAGGTTCAGGAAAAACACTTGCCTTTGGCTGCAGTGTTGTAGATCATGCAATTTCCGGACAAGGTTTGCAGGCATTGATTCTAACACCAACAAGAGAGCTTGCAGAGCAAGTAAGAATGTCACTAACACAACTCTCATATTTTAAACATTTGAGAGTAATTTCAGTGTATGGTGGTGTTTCAATAAGTAATCAAATTAATAATCTAACCAAAGCAGAAGTTGTGGTTGCAACACCAGGCAGATTGTTAGATCATATAAGGAGAAGAACAATAAATACTTCGAAAATCAAGGTTTTGGTTTTGGATGAAGTTGACACTATGTTCGATATGGGCTTTATAGAAGATGTAAAAAAAATCATTAGGGTATGTCCAACAAACCGCCAGACTTTATGTTTTTCTGCTACAATCTCATCATCTATAAAAGAATTGGCAAATAAATATATGATTAATCCAATTAGAGTATCAGCAGTAAAATTAGTTGATCCCAGCAAAATGGAGCAGATATATTATAATGTACGAAGAAATGTTAAATTATCTTTGCTTATCCATCTTTTACAGCACGAACAGTCAAAGTTAGTTATGGTTTTTTGCAATACAAGAAGAGCTACTGATATTGTTGTCAAAAATCTAAGGGGAAATAAAATCAATGCAACAGCTATTCATGGCGGTTTATCGCAAAACAAGAGAACAAGCACACTTAGAATGTTCAATAATGCAAAAGCAAATGTTCTGGTATGCACTGATGTTGCATCAAGAGGTTTGCATATTGACAATGTTTCTCACGTTTATAATTATGATCTTCCAAAAGATGCAAAGGATTATGTGCACAGGATAGGAAGAACTGCTAGAGCAGGTGAAACAGGAAAAGTAATTAATTTGTTGTGTGATATTGATCATGACAACTTTTCAAGAATACTGAGAGAATATAATTCATTCAGGATTGAGAAAGTAGAACCGCCTGTTATGGAAAAAGTTCTCATTATCAGCGCAGATAATGATTATGGACAACAAAGAAGCCATAATGGCTGGAGAGGCCAGCAATCTCATCACAGATCTACTAATCATTGGAATGGGCCACCAAGAAGAAATTCTTTTGGTGCTCAAAGAAGATGAAAGAAAAGATAAGACAAGAACAAAACAAGAATAAAGGAAGAACAAAGTAAAACAAAAGAAAACGATAATACTAACGGGGGTACAAAAAATGAAAGGAACAGTAAAGTTTTTTAACGTGATGAAAAGATTCGGTTTCATCGCAGGAGAAGACGGCAAAGAATACTTTGTCCATAAATCAGGAATGGAAGAAGGATTAAACCTTCAAGAGAACGACGCTGTTGAATTCGAAGTAGAAGAAGGAGATAGGGGTCCAAAAGCAGTTAAGGTCAGAAAGTAAATAATTACTTTTTAATCAAAAAATTGATTTTGGGTAATTCTGTTTATCAGAATTAGAACATCCCTTCTTTTTATTTTTTTCTTAATTTTCTATAAAAATTTAATAAGTTAAACAATAAACATAATATTAAAAACATAATCCTAAATTATTGAATTATTTGACTATAATGAAGGACATAAATAGTTATTGAAAATTTAATAAATTAAATTTTTAATCTTTCAGATTAAATGTGACTTAATAACTAATTTTACATTTAATCTGAAATATACAATTTGTTATGTCCTTCAAATATAGTAAGTGACACTATTTGTATAAAAATTTACGTCACTTACTATATAATTCAAATAACTATTAAATGATACCATGAAAAAGATATTGCTTGTATACCTGCCATTTTGCACACCAGCTTCTCCACCATATTCCATTACTCATCTGTATTCTTTCCTAAAAAATAACTGCAGCGAGCATATTGAAGTGCTTGATCTTAATTTGGAATTTCATAAACTTAAATTTCCAGAATACCAAACCTATTATAAAAATATAAAAAATTGGAGTAATTATGACAAGACAACCCACGAATATATTAAACTAACCTCAACTGTATATTCTGATAATAATAAAAAAGTCGTCAAAGGGGAAAAACCAGAATTCTTCAATGAGCTTATTAAGAAAATAACTGACAAGGAACCTGATATTGTGGCATTCAGCATAGTCTATTCAAGCCAAGCATTTTATGGATATTCAATAATAAAAGAGCTAACATCTTCTAATAAACAAATTATTAATATTATTGGCGGCCCTGCAATAAATGAAAAATTAATGAAAATCGCTGACAAAGTCTTAAATAATGAGATTGATTTGCTTGATTATATACTTGGGAAGAAAATCACAGAAGAACAGAACCCAGAGCATGACAAACTTAACTTCAATTTTTCTATAGATTTTTCTATTTACAATTTGACTGAATATTTTACTATAAAACCAGTTATACCAATTAAAACATCGTCAACATGTTACTATAAAAAATGCGCTTTTTGCTCTCATTTTAATAAGACGCCTTATCACGAATTTTCTTTGGATTTAATTAAGAAAACTATTATCAATTCAACCCAAAGATATTTCTTTCTCATAGATGATATGATACCCACCAAAAGATTGCTGGAAATAGCCGAAGTATTCAAACCATTGAACATATATTGGACTTGCCAGCTAAAGCCTACAAAAGATTTAAATTATGAAATACTGAAAAAACTTAAAGAATCTGGATTAAGGCTTGTTATGTGGGGTGTTGAATCTGGGAATGACAGAATATTAAAATTAATGAGAAAAGGGACTAATAAAAAAGAGATAAAACAAGTTCTTCAAGATTCACATGATGTAGGAATCAAAAATAATGTTTATATTTTATTAGGTTTTCCGACTGAAACTAAAGATGAGTTTCTGGAGACAATTGAATTTTTGAAAAAAAATGAGCGAAATATTGATTTAGTCTCTGCTTCTGTATTTGGCCTGCAGAAAAATACTGAAATATATAATCATCCTGATATGTTTGGGATAACCAACATAATTGAAGAAGAAAGAACTATTTTGGATCCAAAGATAAGCTATGAATTACGAGAAGGATTAACACAGGATGAGGCATGTAAGCTAAGAAATAGGTATAAAAAAACAATAGAGCATATAAACAAGTATCCCAAAACAATGAGTTTCTTCAGAGAGCATATGTTTTGTTTGATTGAATAGTTTTGTATTTGTTCATCTGATTTTCTATTTTTTAAATCAGAAAGCCAGAAATCCATATCATTTATGATTGTGGATGAGTGGCTTTGCGTCTGGCTTTCTGATTTCCTAAAAAATTAGATCAATGTCAATCTCGAACAATCCCTACTATTTATGGTTGTGGTAGGGACTGACCTAAATTTTTTGAATTATAATGTCGGACATAAATATTTATACATTTAGTTATGTCCGATAAATATAGTAAGTGACACTATTTGTATAAAAATTTACGTCACTTACTATATATACTAAAAGTCCTTAGCTTCCGAACAAAAAACAAGGACTTTTGTATATACTAAATGGAATTATAATGAAGAACATAAAAATACTTATCAAAATTGTTATGTCCTTCAAATATAGTAAGTGACACTATTTGTATAAAAATTTACGTCACTTACTATATATCAAATCACTTTAATAATCGGAACATTAGTGACTAGCAGAAAGTGATTTGATTATTAGGAAATAACTTTACATTAATTTCAGTTTATCCGAAAATTAAAGTTATTTCCTATAGTTTGTTCGAAAACTAATTCCATTTAGTATATATTATTTGCCTTAAGAAAATATAATATATTTGCGTTTACTTCTTCTGGCTTTTCCACTTGCACCAAATGATGCGCATCTTTTATAACCTTTAACTTTGAATTTTTAATAATGTTATGAAGCTCTTCTGAAAATTTAAAAGGGATAATACTATCCTTAAGAGCTGTAATAATCAAGACAGGGATATTTAAGCTTTGCAAGAGGTTTTCAGTATCTTTTTTATGTTTTTCTGAATATTCATGCACTGTGTCAAGACATTTAAATATGCATTTCAAAGGAGTATGATGAAATAATCTAGTTAATAAACTATAATCTTTACTGAAATTAATTATTTCTTTAGTTTTATCTGTAAAATGCGGAAAATGATTTGTTCTCAACTGCTCATGTTTAGCAAGAAATCTTAAAAAATAGTTCACAAACGGGCTTAAGTTAAGCTCATGATTGTGTTGATAAGGATAATAATGTGCTGTGTCTATCAGAACTAAAGAAGCTGGCATATTAAACATTTCACAGTAATTTATTGCAATTGCGCCGCCTAAGCTATGGCCTATAAATGTAACATCGCTAATTTTCTCTTTTTGAATTATCGCATAAATATCTTTTGTAAAATTCAAAAAATTATACTTTTCTTCCTCATGCGGCCATTCTGACAAACCATGCCCCCTTAAGTCTGGGGCAAGAACAGAATATCCCAATCTATCAAAAAATTCTATCTCTTTTCTCCAAACCGTCCAGTTTGTTGCAATGCCATGAAGAAATATTAAAGTATTTTTATTCTTATTTTTCTTATGAATATAATATATTTTTGTTCCGTCAAAAGATATAATCTGTTTTTCCATCTATTATCTCCGCAGGTTTTTCATGCAATCATGCTTTTTAAACAGGAGTTTAAGTTTATATAGTTTTTGATAAATATAAATATAAGTTAATATTATACTGTTAATATGCTAAAAAAGATAACAAATAGTATATGGAAACTTAATTTAGACTCAAACATGTATTTTCTTGAAGTTGAGCAGAAAATCCTAATAGATACAGGCAGCAGGATGAAAAGAGAATTACTAAAAATGTTCCTGCCTAAAATGATTGCATTGGATAAAATAGAAAAAGTTATTTTTACGCACTTACATTATGATCATATCGGCAATGCTGACCTTTTTCCCAATGCAAAGTTTTTTGCTTCAAAACAGGAAATAAAAGATTTCAGGGAAAATCCTGAATTAACAGTCCTAAACGCAGATATCTTGGCAAAATCAGGATTGCAAAAGATTGAATTAAAGCCAATTGTAGATATGAACGGCTTAAAAGTAATAAATACACCTGGCCATACACG
>Ga0209211_10001539_pt1 | contig 43316 bp, 40 predicted proteins | sample RifGroA2_FD_183992 | JGI IMG/M metagenome (GOLD analysis project Ga0209211, IMG submission 183992) | Groundwater microbial communities from Rifle, Colorado, USA - Groundwater A2 (SPAdes) (version 2) | ecosystem: Environmental > Aquatic > Deep subsurface > Groundwater | place: Rifle, Colorado...
AACGATAGAATCTCAAAAAGCGCCAGAAGCTTTAGATCCGCGTGAATATGATGCTGCGTTCCAACTTGGAAAAGTCAAAAGAATTGCAGAAAGGATGCCTGTAATAATTAAAACAATTCTCGATGGCTCGGACGCAACGTCTGTAAAAACGGAAAAGTTAAGAAAAGCACGAAATTATTTGAGTGAATACGCCAAAACAAGACAAAATTTAAACTATACAGGCTCAAAAGAAGAAAGACGAGAAATACAAACAACATTGGCGCAAATTGCACAACTGGCGTCAAAAGTCGACATACAAATTTCAACTCTCGAGAAACCAAAGCCAACCGTGGCCGTAGCTCAAAAACCAGTTGCAGCTCCAGTTGCAGCTCCAACTGCAACCCCAATTCAAGCCCCAGTTGAAGCAAAAAGCAACGCATCTGATTCATCACCAGAAAGCTACACAGAAGCTTTAACCAAATTAAATTGGAAAAACATAGCAAGCCTAGATAAGTCACAAATAAAAACCTATTTCACAACTATAAAGCAAAAATACGACGAAGCACTAGTCAAAAATCCATACGACGCACAAAATATTTTACGCCAATTAAAAGAATCAATATTTCCACCAAATGAATATGCCGCAGGAATATTCTATTCTGACGCATATGCAAAGGGAGAATTCAAATCTTATGTAAAAAACGTACAAAACAAACAAAGCCCATATGGAAGATCTTACACCACAATAAACAACTATTTAAAAACTGCAAAACAAAACAGTGACTTACACAACATTGTATTTGCAGAATATGCAAAAAACTTTGGAAGAATCGACTGGGGTAAAACATCTTATATGTTCGCAAGCTCAAGCATAGGCGCAATACCGGCTGAAAACACATTAACGCAAAATCACATTGGAGCATTGGATGTATTTTTCAATCCGGTAAGAATGGATGGGAAGCTAGAAATTGGACCGGATATAAGAGCAGTAGCATCAGGCATAGTGATAGCGTCAGGAGACAGCTGGACTGGAGGCGCATCTGAAACCACATATCAAGGTGGCGGATTAAGTCCAAAGGGAGGCAATGTCGTAATAACGTTTAATCCACTCACAAGCGAATATCATTACTATTCTCATATGGCAAATGGCATAAATGTACGCATTGGAGATTTTGTCGAAGCCGGAACGGTTATAGGCAAAGGCGGAAACACTGGAGGCGCAATAGCAAAAGGCCATGGAAGACATGTACATTTCGAAGTACACAGATATAACGCCCCAAATAATTTCAATGCACCTCGAAATGCTTATGAATTAAGGCAAAGATTAATTGAATCAAAAACAAGAATGGCTAACATATAACTTTATGTTTAAAGAAAACCGCCTTATTTTTGAAAAATCGGGAGATCATCCAAAAGCAACGATAGAATCTCAAAAAGCGCCAGAAGCTTTAGATCCGCGTGAATATGATGCTGCGTTCCAACTTGGAAAAGTCAAAAGAATTGCAGAAAGGATGCCTGTAATAATTAAAACAATTCTCGATGGTTCGGACGCAACGTCTGTAAAAACGGAAAAGTTAAGAAAAGCACGAAATTACTTGAGTGAATACGCCAAAACAAGACAAAATTTAAACTATACAGGCTCGCAAGAAGAAAAACGAGAAATACAAACAACGTTATCACAAATCGCACAACTGGCGGCAAAAGTCGACGGACAAATTTCAGATCTTAAAAAACCGGAAACGCCAAAGTCTCAAAATTTTAGCACAAGACCGGTGGAATCATCCGAAAAAAATAATGAAAAACCTGAATGGAACGAAAAAGTGATATTAACATTTGATGATTCATTAAAAAATTCATTAGACATAGCGCGCCACCTAGAACAAAAAGGCATCACAAACTATAGATTTTACGGAGAAGCCGCAACCGCAATAAGATCAGAAGTTTTACGGGATATGGGGATATTCAAAAATCGCGATTCCAGAAAACTGACACCGGGAAAATGGCTTACGGAATACGTAGATAAAAAACGCGGAAGCATGAGTCGTGAAAATTATATGCGAGAATATATGATCAAAGGGTCGGAGAGTGAAGGAACAAACTACCTGGCGAAAGGAGAAGAAATACGCAAAATGTATCAATCTTTATATCCAAATAATTGGTTAATCAAAATAGAAGAAACGTTTGGATATCATGCCGCAATGCTTCATCCAAGCCCAATCGACACAAAAAATCATATTCAATGGTGGAAACCGGATCAAATAGCGGAAGACATTGAAACGTATGAAACGTTCATAAGAGCATGGTTAAATATTCCTCAATTTCAAGTCCGACATTTACGAACACCGGGAGGAGGAGGGTTCGGTTTTGACACAACAAGAAGGGATGAAACAAATGCAAGAAAACTAACAGATACTGTTAAAAAAATTCGCCCAAACGCAACGTGGGAGATGTGGGACGTTGACAGCCACGATTCAGACAAAACTGTAAAATATGTAAATTACGCAGAAACCGCAAGACTAACAATAGCCACCATCAATGATCCATTTGATAAAAAATTTACCCCTCAAAACAAAGCAATTGTGTTAATGCACAGCAATCATTATGAGCAAAAAGATCTTGGTAAAATTGATACCATGACCAGAGAAATAAAAGATGCATATAACGCAAACAAAACAGAAAGTAACGAACATCGATTAGCCCAAAAGCAAGCCATCGTTAAAGTTGAAAATGCATGGGTACGTTATTACCCTGGAACGGAATCTTTTGCAAAAGTTATAGCGAAATTGGAAAAAGGCACAACGGTATTTGTTAAAAGGAGAGTAAACGGATCCGATGGATGGCTTGAGATTGAATCTGGCTCACCTAAAATAGAAACCGGCTATATGCACGAATCACAATTAAAAAGTGCAAAAGACACGGAACAAGATTCGCTTACAACGGCACCAATCGCCACGCCACCATCAATAGAAACAATTAGAGACATGATTCAAGAAATCCCTGAAAAATATAGGCACTATTTTACATCAGAAGATAGAAAATTTATTTCCAGCACAATTTCAAACTTCGCAAATAATATAGATCGATCAAAAGATCAATACCTCATAGCCGTAGATCGAGGCAATAAACAATTCGCAGCACTCCTTTTCTTTAAAGCATCAACTAACACATTTGAGATTGTTGGAAATTTTGGAACTAAAGTATCAACAGGGAAAGAAGATGTCTCAAGTAGATCATGGGCAACACCATTAGGGCTGTACGATCTAAAACCTTATACAGATAAGCGAGAAAGAATGGGCAAGCCGGAATGGAGATCTGACGGAAAAGGCGGAGGCTTTGGCCCAAAAGGAAGCCGAGTATTTCATTTAGGACACGTTGATGTACATTCTCCATATCCAGACGGAAAAGGAGGAAGGGCAAAAGCTTCAATAGCTATGCACAAAACAAGCCGTGGCGCCCTTTCTTTACTTGGCAAAAGAGCTGCATCACATGGATGCATACGTGCATCAGATGAATTTATAGACCTTCTAGACAAACAACGTCTTACAGACAGTAGCCATGGAAGATATATCGTGGTTGGAGACTCAGACAATGACAACAGACCGAAATACGCAGGAGATTTTGAAAATATAGATAAATAAAGTTTATAAAATGAGTGAAGCCAATCCGCGGGAAAAAATAGAAAGGACATCAAATATAGTAGAAAATCTACATAATCTTAATAATGTACTCGAAGCAAGCCCAGATGACTCAATAGAAGAAAACCTTTTGCTTGCCGAAATAAGGACTTTGATTAAACAAAATAAAACGGATGAAATACATGCATTTTTCGATAAACACGAACAAGACATAAAAACGTTATTGCTCAAAAAAATCTCAGATCCAAAAATCCCACATGAAGTAGTGCGTAAATTGCTCCAAGCATTTACAAAAAACCCAATAATATCTGAAATTTATGGACAATACGGAAAAGAATATAAGCTCGCCGGAAACAGTGAAGCCACAACAGATTGCGTACAAATTTTAAGACAAAGTCCAACTTTTAGAAACCTGGTAGATAAAAACCCAACACGATTTTTCAGTGAGGGATCAGATTTGGTGCTAGACGAACAATTTGGCCGCGTAGCAGACGTAGTTGACAGAAAAGACTTCACAAGACTACACAACTACAAACCAACTAAAGACAAAATGTACGTATTCGGACTAGTAAGACCGCCTTTATATTTCAACGGAAAGCCAAATATTACACACTTACAGGTGGCAACCGATCTTCAAACGGATCCAAATAAGCTGGCTGTAATACACGCCTCATCAGACAAACGCGGAGTAACTATAGAAAACAGCATAGACGAATATTTAAAAGAAAAAACATTTGAACGCGTATATGTTATAGAGGTTGATCTTAAAGGCCCATATAGCGAAACACGATTTCAACGTGAACCGCAATTTGAAGCAAAAGGACATGACGGTAAGCCCTATAAACGCCCAAGCATTTACGAACTCCCAATTGTGCTAGATGATCTTGAAGTGAAAAAAAAGAATGAAGAAATTGAAGTCAAAATAGATCCGGAAGAAAAACGAGTACTCGAACTAATAGCGGGAAACAGAGCCCTTGAATATTTAACAATTTTAACAGGAATCCGTGAAGGAAAACTGGGAAAATTCAACAACACAATAGAAGAAATGGCATATAAAACATTCTGGTCACCGGATAAACACAGCCTTGGACTTCATCAATTAAAAAGTGGCGTAATGAAATTATTTAACGATTGGATAGAAAAAATTGATGGAAAAAAAGCACAAACAATTGGAAAAGAAATTTACGGATTATGGCTTAAAAGTAACAAAGGCAAAAAAATAAAATGGGAAGATTTAACGCCATACTTAACAACATACAATATAACCGAAGGCAAATATGATAACGCCAGAGTTTCAACCATATGCTCCTATTTAATGCTTAATCACCTATATGAAGACCAATTATTAAGCGCTTATGGGAAATACAACGAAACTTTCTTCAGCTTAGAAGAAAACCCGGAAGCAATCATTGCAATCGCGTCTTCCTATAGAAGCAGCATGCAAGTATACATAAGAGGATCTCAACAATATAGAATAGCGGAAATTGCACATAAACTCGGCATAATCGATGAAAATTTTAACTTTACAGAAGAAGCAAAACGCATGCCTGAATTTAAAGATTATCTAACTAACCTAAACACAGCTAAAGTTAAAAAGACAAAAACGGGAGTTGAGTTAAAAGATACTTTTGTAGCAGATGGATACACCGGAACGCAACTGTCTCATCTCGCGTATATGTGCTACAAAAAAGCACATCCAAACGGGAAAATGCCACTATGTAAATTCAAATCGCAATTAGATCATCCAAAAAGCGATCTATTGTCACCATCAAATGAAGTCGCGCAATTAATGAAAAAAGAATATGAAGAAATACTTGGGAAAAAACCAAAACTATTAATAAGCGAAGATGAATTGAAAGGAAAAACAACAACCGGGCTAAACACACAATCAATCAAATTCGCAAATGAAGGACTTTGGGTTTTATATCATTTTAAAAAATTAAGTCGCGAAAATTGGGAAAAAATAAACACGGAAACATCTCCTGATGGAAAAAGAAACCCAACGGTAGAGAGGGTTCTGGAAAGCAGGTCTCTTTCAACAAACGAAATATCAAAAGTACGCCCGGAACAAGGCAAACGCTTTATGAGCTTAATCGCAAATCTGCCGGAAAATGCTTGGTATAAGCAATATCCGGATCTTCTTATGTCGGTTTGCTTTATAAAAGGATTATTCCTAGAAGAAAGCAAAGGCAAACAAGACGGACAATGGATAGCAAATACAAGAAAATATCTAAAAACTATTTTTGAAGACAATTTGGGAAAAATCGAAGACGCTATAATTTCCAAAATGCCAAACTTAACCGCTGATCTGGCAAACAACAAAACAAGAGCAATCTTAGCCGCAGCATCGTCTGTTTTAAGCGTCGATCAAATCATCAAAGCATTAGAAGAAGGCATAAAGCCTTATGACTTATTAAAATCTCTTGATTCAAAGTCCGCAATACGTTTAAACACATATACAAAAAGCTTTGATGCGCAAAGAGAAAAATTTGCAATCAAAAACCCAAAAAATCTTGAACGTAAAGAAAATCTGACTGAAAAAGAAAAACAAGAATTATTTGTACTGCACGTTTTCAATAGCGCTAAATACGAAGCTGAAAAACGCGGTTTTACGCTAGATTTTGCCGTCATCGCAACATCAATGGCAGCTCTTGAATGCGGATATGGAAAAAAAGAAAATGAATGGGGAGAGCCAACGTTATATGCCGGAGCAAACAATATCTTCTCTATCAAATACAACCAAAAACAATACACGGAAAACGATTATAAAAACCAAGATTCAAATGCAAAATTTTATATACATCACACAAAAGAATATTTTGATCCAAAAAATCCACAACAACCATCACAGCACTACGAAGCATTTAGAAAATATAGTGGAGTAGAAGAATCTATAAAAGACTTTTTTGATTTAATAGAAAAAAATTACGCAATAACGACAACTTTAGGAACAAGCTTGCAATTTTGTGAGGAAACAAACAGCGACAACAAAACGAAAATTCTTGAAGCTTTGTATACGGAAAAATATGCAACAGATCCGGAATATGCAAATAAAGCGCTATCCGTAAGCAAATCCGTGGAACACACTCTAAGAAGCTACGGAGAAATAATATAGCGTTCACATCTTCAATTCATTTTCCCTCTCGCGATTTTAACCCTAGTGTTCCCCTTCGCCTCATGCGTCGCAAACTCCACAAGTTTTTGCTCGACTCCATGAAAATCTTTATAAGTTGTTTTATCAAAGTTCCAATAATTCAAAGGGACAGGAATTTTGCCTGCGCCCTGCGGAACGTCAATCACATACATCGGGCAAGCCATACCGCTCAAATTTGAACGAAGTCTTGTCATAATCTCAATTTCCTTTTCAAAATCCGTCATAAAATGAAACGCGCCTTCAACAGGATCACATCTAAAAATGTAATAAGGCTTCACGCCAATTTCAATAAGTCCGCTAAACAATTTATAAAGCGTGTCGTAATTATCATTAACACCTTTCAAAAATATCGATTGGCTAAGAAGCATTGCGCCGGATTTTCTAAAATGTTCACAAACACTTCTTGTTTCCTCCGTAATTTCATCCGGATGCTCAAAATTCATCAAAAGATAAACCGGCTGTTTCATCTCACGAATAGCATCCCCTATCGTCAAATCAACGCTCTCAGGTGCCACAATTGGCAAACGCGTACCAATCCTTATAACTTTTACCTGAGGCAAAGCACCAAATTTCTTTAAAGCTTTTTTAAGGACAACAGGATTCGTAAAAGGATCGCCACCGCTAAAAATAATTTCATTGATATTTGGATGCGCAACCAAATAATTCTCAATATTTTGCAAATCCTCATCTGTCAAAAGTCCACCAAGTGCATCTGAAACCTTGCGCTTTCTTGTGCAAAATCTACAATACGCGCCACAAACAAGAGTCAATAAGCAAAGAACTCGATTTCCGTATTTATGGACCAATCCCTTCGTAACAGTATATTTTTCCTCAATCAAAGGATCTTCATACATACACGGAGGATTGATCTCCTCCGCTTCCGAAGGATAAAACTGACTATAAATCGCAGGGCTTTTCTTAGCCAAACCTTCAATATGTTTAGTAACCTGAAATTTGAAATCTTTAGTGCTCATTTGATAATTGATATTTGATTATTGATAATTTTCTTCTCGTAAGCCAAACGTGCAATTCGATCCATAAATCCTTTGTAATCAAGCCCGATATCCTGAACAGCTCGCGCAAAACCTGTTGGTGGATCAATTCCCGGATTCGTATTCAATTCAAGAAAATAAGGATTCATATTTTTATCGATTCTAAAATCAAATCTTGCATAACCGCTACATCCGCAAATCCTATAAACCTTTGAAGAAATAGCTTGAAGATTCTCAATAGTAGTGCTGTCTAACGGCGCAGGATAAACAACGTAAGAATTCTTATAAAGATGGCTTTCTGTATCAAACTTTGAATCAAAGGTCTGGATTGGATATTCATCATGCGGCAAATTTTTATAAACAACCGCGTGCGGCAACATAACATTCAAATTATCATAATCATTCCCAAGAACAGCCACAGAAACATCCATTCCATCAATAAAAGATTCAACAAGCGCAGGCATTTTATAAACTTCAAGAACGTATTGAATTCTATCGGCTAATTGTTTAAAAGAATGGACAACGGCATTTTTATCAATTCCATAACTGGACTCTGCCAATGCCGGCTTAACGATAAGGGGAAAAGCAATTCTTGGCATTGTTAAAGGAACTTCATTATAAACTCTATAATCAGGCGTCAAAATACCGTACGCAGAAACAAACTCTTTTGATTTAATTTTATTAAGCGCAAGAAGAATCGATTCCCAGTTGCAGCCGGTAAAAGGCATTCCAACAGATTCAAGAATAAAAGGCACATAAGGTGCTTTCAAAATATCATTTCCGACACCTTCGGTAAGATTAAAAACCAAATCCACCTTATCTTTCCATTGCAAAATCTCCTCGGCAAAATTGTCATAAACCTCCATTTCAAAAACCGTATGACCGGCTTCTTTTAAAGTCTCTGCAACAATGCGCGCCTGCGCAACAGTATCTTCTTCCGCCATCTTATCTTTTTCGGAACCATACAGAAGCTTTTCTACGACATTATAAATTACAAGTATTTTAAACTTTTCTATGTAAGGGGGCTGAAATTTCATTATTTGTTATTTTTTTATGTGATCTTGTTTCATTAAGACCATATCTTTTAAATGCTGTCCTCAAAATTGCTTCAATAATTTGGTTATAAGTCATACCGGAAGCGCGCGCAGAATGCTGAAAATAAGAAAAATGCTTAGGATTTGGATTAAGCCCCGGGATTGGATTTGCTTCCAAAACATATATATTGCCCTCTTCGTCCATTCTCATGTCTATGCGTCCAAAATCACGCAGTCCAAGAGCGTTAAAAGAATCCATGGCAATCCTTTGCAAACGTTTTTTTAAATCAGGATCCAATTTATCATCAACAACAATCGCCTCTTCCAAATCATTTTTTTCACACCAAACAGACTTTGCTTCATAGCAATCGATATAAAATTCCATTTTCGGAAATCTATCAAAAGCAATTTCAAGAATTGGCAAAACGCGCAAATCATCACCATTCCCAATAAGTGGAACCGTGAATTCACGACCTGACAAAAACTTTTCAACAAGAACCGGCTCTTTATATTTACCTATCAACTGTTTAACTTTTTTTCTAAGTGAAATCTCGTCTTTGCAAACAGAATCCGCATCAACGCCCATGCTCGAACCTTCTCCATTTGGCTTAACGATAAGCGGAAAAGACAAACTTGGATCCAAAATATCTTCATAAGTATTAAGAACTTGATAAGGAGGAGTTGGGATTCCACTTGCAATCAAAACTTTTTTAGCAACCGCTTTATCAAGAGTAACTGCCGCCGCCAAAGGACCACAAGCCGTATAAGGGATTTGGAGCATTTCAAGAATCATTGGAATTTGCGATTCACGCGATTCACCCGGGATTCCTTCTGCAAAATTAAAAACAAAATCCAAAGTATCTTTCAAGCGATATAAAGCAAAATAAGCTTTGTCATCCGCTTCGATAAAATAGACACTATGACCCATAGCTTTTATTGCCTGCTCAATTGCTAAAACTGTTTTCGGAGAGTCATATTCCTCGCTACACGAAGGAGGTTCTTCATCGGGTAATAAATCATCTTTTAGAAGATTGTATGTGAGGCCGATGTTCATTTTTTTGGGGCTTTAAAAAAATAATTTTTTGAAATCCACACTGATTATAAATCTGTGTATTTATAATGCAAGATGTAATGAAAGTTTTTTCGATAAAAATTAAAAATGGATTTATCTACTTTCTAATTTTTGTTTACGCATAAGCCGTAAATAAAAATTATTTGCAAAAGCAAATTTACCGCAGGTAAAGAAAGTAGCTTTACATTAACTGAAAATATTTCATTAACATCACTTTAAATAAATCGCGGTGTGCGTAAACGCAACTCTTCAAATTTTTGGAACCAAAACGTAAAATTACCTTAATTTACCAAACATAAGCACATACATCACAAAAAACAAAACTCCCCAAAAAATCTCAGATATAAAAATTGAAAGAAACGTTTTCCACCCACCGTGTTTTACTGCCACTATTATCGCAATGCCAAAAACAAAGAAAATGTACAATAAAATCATTAATATAAAACCACCGGCTGCGATAACAAAATCATTCATACGTAAATTTTCACCAATAAAATTCACACCAAGCGTTAACGCTACGGTTAATACCACGGACAAAAGACCTAAAAAAATATTTTTGATATCAAAGATATTGAATTTATTATCCTCTTCTATAACTACTGAAATATTTTCTTTTTTAAAAAAAATTGAACCAAAATAAATCACAAGCAATAAACCAACGACGACTAAAACGAATGTCATTACAGAAGACAAATAAAGCCTAAATTTAGATTTCGCATACTCACCATTAACCGTAAAAGTCTCCTGTGGAGCGATGCTTTTCGCCTCTTTAACCACGGGACCATAATTTCCTATAGAATAAGCTATCTTTTCTATGTTACCTCCGGTAGCAGTAGCTACACCGACATCACCTATGATCTCGGAAGAATCGTACGAAGTCGTATAATTTACATTGGACTGTTTACCCTCCATATATAAATCACTATCAACATCAACAGTCACTTTACTTTTCGTAACATATGAAGAAACCTTGAACGTTTCAAAGCTAAATTTAAAAAGTCCAAGGCTTTTTTTAGCATATCCCTTAAAAGAATATGCAATAACAAGAGCCGTAGAATGATCCAATGCAACAGGAGAAGGCAAAGTAACGCTATAAACATCGCCTTGCTTTGTATATTGCGCTTTTTTATATTCAACCTTAGCTCCAACGCTACGCCACGAAAAATCATCATAATAATCAAGACTTTTATATCTCAAACATTTCCTTGTCCCATCGGCTAAATCACTAAAAGCTGCACATACCTGAGATGGTAAAAATTGTTGAAAAATAGACAAGTCACTCACGTCAACACTAGGTATTTCGAAAATAAACGTCTGAAGATCTGTATTTTCCGTATTCGTCATAGCAATTTTAGCATAAACAACGGCATCTCCATTGCCTCGAAATATAACCTTATAAGTATGATCTTGCCCATTGAAAAGATCAGCAGCAAAGGCTGAATTCACAAAAAACAACATCATGATTAGTAAAACAACAAAGCTCGCTAACAGTTTTTTAATTTTAGACATAACTAAAATTGTTAAATTATATTAATTATATCAAAGCCATCACGCTATAGCCAGAAAAAACCGCGCCTCTCTGAGCTTTTGCAATTCTTCAAGAAAGTTCATCAACTTTTCTTTTATACATCACCCGAACGATAAAGCAGAAAGCCAATATATGCAAAACCAAAACTGCCACAAAAAACACATTTAATTCAAACGATGAAAGAATTCCATATCGCTGATAAGAATACGTCACGCTGAATCTATCCAAAAAATCTTTCGCCAAAAAATACGCCAAGATACTCGCATAACCGACCCAATGAATCTTTTTCAAGTATTTCCAAATCACAAATATTTGGCTTCCATAAAGCAAAACCCAAAAAATATTTCCAAACTCATACCAAGTAAATCCCCTGTTATACATATATAAGGAATAAAAAACGAGCGCCATCAAAGCATAAGAAATAATTCCAACGGCTGTAAAATTAAGCAACCACTGCGACCACTTTTTTTGCCATAAAAACCAAATATAATTCACCACCAAAAGCAAAGGATAAAGCGAACAGATCGGCACAAAAATCCACAAATAAAAAGGTGTTTCAATAAAATCACGATAATCAATCGTTAAAGCTGCGCCCGTCATAAACAAATCCAAAACAATCAGCGCAACAAAAAACCAAAATTTCTTAAAATTAATCATTTTAATCGGATAAAAATCCTGCGTTACTAACATTCATGCACCACTCTTTAGGCCAATCTCCATATAAACCTTCATTCCTCAATTTATCTTTAATTTCCGCAACTTTTTTTGGCCATTCTTCCTCAGAATACTGTTCATTCAAAATGCAATATTTTCGCTTATTCAAGCCAACGCACAAAAACAATTTCTCGGAATGAAAACACGAATCGCAATACTCGCAGTCACGTACAAATTCACAATAAAAACAAAAATTGCAATTATAACCCTTGCCAACAAAATAAGTTTGATAACAAAGCTGCATGTCTACGGAAAGAGCGGAATCCAAGCTATCGGCAGTGCGCTCGCCATAAATATTATAGACTCTATGCATATAAGAACAATCCTGAAGTCCCTCGGAATCATAACAGAGATAAGCATTTCTACAGCTCCACAAATGATCCCCTATCGCATTATCGGTTTGAAATTGTCTGGAAAATAAATGCGGCACAGTAAGTTTATTTTTTTCAAATTCTACATACAATTTATCAACCGATTCTTTCTTCAAAACCGCGACTTTCTCCTCATATTCTTCTTTGGAAAACGGCTTATTAAAAACGTAATATTGCTTATGCCTAAGCCCTGCGCAACCAAAACAATTATTGCAGCTTATACAGTCAAAACACAAAAAACTTTCACTCGTTTGTTTGCAATCTTGAAGATAAGAAGAATTATAACAATTCACAGAATCCACGCATTCATGAAGCAGCTCCGAATACTGAACATAACTACAATCAACACAATGTCGATTTCTATAAACGCACTCGGAATAAAAACAATTTTCCTGATAATCACCCATGAAACATAAATATGAATTTTTCGAAAAATAAAGAAAATCAGAATAATCGGAATTTACATTTTGATAACCGTGAAAACCGATTTGTGGCGTCGCTTCACGCAATTTTTGAAATTGTTGAAAAAAATTCATAAACTATTTATAGCACAAAATGCACAATTTCGTCATTATGATATAATATTTAAGCAATAATTTTTAACCCTCTTTTTATGTCAAAAACAATGAAAATCGCACTCGCGATTGTCGCGGCAGTGATCATTTTATTAATACTGCCAATGATCAGCACGTTTAATTCCCTAACAACGCTCAGCGCCGCAGCAGACGGCCAATGGGCAAATGTTGAAGTTCAACTTCAAAACAGATGGGACTTATTGCCAAGACTTGAAACATATTTAAGCACGCAAAGAATTCAAGAAAAAGGCATTTTCGACAATATCGCACAAGCAAGAACGCAATATGGTAGCGCAAAATCAACATCAGACAAAATGGCAGCAGCAGGCGAAGTCGAATCAGCAATCTCAAGATTACTTGTTGTTATGGAAAATTATCCACAAGTAAAAACAAATGACCTCGTAATCGTACTCAATTCACAAGCTGAAGGTACGGAAAACCGTTTAAGAGTGGAAAGAATGAGATTTAACGAAGCGGTTCAACTATATAATACAAAAGCAAAAGTCTTCCCATCAAACGTAATCGCCGGACTTTTTGGATTTGACCAAAGAACGTATTTTGAATTACCGGACAAAGCTGCATTAAATGCACCTAAGGTAAATTTATAAAATGAAATTTCTTTATAAATTAGGATTCGCAGTTATTTTGTTCTGTTTAAGCGTATCTTTTGCTGGAGCATATTACAGTCCCGGAAAACCAACAAACTACGTTAATGATTTCTCGAATACATTAAGCGCAACAACAGTTTCAACGCTTAATTCGGAATTAAAAGCACTCGAAGACACAACTTCTCACCAAGTTTTTGTCGCAATAATTCCATCAATGAAAGACGATTATATTGAAAACTTCGCTGTAAAACTTTTTGAAGAATGGAAGCCGGGAAGAGAAGATAAAGACAATGGCGTGCTCTTTTTAATAAGTATGGAAGAAAAGAAAATGCGCATTGAAGTTGGATATGGACTTGAAGGAGTTTTAACAGACGCAGAATCAATATTGATAATTAGCAACATCGCAAAGCCTTATTTTCAAAAAGGAGATTTTGACACTGGGATTTCGGAATCAGTTAAAACAATCGAAAAAATCGTAAGAGGCGAAGTTGTTGATTTAGGGAGCAAAAGCTCAAAATCAGCTTCTTCTGGTGGCAGTGACACATGGGCCGTTCTTATGTTCTGGGCTGTAATGTTAGTTATTGGCGGAGGCAGCGCACTCATAAAATTCTTCTCAACAACTCGTTCATGGTGGCTCGGAGGAATCATTGGAGCACTCGTCGGAGGAGCAATCTCTCTTATGACATTCGCAATATTTGGCAGTTACGTAATAATTATTATAGTAATTTTAACTAGCGGCGGCTTCTTGCTTGATTACCTCGCTTCAACCGGAAAAATTAAACCTCCAAAAGGTGGCGGCGGACATGGCGGCGGATTCTTTTGGGGTGGTGGTGGATCCGGTGGATTTGGAGGCGGAGGATTTGGAGGCGGTGGCGGCGGAAGTTCAGGCGGAGGTGGTGCAAGCGGCGGATGGTAGCAAAAAAATTTCTAAGTGCTCTAATTGATCTAATTTCTATGAAAGCAATAAGCGCAATCAAAATTGCAAAAAAGTTAATAAGTTTAAATTCGGAAAACCCTCCTGCCACCCGCACGGAGTGCGGAGAATTTGTTTTCGATTTTTTGAAAAACATCGGATTAAAGCCAATAAAACAACCTGTCACAGATAAGCTTTTTAATGTGATTGTTGTTGGCAAAGGACCAATTTTAATACAAGGACATTTGGATACTGTCCCTTTTGGAGACGTAAAAAAATGGAAATATAATCCTACGGGCCAAATAGTTAAAGACAAATTCTTTGGACGCGGAATCGCGGACATGAAAGGAAATGTTGCATGCTTCCTCTCGGCACTTCAAAAGTCCCCTACCGATCAATTAAGCATGGCCTTCACAGCAATTGAAGAAACAAGCTTCATTGCGATCGAAAAAGCTATGGAACTCAAAAAAACACTCTTTAAACACGTAAAATACTCAATCACTATTGAACCGACCGACGGCAAACTCATCACATGCAACAAAGGCCAATTTTGGTTTGAAATAACGGCGAAAGGACGCACGGCACATTCAAGCTCTCCGGAAAAAGGAATTAATGCGATCGAAAAACTCGTCGAAATAATTCCGAAAATCAAAAAATATGAAAAAGAAATAAACAAAAGACGACACGCGTTACTTGGCAAAGCGACTCTCAGCATCGGCAAAATTGAAGGTGGAACAGCGCCAAACATAGTCCCCGATCATGCATCAATGACTATTGATAGAAGAGTTTTAACATCCGAAAATCCAAAACAAATTATAAAAGAAATGGAAGCAGTTTGCGCTCCCAATAAAATAAAGCTATTAAAACAAATCGACCCGGCCGAGACTCCAAAATCTTCAAAAATCGTAAAATTCATGCAAAAAATCCTTACTTCACAAAAAATAGATTCCAAAATATATGGTTACCCTGCAACAGCCGAGCTAAGCGAAATCAGAAAACACGGCATCGAAGGTGTCATTTTTGGCCCATCAATGCTATCCCAGGCTCACCGGGAAAACGAATATATGACCTTAAAAGAACTCGAAATAGGCGAAAAAATCTATTCCAAAATAATTGAATTCGCATCCAAAATTTAAAAATGAAAAATTGAAACTTGAAAATTGAATGTAAATTGTAAAATCGAAAATTGACAATTTATGCATTCTAAACTAATGTAATACCGCAATTTACACTAAAACATTATGTCAAATAAACACGTCAGTCATAAACACGGAGGAAAATCAAACCCAAGACTTCGCCCAAAAAGCACTCACGGGAAAAGACGAAATAAGGCCAATGCAAGAGTAAAAAGCAAGGCTCTTAGAGAATCGAATGAAATAAAAAAACGCGTCGCCCTAAAAGAGATTGAGTAATAAAAAAATATGTTCGGAAATAGAACAAAGGGAAATTCGTTGCAAAAACGCTATTTTTACGGCAAAACCCCTATTCTTCAAAATAAGAATGGTTTTTTGAAAAAGAAAAAAAACGGCATAAGAAATATCATCCCTGAACCGCAGAAGGTAAAAAAAACCTTCATTTTAATATTAATAGCAGCTGGAATTTTAACTATATTTTATTGGATATTTTTATCCAACTTTTTCACGATAAAAGAAGTAACAATCGATTATAAAGAAGCGCAAGAAGAAAACGCATTTTTAAAAGACTATTTCACGAGCCACATAGGCAAAAACATAATATTTGCAGATGTCGAAAATGGCACAAATAAAGCAAAAACCGAACATCCGGAATTCAAATCTTTAGTTGCGCAAAAGTCATATCCAAACAAAATAAAAATCTCTTTTTCCTCATACACATCCATTGCAAATATAACAAATATTTCAGGTGGTGGAATTTTTAAATTCATAGTTAATGAAATTGGGATGGCAACGCAAAAAGACATGGAAAATCCAAACCTGCCATTCATCAAGATCTCAACTGAAAAACCGCTCAATTTCAACACAATCCTGCTTACACAAGAAAAAATAAAATACATTCTCGGCTGCACTAAATTTTTCGAAGAAAAATTTAACATGAAAATCCTGGAAATAGAATATCTCATGCAAGAAAAAGAACTTCATTTAAAAACCGAAAAATATTTCACAATCCTTTTGGATATTCAAAAACCATACGAAGAACAACTGTTAAAACTCAAAAAAGCGCTTTCCAAACTGGATATATACACTATGCCACTCGAATATATCGACCTTCGCATATACAGCGCAACCGGCGAAAAAATAATATATAAAAAACGTCGCTAAGTTGTTATAATAGAATAAATTAAACAAAAACTTATGGCTTGGGCTTTAATCGGAATCATTTTGGGAGTCATCCTTGGATTTCAAGTGCAATACTCGATTCCAATGGAATATACAAAGTATACAGCTGTCGTCTTAATTGGAATTCTGGACGCACTTTTTGGTGCAATTAGAGCTGAAACAACAAAAGATCAATATAGCGCAGTTATCTTTATCTCCGGCCTCATATTCAACGTTTTGCTCGCAGTCATAATCACGTTTCTCGGTGAAAAACTCGGACTCGACCTTTATCTTGCCGCAACCGTCGTCTTCACATTTAGAATATTTTCCAACGTTGGCATAACGCGTCGTGCAATGCTTCAAAACTTCATGGACAAGCGCCATAAAGCAAAAGAGCAAAAACAAATTGAATAAATCTGAAAAATCTGCTATAATTAAACAAATATAAAAAATAAAAACAAATGATAGACTCATCCAAGCTTGAAACATTAAAAGAATTAATCGAAAGCGCAACCGCAGCTTTAAATTCTGCAAACAAAATCGCCCAAGAATTAACAGGCGGTAAAGTTTCTAAAAAAAGCGCCGAAAATTATACGGACGTAGCGCAAACCTTAAAATCAGAAGATAACATCATTGAAGGTGTTTTTGATGGTCAAAATATGATCGGACCGGATAAAAGAGCTTATCCAATTCCTGCAAACTATGCCAGCAAATCAAAACTCGTTGCCGGAGACGTTTTAAAACTTACAATCAAGGAAGACGGTACATTCTTATACAAACAAATCGGCCCAATTGAAAGAAAAGCGATAATTGGAATTTTAACTTATGACGATAGTCAATATAGAGTCATCGCAGAAGGAAAAACTTACAAGGTCCTTTTGGCTTCTGTAACATATTTTCACGCAGAAGTTGGAGACAAAGTTACAATCATGACACCTGCCAAAAAAGAAAGTGAATGGGCGGCAATCGAAAACTTGCTCCCAAAAGAGTAAAAACTAGAAAAATAGCGCGCGGTCGCGTTAAATCCGCAAAAAACAAAATAAAAAACAAAAACATGGAAGATTCAACTCAAACAGCAGTTCAAACAGTACCGGTCACGGCGCCAGTGGAAACACCGGTTGTAACACCTATAGCGGCACCAGCGGAAGCGCCAGTTGCGACACCAACGGTAATTCCTGCCGCGACTCCAATGGCTCCAGTTAGTGTAGCTCCAACTCAAACACCGATACAAGCCGAACAAATTAGCGCAGTTCCTACCTCAAAACACGTTTCAACCCTTGGAATCATAGCAATCGCTTTAGTTTTAATTGCCGCAGGAACGGGCGGATATTTCGCTTCAAAATACTTGAAAGCAAATATGAACGGTGACAAAGAAGTTCAAGCACAAGTCGAATCAACTATACTTCAAGATACAAATATAATTGATCAAAGCTTGGAGGTTCCACCTACAACAATAGACGAACAAAACAAAATTCCAGAACAAACAGAAATGAAAACTGAAGCGCAAAACGCAGAAGACGCAGAAAACACTACAACTGCTCCTGATGAAACGACGAAAGTTAAGAGAAAGTAGCACTCGAAAACTCCATCAAAATTAAACCAAAAGGTAAAGCGTAATTACCTCCATTTTTCGCAACATATTTTTCGGATTTAATCTGGATTTTTTGGCTTGTTTGAGCTAAAATATCAGCAACAACATAATCTAAAAAACATGACAAATTCAACGCAAAACGCAGTAAAAAATCAGGTTCAAAGTTCTACGCAAATTCTCGAAAAATCCCTCCACGAAAAATTCGTCTTTTATGGCAAAAATGCTCGTGAATGGATGCGAAAATGCACGCTCCTTCTTCCGGAAATAGAAAAACATGAAATTTGGAAAAAGCATGGCTTCACATGCATTTATGAATATGCCGCAAAAATCGCAGGAATGAGCAGAAATACGGTTGATGTATAAATTCCGTACGATTGGTTGCAAATCTGGCAACTCCGGAAACGGATAAATTCTGGGCTGAAAAAATTAAAGAGATGAGTAGCTACACACTGGCAACATACGTTAAAGAATTCCGAAAAAATGAAAATCAAGCTCATTTCGAAATGGAAATCCCTGCTGCACCACAAATTCAAAGTATAACAATCGAGCTCGACCCAAAGATCGCAGACCAGCTTCAAAAACTCAAAGGCCAAGGAAATTGGAACGAGCTTATGCAAAAACTTTTGCAAGCTTATCAAGCGCAAGTTGAAGCCAAAAAGCCAATTCCGCAAGAAAACGCAAAAAGATACATTCCTGCGAAGATAGAAAAATACGTACTCGCAAAAACTAACAACACATGCGCATTCCCCGGCTGCACAAAAGAATGCAAATATCTGCATCATACGTGGAGATTCGCACTCACAAAAACGCATGACCCAGATACACTCATTCCTCTTTGCAAGTCTCACGAACGCCTCGCACACGCCGGCCTAATCGAAAACGAAAATCAATCGCCAGAAAACTGGAAAATCAAACTTGAAACAGATAAAAACAGCGAAAAATGGCAAAAAGTGGATAAGTGGGTGGCAGAGCGATATATAGGAAAACGTACTATAGATAACGCGAACAATAATGCAAAGCCATAATTTCCACTATCTCACCGATTTTAACTAAAACCTGTAGTTTTAACTCTTGAATTTTGCCATTTGATTTTTTCGCTATTCCCCTCTTGCATCCATCCACCTTTTGTGATATAATATTGAGATAACTTAGAAAAACAAAAATAAAAATATGGCAACACAGCTTGATAAAATATTCAGGACTGCAGTTCAATACAAAGCTTCCGATGTCTTTATAACGAGCGGATGCAAGCCGATTTTGCGTATCAATGGCGATCTTGTCGCAATCGAAGAGCACGCAATCATCACAAAGAAAACAGCCGAATCATATCTGCTTGAGATCATGAACGACGAGCAAAAACAAACATTCGCAAAAACGCTCGACATAGATTTCGCACTCGATATTGAAGATATTGCCAGATTTAGAGCAAATATCTTTGTTCAGAAAAATGGAATTGGAGCGGTTTTCCGCGTTATTTCCTCAACGGTTTATAGCCTTGATGAACTCGGACACCCTCAACAACTCAAAAAAATCCTCAATTATAAAAATGGCCTCGTGATTGTTACGGGCCCGGCCGGCTCAGGTAAATCCACAACAATGGCCGCAGTTATAAACGAATTCAATGAAAAACATTCAAAACATATTTTAACGGTTGAAGATCCGATCGAATTCATTTTCGAGAATAAAAAATCAATCATAGACCAACGCGAAATCGGAACTCATACGCATAGCTTCGCAAAAGCTTTAAAAGCCGCAATGCGTGAAAATGCCGATGTCATTATGATTGGTGAAATGCGCAATCTTGAAACGATTCAAATGGCACTCACAGCAGCAGAAACGGGCCATTTGGTTATTGCAACTCTTCATACAAGTGGAGCTGCAAAATCAGTTGATAGAATTATCGACGTTTTCCCTGCAGATCAGCAAAACCAAATCAGAAGCATGCTTTCAGAAGCTCTTAAAGCGGTTATCTGGCAATCACTTATCAAAACAAAAGATAAAAAAGGTAGAGTTGCCGCGCTTGAAATCATGTTCGTTAATAACGGAATTTCAAACTTAATCAGAAAAGGCCAAACGCATCAAATCATTTCCATGCTTGAAACAGGCATGAATGACGGCATGCAAACCATGAAAAAAGCGGTTTTGGACCTTCTTCAAGCTGGAGTCATCACAGAAGAAGACGCAATCGCAAATATCCCGCCTGAGTTCGAGGCATAAATCTAAGTCATAAAATGAAAAATGAAAAAACTTCTTACAACATTCTTGCTCGCAGTCGCCTTAACAGGGTTAATGCTCCCGGCGCTTAGCCATGCATACGCAGATGAAAGTTTTAATGTAGGAATCTTGAGAGCAGAAGGTCAACAACAAGATTATCTTTTTAAAGAAGGTGATGCAAATCGTGACCAACCGGTTGTAGCAGTTATTTTTAAAGCAATTGATCTTTTAACAAAAACAATCGGCTCACTTGCAGTCGGAACGCTTATTTTATCCGGACTTTGGCTTGTCACCTCACACGGCGAACAAACACAAATCGATAAAGGCAAAAAAATATTCGAATACGCGATTATAGGCGTCGTTTTCGCATTTATGTCATATATAATCGCCACACTTGTACAAGGTTTCTTTAAATAAACATGAAAAAAATAATTACATACATTTTGATAGCAATCTTTCTCTCCAGCGCAATGGGACCTGTGGTTGCGCATGCAACAGAACCAGCTGTAGAAAAAAAGGCGGATAGTTCCAATTTTGTTTGCCCGAAAACTGCAATAAAAGACATTTATAAAGCAGGAGGTATGTGCCTAAAAGAAGATACGGAAAATCCGAATGACGACGAAAGAAAAAATTTCACGGTCAGTATCATGGAAGAAGGATTTGGAAAAGATTATGAATTAAAAGACAAAGGAAAAACAATTTCTGAAGTAAGGACGTGCTTTAGGACAACTCAATCAGTAGAATGTACTAACTCAAGTACATCCGAATCAATATCTAAAGATTTCACAGCCTTAACAAGGACTTGTCCCGGCGATGGTTACAAATGCCAAAAAGTAACCGTTCTTTTAGGCAAAGGTGGCGTTTCTTTGATTCAGCTTTACGTCGGCATGATTTATAGATGGGCGGCAACAATGGCGGGAATAGTTTGCGTACTTATTATGATTGTCAGCGGCATCCAAATAACAGCTTCTGGAGGCGATACAACAGGCGTAGATGCAGCAAGAAAAAGAATCACACAGTCACTCATGGCACTCGCAGTTTTGTTCTTATCAGCTTTAATCTTATACATGATCAACCCTAACTTTTTCACGAGATAAAATGAAAAAAATATTTAAAATAATTATCGCAATAAACTTGGCTCTAATAATGTTTGGGGTAATAGCGCCATTGCAAAATTCAATCGCACCAGTCGCAAACACATCAATCGCATATGCTGCAGACGACGGCTTATTTATACCAAAACCGGACACGCTACCGGGTCAAAGTGAAAAAGAACAAATAGAAGATAAAGACAAAGGTGGAACATACGCAGTTGAAACGCTTGTTCCAAAAATCACTAAAATGCTTATTGGATTTGCCGGAATAACAGCATTTCTATTCACAATTGTTGGTGGCATCAGATTTATGACGGCATATGGCGAAACTGAAGCGGTAACAAATGCAAGAAAACAAATTCAATGGTCGTTAATCGGCCTTGTAATAGCCATTTTCGCATATACAATCGTATCCATCATATCAAGCATAGACTTCACAAAATAATATGAAAAAAATCTTAATAACAATTTTACTGACATTAAACATAATCGGACTTTTGTCCCCTATTGCATTCGCATATGCAGCAACCGGAAGCTGGGATTTGTTACAACCCGTACAAATTGAAGGCGGAGATAAGAATGATTACTTAAAAGCTTTGCCACAAGGCGACAAAATAGACAAACAAGAAGATGAACAAAAATCAACCGCAACCTTTTATGCTTCAGCAACAAAATTCATTATGGGACTTGCGACAATCCTCGTCGTAGTCGGATTCTTTGTCGCGGGCGTTATGTATGTCACAGCTCAAGGCAATGAAGAAATGACGAAAAAAGCAGTCAATATAATGATGTATACAATCGTTGGTGTTATTATAATCGCAGCGGCATACGGCATAATAATCGGTATAACAAAACTCAAACCATTCTAAATAATGAAAAATACATTTAAAAAATTAGTTGCATTTTTACCGGTTTTTATTCTATTAACAGCAATTTTTCTACCTGTTGCAATGACGCCTATCGCAAAGGCAGCAGTTGGTATCCCAGACGAATACATCAAGGCAGCTGGAACGGTCCCAATGAAAGAACTTTTGACTACAAATGATAAAAACGAATCAAAAATCACGGGCGAAACAGGCATAAACTATATCCTTCAAAAAGTTTCAAATGGACTTATATATGTCGCCGCACCACTCGCAGTCGCATTTGTCGCACACGCAGGCGTCAGCTACACAATGGCAATGGGCGAAAGCGCCAAACTTGAAGCCGCAAAAAAAGAACTCACATGGGCAATCGTTGGTCTATTTGCAATATTAACAGCATTCTTTATCACAAGAATGATGATCACGTTCTTCTTCACGGCAACAGCAACGCCGGCAACTTAAGACTTAAACCAACCTCGGGAATAAAACGTCAGGCTTTTTAATTGCATCCCCAGAAATCGCATCAAGCACTTTTTTTGATGTATCAGGCAAAAACGGAACAAGCATATCCGCAGTACCACGCAAAATCTCAACCATATTAAAAATCACACTCGGCAAAATCTCTGAATTTTCTTTAGCAAGCGCCCAAGGCTTCATTTCTTCCACATATCTATTCCCAAAATCGGAAAGCAACATAACACATTCAACCGCAGATTTAAGATCAAATTTCTCAACATTTTTATCAAAATTGGAGCGCGCATCCTGAATAGCCTTTTTACATTCAACGGTTTTTGCATCTTTATCAGCCGCTTTATTTGATTTTGGAATTTTTGAATCAAAGTATTTTTCCGTCATCGAACAAACGCGATTCACGAAATTCCCAAAATTATTAGCCAATTCCGTATTGTACAAAAGCTCAAAACGCGTAAGTGAAAAATCGCCATCATCAGTTGTTGGAATTTCACGACTTAAATAATAACGAACAGGATCAATTCCATATTTTTCAATAATCGCAAAAGGATCAACAACATTTCCCAAAGATTTGCTCATTTTTTGTCCATCTGAAGTCACAAATCCATGAACATAAATATTTTTTGGAGTTTTAAGTCCGGCAGAAAGAAGCATCCCAATCCAAACTCCCGCGTGAAACCTCAGAATATCTTTACCGATAATATGCACATCTGCAGGCCAAAATTTCTTAAAATTCGCTCCATCATTTTCAAAATCAAACGCGGTAATATAATTTGAAAGCGCATCGCACCAAACATACATAACATGATCAGAATCATCCGGAACCGGAATCCCCCAAGGCAAATTCTTTTTTGGTCGTGAAAAACTAACGTCAGGAAGCCCTTCTTTACCAATTATATTAAGCATTTCATTCTTGCGAGCCTCAGGCACGATCTTTAATTTATCTTTTTCAATCAATTTTCGAATTTCATCCGAATATTTTGATAATTTGAAAAAATAATTTTCCTCTTCAAGATAATCGGGAGCAGTTTTATGAGTCGAACATTTGCCTTCAACAAGGTCTTTTTCAAGCACATAAGCCTCACAACCCGAACAATAAAGTCCGGAATATTTAGCCTTATATATATCGCCTTTATCCGCCAAAATTTTCCAAAGTTTTTGTGCGCCTCTTATATGCCTTTCTTCCGTCGTTCGAATAAAATCGTCATTTGTAATATTGAAATTTCGAGTTAAAGACTTGAATGTTTCTGCGTATTTATCGGCAATCGCAATTGGTGTCGTATTCTCCTTTTTTGCCATATTAAAGAGCTTTGTTCCATGCTCATCCGTTCCGGTCAAAAAATACGTCTCATCACCTTTTTGCCTGTGATAACGCGCCAAAACATCAGCCTGAAGAATCTCCATTGTAAAACCAATATGCGGAGAAGCATTAACATAAGGAATCGCTGTTGTAACGTAAAATTTTGCCATATTTATCGCGGATTATGCTATTATCTTAGCAGAAAAAACACACCATGAACACAGAACGAAAAAATTTCATAGTTATCGACGAAAAATTCACATGCAAAAATTGTGGAGAAAAAAACCCAAAACATGGCGCTTCATGCAGAAACCATTGCCGAAAATGCCTTTATTCCGAGCATATTGATGAAACAATTCCCGGAGATAGAAAAAGTGACTGCAAAGGCTTAATGGCCCCAATTTACTCAATTTTTGATTCAAAAAAAGGACAAGTTATCGTCCAAAAATGCCTTAAATGCGGCAAAACTTCACTTAATAAAATAGCGGACGACGACAACTTGGAATTATTAACAAAATTATTAAATGCAAATCCCGAGGCAGCAGATGAGCTCACGAGAAATCGTAGAAACAACGCTTAAAAAACATAACTGCGAAAATTCAACTCTGATTCTCGGAATTTCCGGTGGCTCGGATTCCATGTACATGCTTAAAATTCTTAGCGAAATTGCGCCAAAATTAAACCTAAAATTAATTGTTGCGCACGTTAATCACATGCTTCGCGGAAACGAAAGCGACACTGACGAAAAATTTGTAAAAATGGCTTGTAACAGCCTTAAAATCAAATGCGAATCAGCAAAAATTAATATCAAAAAATTTCAAAAATCAGAAAAATTAAATCTTGAGTCCGCCGCTCGCACAAAAAGATATGAATTCCTCCGCAAAATTAAAGGAAAATATAAAGCAAAATTTATCCTTCTGGCGCACAACGCAACCGATAATACGGAAACAGTTTTACTTAATCTGATCCGCGGAACAAGCATTCGTGGACTTTCCGGAATCTCAGAATTGAATGGCGATATTTTGCGACCTTTACTCCCCTTTTCCAAAAAAGAAATTGAAAAATATTGCAAAAAAGAAAACATAAAATTTCGCATAGACAAAACAAATTTCGACATAAAATTAAAACGCAATTTTATCCGTCACAAGCTTATTCCGCAAATCGAAAAATTAAATCCAAACTTTACGCAAACCACGCTCAAAAAAAGCCAATATTTCAAACAAGCGCACGAATTTTTATCAAACTTGGCCGAAAATTGGATCAATTCAAATTGCAAAATCGAAAAACATCGCATCAATTGCGACTCAAAAATCCTCGCATCAGAAAGCGACTTCCTCAAAAAACTCATCATCGAAAATATCTACGAAAAATTCAATGGCAGCACTCTCGACCTTGAATCAACTCACATCGACGAACTTTTAAAAGTTATAAATAAAAACGTCGGGAATAAAGAAAAGCAGATCGGAACAAGAATTGGAATTAAAAAAATATCCGGAAAAGCTATTTTTTATAAAACCGCCTCATCCAAACCCTCTTAAACATAGGCAAAGTCAAAGTTGAAAGCATAAACGCGCACGCCGGAACAATCGCATTGAGCCACGGATTTTCTATATTTACAGCCCAAAGATAGATTCCAATCGCCAAATAAGTAAAAATCACAAGCAAGACTCTTCTGAAAATGCTTATTTCCCACGCCTTGTCCGATTCAACTCGAAAATTCCTTTTCTTGATCTCAGAAACCTCATTCTCTAAAAATTTGATTCTATTTTCCATACCTCTATTATAACACAAACCAAATCCAAAAAACCTTGTTTTTAAGCGCAAAAAGTACTAAACTTCTTATACTTTAAAAATAAAAAACATGAACAATATGAAAATGCCTGAAAACCGCGGTCGCGGTGGAATTATTTATTTATTAATAATCGCACTCGTTATTGCGGGAATATTTTTTATCGTAAATCCAACCAGTAGCAGTGTAAAAACGGTTCCGTTGAGCACGGTTGTTCAACAAGTTAAAGACGGCGTTGTTGGCTCTATGAAAGTCACAAAAAACAAACTTGATATAACTCTCGCCGACAGCTCAAAAGAAGTCGCATATAAAGATACAAATGAAAATGTTTATGACATGCTGGAAAAAGCCGGCGTTCCAAAGGAAAAATTAACAAATCTTGGAATTGAAGTTTTGCCAACAGAATCGTCTGATTTTTGGCTTAATATACTCATAAGCGCAGTGCCATTCTTGTTAATTATCGGGTTCTTTGTTTTTATGATGCGCTCCGCGCAAAATTCCAACAATCAAGCAATGTCATTCGGAAAATCCAAAGCAAGGCTTGCCGAAGGCGAAAAACAAAAAACAACTTTTAAAGATGTTGCAGGCGCAAAAGAAGCAAAACAAGAACTTTTTGAGATAGTGGATTTCTTAAAAAATCCTTTAAAATACACAGCTTTAGGAGCAAAAATTCCAAAAGGAGTACTCTTGGTTGGACCTCCCGGATGCGGAAAAACGTTACTCGCTCGCGCAGTTGCAGGCGAAGCAAATGTTCCATTTTTTAATATTTCCGGCTCAGAATTTGTTGAAATGTTTGTTGGCGTCGGTGCAAGCCGCGTTCGCGATCTTTTCAAAAAAGCAAAACGCAACGCTCCATGCATCATCTTTATTGATGAAATAGACGCAGTAGGCCGTCACAGAGGTGCAGGAATGGGTGGCGGACATGACGAACGCGAACAAACTTTAAACCAGATTTTGACTGAAATGGACGGTTTTGAGCAAGATACAAATGTCATTGTAATAAGCGCAACAAACAGACCTGACATTCTTGATCCGGCGCTTCTTCGCCCTGGTAGATTTGATCGCAGAGTCACGGTCGACGCACCGGATATAAAAGAACGCGAAGAGATTCTTAATATATATGCAAAAAACAAACCACTCGATACAAGCGTAGACATAAGCAGAATCGCAAAAACAACCCCTGGCTTCACTGGTGCAGATCTTGAAAACTTGATGAACGAAGGTGCGATTCTTGCAGCACGCAAAAACGCAAAAGTAATCACTCGAGAAGAAATCGAACAAGCAGTCGAAAAAGTCACAATGGGTCCGGAAAGAAAATCCAGAATTTTAAGCAAAGAAGAGAAAAAAATTATAGCTCATCACGAAGTCGGACACGCAATCGTGGCTCATTTATCATCGAATTGCGACCCTGTGCACAAGATTTCCGTTATATCACGCGGGATGGCACTTGGCGTAACTTGGTTTATGCCCGAAGAAGACAAACATCTTTATTCAAAAAATAAATTCCAAGACGAAATCGCATCCATGCTTGGTGGATACAGCGCTGAACAAATCATTTTTGGAGACGTCACAACCGGCGCATCAAATGACCTCGAACGCGCAACAGGAATAGCCAGAAAAATGGTTACAGAATACGGAATGAGCGATCTTGGCCCAATAACATATGGCGAACACGACAGAGAAATTTTCCTTGGACGCGACTTTGGCCACATGAAAAATTATTCCGAAGAAATAGCCTCAAAAATCGACTCTGAAGTCCGCAAATTCGTTGAAAAAGGACACGAAACCGCAAAGAAAGTTCTTAATGAAAACGTCGAGCTTCTGAAAAAAATCGCCAAAGATTTGATGGAAAAAGAAACGCTCAATAGCGAAGATTTCTTGGCTTATTTTGGAAAATCGGAAAAACACGCGGAAAAAATCGAAGGCGATAAAAAAGCAAAACCGATCGCTCACCCAACTCTTAAAATATCGAACATAAAAGGTAAAAAACATGCATAAACATCAAATTAAAAAAGCGGTTTTCCCGGCCGCAGGTTTTGGCACGCGATTTCTTCCGATCACAAAATCTCAACCAAAAGAAATGCTCCCAATCGTCGATAAGCCTGTAATTCAATATCTGGTTGAAGAAGCTGTCGCAAGTGGCATTGAAGACATTATAATCGTCACAGGACGCGGCAAACGTTCAATTGAAGACCATTTTGACTATTCGCCCGAACTCGAACTGAATCTAGTTGAAAAAGGAAAAAGATCACTTTTAAAAGAAGTTCAAAGCATCCCAAATCTCGCAAATTTTGTTTATGTCAGGCAACCTCATCCGCTTGGAGACGGTCACGCAATTCTTTGCGCCGCCGCAGCAATTGATGACGAACCCTTTGCAATTATGTTTGGTGATGACATTGTTGATTCAAAAATTCCGGCTTTAAAACAACTTATTGAAGTTTATAAAAAAGTTAAAGCACCCGTAATTGGGCTCGAACGCGTTGATAAATCACTCGTCAGCTCATATGGAATTGTGGAAGTGGAAAAATCAAAATTCGACAAATCAAATAGCAGAATTCACAAAATCAAATCCCTCGTTGAAAAACCAAGTCCTGAAAAAGCACCTTCAAATCTCGCAATAATCGGAAAATACATAGTCACTCCAAATATCATGGAAATCCTTAAACGCGCAAAATCCGGAACCAAAGACAAAGAAATCCGCTTAATCGACGCCTTCCGCGAACTCATTAAAACTCACCCAATTTACGGTTACGAAATCGAAGGAGCCCGCTATGACACCGGCGACAAAATCGGGTTACTTAAAGCAACAATCGACTTTGCATTAAAAAGAGATGATACGGGACCGGAGATCAGGAAACATATTGCAAAGATTTGCAAAATGAAAAATGGATTAACGACCAAACAAGAACGAAGCATATTAAAAGCATCAAACGAAGCCAAAAAAGGTATTAATATAAATGGTCCTTTTGAAGGAAAGAAGGCTACAAATTATCTGAGAAAATTACAAAAATAGTTGCACATTTCCAAGACTAGACTCTAAACCAAAAAGTAAAATATAATTACCTCCATTTTATGCAACATATTTTTCGGATTTAATATGGATTTTTTGGCTTGTTTCAGCTAAAATATCAGTAACAACATAATCTAAAAAATATGACAAATTCAACGCAAAATACACAAAAAATTCTCGAAAGAGATCTTCATCAAAAATTCGTCTTTTATGGCAAAAATGCTCGTGAATGGATGCGAAAATGCACGCTCCTTCTTCCGGAAATAGAAAAACATGAAATTTGGAAAAAGCATGGTTTCACATGCATTTATGAATATGCCGCAAAAATCGCAGGGATGAGCAGAAATACGGTTGATGAATCCCTTCGAGTTCTCAGAAAAATTGAAGACAAACCGGAGCTTAAAAAAGCAATTGAAGAAAAAGGTATAAATTCCGTACGATTGGTTGCAAATCTGGCAACTCCGGAAACGGATAAATTCTGGGCTGAAAAAATTAAAGAGATGAGTAGCTACACACTGGCAACATACGTTAAAGAATTTAGAAAAAATGAAAATCAAGCTCATTTCGAAATGGAAATCCCTACTGCGCCACAAATTCAAAGTATAACAATCGAGCTCGACCCAAAGATCGCAAACCAACTTCAAAAACTCAAAGGCCAAGGAAATTGGAACGAGCTCATGCAAAAACTCTTAGATGCCCATCAATCGCAAATTGAAGCCAATAAACCTATTCCACAAGAGAACGCAAAAAGATATATACCCGCAAAAATAAAACAACACGCACTATCAAAAACTAACAACACATGCGCATTCCCCGGCTGCACAAAAGAATATAAATATCTTCATCACACATGGAGGTTCGCACTAACAAAAACGCACGATCCCGACTCACTCATCCCTCTTTGCAAACCACATGAAAGACTCGCTCACACAGGTCTAATTGAAAACGAAAACCAATCGCCTGAAAATTGGAAAATAAAACTTGAAGCAAATAAAACCAGTGAAAAATGGCAAAAAGTGGATAAATGGGCCACAGAATATTACAACGGAAAAAACTACAAAACAAAAAATTAAAGTTCTGCAAATTCAGAAATAAACCCATTGTGAAATTCGTCAAAGCTTTCTTTTGGCACTTCTTGAAAATTATTAAATATAATATTGGTTTCTTGGCCGATATCTTTATCAAACGTTTCTTTTATATTATTTTTAGCCTGAATAATTGGAAAAAAGGCTTTATCAGTTGAAAGTATAGACATATGCATAAATTTTTGATCACTTAGAGCTATAACAACCGTAAAATTTACAAAATAATATTTTTTCATAATTAAAAATTATTCAAGGTTAAAAGTAAGCCGCAACACCCCCGGACTTACAAAATTAAACGTTCTTATCTTCAGAGTTCCTATTTCTTTTGTATTTTTAACATGTTCGCCACTACAAGGAGTTGCAATCCCCTCGCCTATTCTCACGATACGCACTTTTTCAACATTATCAGGAAGCCTATGCAACGAACATAACTTTTTCGCTTCTTCATAATCCAATTCTTCAAAAACAACATCTCTATTTTCAGAAATAATCATATTCGATCTTTTCTCAGCTTTCTCAACGACCTCTTCGATTGAAAGCTCTGTTTTCACTTCAAAATCACATCTAACTTTCGACCCTTTAAATCTGGAATCTATAATCTTCCCGTTAAACAATTGCCCAAAAACAGCCGTTAAAATGTGCTCTGCCGAATGTTGTTTTGGGTCTTTATCGCTCATAGTTTTACATTACAGCTCAATTTTATACGAACTCACGCCAAATCGCCATATTTACCCTTGAATTTTCATCGCTTTTCAGCTATAATAGTAAGAATACAAAAAATAAAAACAAAAAAATGTCAGACGCTGGAACCAACGTCGTAATCGAAAAAGCCGAGGAATTAAAGCAGGCCGGCGAACACGAACAAGCAATAAAACTCTGCGAAAGAGTTTTGATGTCTGATTTGGAATGCGCGGAAGCTTATGAAGAAATCGGCGATAACTTTCTTAGTTTAAAAGAATATTTCAAAGCAAAGAAAGCTCTTGAAATGGCAATCAAAATCAATCCTGAAAGCGCAAATGCAAACTATTTAATCGGATTTTTATATTCATGCTTTGGAAAATGGAAAACTTCCATCGAATATCTTGAAAAAGCGGACAAGGTTTATCAAAACCATCCGGAAATTTTAAGATGCCTTGGCTGGAGCATGTATCACGATGGCCACAAAGTAAAAGGCATCGTCCTTCTTGAAAGATCACTTTCGTTGAGCCCGGAAGATCCATTGATTATGAGCGATCTCGGAGTCATCTATATGAACGAAAAGAATTTTGAAAAAGCCGAAAAATTATTCTCAAAAGTTGTCCAAATCGAACCGGGCAATAAAAAAGCGGAAGAATGTCTCAACGCCATAAGATTCTTCAGGCGTGAATACGATAAGCTTAAGAAAAAGAAATAATTTTCAGTTTTTAAATTTGCTCATTTTTTAGCACTTGCATATTTGACAAAGATATCATATTATATCCTAGCGAAGGTTCTTTTACATGATCGCGTCTTGATTTTATTATCAAGATGAGGAAAGTCCGAGCATTATCGGAATAATATAACGGGTAACACCCGTCATCTGCGTTCCAATCAAACAAAACCGCAGATAGAGAAAGTACCACAGAGACAATACTAGCCGCGCGCAAGCTCGGTGAAAGGTGAAAAGTCCGCTTAAGCGGAGATCTCCGGGTAACCGGAGGGTACGGCAAACCTTATATAGTGCAAGGCGGGCTGGAAAGATTCGAGCGATAGCAAAGCTTTATCGCACTTAAGTTCGTTTCCGAAACTCGCGTCTTCCCGCTGCAAGACGTTGCACAGTAATGTGCAAACAAGATAGATGATCATGACGCCTTTTTATAATCGGCGCACAAAACTCGGCTTATTAAAGGGCCTTCGCAATTAAAACGCCACGCAACAATTAAAAGACATATTAAATTCTTTCAAAAAGATTTAAAATATCCTCGTGAAAAAAAGCGAGATCATTTTTGGCCTATTGAAAATCCCTGTTGATATAGGAGTAATTATGCTCGCCGCAGTTTTTGCTTATCAACTTCGCGCAGTCGAGGATCCAATTCCGGGTTTTCATACGCCATTCACTTTAGATCTATTTCAACCGTGGCATGAATATATCGAATTCAGCACAATTCTAACGGTTGTTCTTATTACCATCTTTGCATTCAATCACATGTATGCAATGAAAATCACGACTTCAATATGGAAAGAATTAGGAAAAATAATACTTTCTACAACAATATGGTTAGCACTTATAATCGCCTACTTTTTCATCATAAGAGAATTCCCGTTCTCTCGTCTTGCGCTTGGATATAGTTGGTTATTAACAATGATTTTTGTTTTTTTTGGAAGAATTTTAATAAAAATAATTCAAAAATCATGCCTACATTATGGCATAGGGAAAACGAAAGTTCTTATTCTCGGCGAAACCGCTATTGCAAACATAGTTAAAAAAGAAATCTTAGAAAAAAACGAATATCATTTAATCCAACCCGAACAAACAATCACTTCAATTGAAGATTTAAAAAAATTCATAAAACGCGCAAAAATAGATGAAATAATTCAAAGCAAATCAAGCCTGCATAAACGTGACATCTTTCAACTCTGTCGCGAAAATCACATAATATACAGATTCATTCCTGACCTTGTTGAAGTACAACAAATCAATATAGATATAAGTGAAATAAAAAGCATTCCAATCCTCACAATGAAATCAACTCCACTTGAAGGCTGGGGTCGCGTAATAAAAAGGGCATTAGACGTTTTTGGCTCATTCATGATGTTAATTATCGCTTCGCCAATTATGCTGATCACCGCAATTTTAATAAAATGCACATCAAAGGGACCAATTCTCTTTTCGAAAAAAGATGATGGCTCCCCTGTTATGCGAATCGGACAATATGGCAAAAAATTCAAATTTTTCAAATTCCGAACAATGAAGCCAAACACAGACAGCTTAAGATACACAGAACTAGCGCATTTAAACATGCGCAAAAACTCCCCTCTTGTTAAAATCAAAAACGATCCACGCGTAACAAAACTCGGCAAATTTCTCCGCAAAACAAGCATCGATGAATTGCCACAACTATTCAACGTTTTAGCCGGAAATATGAGCCTTGTCGGCCCACGCCCACACCTACCGGAAGAAGTCGAAAAATATCGCGAATCAGACAAATTCGTTTTAACTATCAAACCCGGCGTAACCGGAATTTCGCAATCACAAGGCAGAAGCAACCTCGATTTTGACACAGAAATCAGACTCGACACCTATTACATCCAAAACTGGGCAATTTGGCTCGACATAAAAATATTCTTCAAAACAATCTTCGCGCTATTCAAAGGATACGAAGAGTGACAATAAGCACAATTTAAGCTAAAATGATTTCATGATTCAAAGAGTTATAAATTTTTTACTTGGAGACAGAAATAAGAAAGAAATAAATAAGCTTTGGCCGACTGTTCGCAAAATCAATTTGATTGAAGAAGATTACCAAAAAAATCTCAAACCTGAAGATATTCCACGCAAAACAGACGAATTCAAACAGCGCCTTGCAACCGGCAAAGAAACGCTCGACGACTTGCTCCCTGAAGCATTTGCTCTCGTAAAATACGCATGCCGAACTTGTGTTGGGAAAAAATGGACAATGCGCGGGAATGAAATGACTTGGGACATGGTTCCATTTGACGTTCAACTTCTCGGTGGAATCACGCTTCATCACGGCAAAATCTCAGAAATGAAAACAGGTGAAGGTAAAACGCTTGTTTGTGTAGCACCTGCATATTTAAACGCTTTAAAAGACACCGTTTTTATAGTTACAGTCAATGAATACCTCGCAAAACGTGACGCTGAATGGATGGGCCAAGTTTATAACACGCTCGGACTCACGGTTGGAACAACACATCATGGACAAAATGAAGAAGAAAAACGCAATAATTACGCATGTAACATCGTTTATGGAACAAACAACGAATTTGGCTTTGATTACCTCAGAGACAACATGGCAACAACCATGGATAACGTCGTTCAAAAAAACCTTTATTACGCAATCGTTGATGAAGTTGATTCCATCTTAATTGATGAAGCAAGAACTCCGCTCATTATTTCCGCTGCAGCCGCAGAATCAACAGATAAATACATGAAATATTCACGTCTTGTCGGACAACTTCGACCAGACGAAGATTATCTTATTGATGAAAAGTTAAAAACCGCAGTTTTAACTGAAGCCGGAATTGCACGAATGGAAGGCTTTCTTGGAGTTGAAAATATTTATACAGACATGGGCTTTTCGGAAGTCCATCACATCGAACAAGCCTTAAAGGCTAGAGCATGCTATAAACTCGACGTCGATTACGTTATTAAAGATGGCGAAATTTTGATTGTTGATGAATTCACCGGTCGCCTTATGCAAGGCAGAAGATATTCGGAAGGCCTGCATCAAGCCATCGAAGCAAAAGAAAATGTGGAAGTAAAACGAGAAAGCAAAACTCTCGCAACAATTTCATTCCAAAACTATTTCCGCCTATTCAAAAAACTCGCAGGTATGACAGGTACAGCCGCAACAGAAGCGGAAGAATTTCTTGAAATATATGGCTTGGATACAATGATTATTCCAACAAATAAACAAATGATCAGAGCCGACAGGGCTGATGCAATTTATAAAAATCAACTCGGAAAATTTCAAGCGGTTGTAAAAAGAATTAAAGAATTAAACGAAAAAGGCCAACCTGTTCTCGTCGGTACAATTTCCGTTGAAAAATCAGAAGTATTAAGCGAAATGTTGAAACAAGCCGGCGTTCAACATAAGGTTTTAAATGCAAAATTTCATGAAAAAGAAGCTGAAATAATCAAAGACGCAGGCCAAGAAAAAGCCGTAACAATAGCCACAAACATGGCAGGTCGTGGAACGGATATCAAGCTTGAAGAAATTGTAAAAAACTTTGGTGGACTTTGCATACTCGGCACAGAACGTCACGAATCCAGACGCATAGATAATCAGCTCCGTGGCCGCTCCGGTCGTCAAGGAGATCCGGGAGAAAGCCAATTCTTTGTTTCTATGGAAGATGATTTAATGCGTTTATTTGGATCTGATCGCGTAAAACGCATGATGGATATTTTGAAAATTCCGGATGACATGCCAATTGAAAATCGCATGATAAGCTCCGCAATTGAAAGCGCTCAGAAAAAAGTCGAAGGTCACAACTTTGACATCAGAAAGCACCTCGTTCAATACGACGACGTTATAAACATTCATCGCGAAATTGTCTACGCACGCCGCCGTAAAATTCTTGAAAGCACAAATATTCGCACAGACATCATGAAATTAATCGAAGATTTTGCGTCAATTCTTGTTAGGAACTATACAAATGCTCGCGAAGTTCACGAATGGGACTATGAAAAAATCTATCTCGAAATAAAAAATCTCGCTCCTGATGCAAAAACACCACTAACTCTTGAAATGATCCAACCGATTGCAGATCAAGAAAGGCTTATAGAAGTCGTAACCGAACATTTAACAAACGAATACGAATATAGAGAAAGCGTTTTGCCGGATTCAAACATCATGCGTGAAATAGAGCGAAGCGTTTATCTACGCACAATCGACACACTTTGGATGGAACACATTGATGACATGGCAAGCTTGCGTGAGAGCGTTTCTTTAAGTGGCTATGGCCAAAAAGATCCTCTAACAGAATATAAAAACGCCGCATTTGAAACGTTTAATAAATTAATAGGTAGCGCAATGACGGGAACAGTCACAACTCTCTTTAAAATTCCTGTTGCCCAAATCGCGCACCAACAAGTCATGATCAAGGCTCAAGAGCAGAAAAACCTAATCACAAACGAAGACCAAATTGAAGCAGCTTTAAATCAAGATATTAGCGAAGACAAATCCAATTCAAATTCCGGCCTCCCAAAAGTCGGCCGAAACGACGCCTGCCCATGCGGTAGCGGAAAGAAGTATAAGAAATGTCACGGGGCTTAAAAAATTTTATTTCTCTTCAACACAAAAACCGCAATTCCACATCCAACAAATACAATTATTATTGGTGCTAAAAAAGCAACACTCACGTTAAATTTGTCCGTTAATACGCCTAAAACCGGCGAAAATATAACAAACGACAATCTTGTCAGCATACTGCGAATGGAAAGCACTGTTGCGCGTTTATTTGATGCGACAAGATTCTGAATAACGTTTTGCACAACAACAAGCAAATATCCCCAGAAAAAACTGGCAATAACAATAAAAATAAGCATGTACTCAGACTTGAAAAAGAAAAATAAAAACCACGTCAAAATCAGTGAAATTGGAATAGCAACAAGCGAAAAACCAACGCCAATTTTATCTTCAATTTCTTTCGCAAATTTTGACCCAAGGCCTGAAACAATATTCGCAGCCGCAATAACAAAGCCATAATACAAAATCGGCAAATCAATATACGACATATATTTTTGGTAAAGCCAAAACGTCATTAGCGTAAAAGACAATAAAAATCCGCCATAAAACAAGATGCTTCTAAGCGCCTTATTATTCACAAAAGATTCTTTCAAAATCGCCTTAAAATGAGTCAATTTTTCAGCTTTGGATTTGTGAATTTTTGGCTCAACCAATGTAAAATTCATTACCATCAAAAAGAAACACGGAACAATAGCAACGTAAAAAGGCAATCTCATGGAAACGGTCGCCAAAATCGATCCGCTAAAATTCGATATCGTTGCGGCCATTCTTGAATAAAAAAACATATTCCCCTGAATTTTTCGATATTTATCCTCTTCTTTCATCTCGATCAAAGAGTCATAAACCAAGGCCTCTTGTGCACCGGAAATAAAACTTGCGCCTAAACCAAGTAAAATCTGTCCAATTAAAAACGGTACAAGTCCGGCAAATAAAGCAAGATAAACGAGTCCGGCAAACCAAAGCACCGATCCAACGGCTAGTGAAGTCGACCTTCCGTAAATATCCGCAAAATATCCGGAAGGAATCTCCATAATAACAAGAGTAGCGGCAAAAACAGCTTCAAGAAGAAAAATATCATTCATAGAAAACCCCATACCGCTCAAAAACGGCACCCAAATCGGAATAAAAAACAACAATTCAATCAAAAAATACCCAACATTCAACTTCCAAATATTTGATCTAACGTTCATGCAATCAAGCTTAAAGCTTAGCGATGACTAATGCAATAAAAAAGGACTACCAATCAAGGTAGCCTTTTTAATATAACCCCTCACTGTCCCACGTATATTAATACGGTTTATATAACCAAATTGGTGCAAAAAAATAAAGCCAGCAGGTGGTGGAGTTTACGGGAGTCGAACCCATCTAAGAAGATGTCAAACCTTCTGCGATCACCACGATCAAACCCAAATTTCTGCTGGCAGCGACATTAAAACACATCAAGGTTAAAAGAATTTAAACGAATATTAACAAATTCATAAACTTGTAAATCACGTTAAAAACATGCTATAATAAAAACGTTACCTGTTAGAAAACAGGGTGGTGGAGCGGTCAAACTTGGTCTCCAAGTCAGACCCCAGTCCCCGATCGTTTTATCGGGGATTTTTTATTCTATCGCTCAATTAATTTTCTCATCTTCACAATCTGCATAACCGCTTCAACTGGCGAAACGGTTTTTAAAATATCCCTTATCATCCCAATGTAAATCGCGATACCTTTAAAAAACCCTCTCTTTACATTCGGATATGGACTCGCTACATTTTTCCAAAATACAATTTTAATCTTATATTTACGCTTTATAATCAACCGATTCATAAAAACCTCCAAACCAAAACTTTTTAATTTTGATATTTTATCGAGCTCATTTTCAAGTAATTTTTTATGAAAAGCCCTTTCACCGGAAATAAAATCCAAACCCAAAAAACGAACAAGCCAAGTGGCATTACCTCTTAAACTAATGCTCATATCAGATTTTCCGGAAATAACAGGTTCCAATAATTCAGTCACATCATCAGCCACCAAACCAATCAAATCCGCATCCAATAATAAAATAATTTCACCTTTAACTCTTTTTAAACCATTATAAACCGCCGCACTTTTGCCTAAATTGGTTTTATGTTTAACAAGGCTAATCCCATTGAAATCCTTAACAATTTCCGCAGTATTGTCAGTTGAATGGTCATCAACAACAATAACTTCACTAATAAGAGGATGCTTATAAACCGCCTCAAGAACTTTTCTAATTCTCGGACCTTCATTGTGCGCCGGTATAATGCAAGAAACTCTGAGGGTTTTCATGAACGTTTTTTTAAAATCTTCGGAATCAAATAATAACCGGCAACAAAAACAACAAATACGGCCAAAATTATATACGAACCATAATTAATATAACTGTTTATAAGCTCATAAGAACGGCCAAAAAAGAATCCAAGAACAAGAAAAACCAATGTCTTGGGAAGGGTCCCGGCAGTTGTATATAAAATAAATTTCCACAAATTCATTCTTATCATGCCAGATACAACAAGGGTTGCTCCTCCAAATACATGTGAAAATTTGCCAAATAAAAGAATTTTTAAAGGATGCTTTTTAAAACGAGCTTCAAGATCAACGTAACGCTCAGGCGTAACGCCAAAATAGTGACCATGTTTCATGATAAAAGACCTGCTAAAAAGCGCCCCAATCGCATAATATAAAATATCTCCAATAAAATCTCCAAGAATAACAACCAAATAAGCCACGTAAAAATTCATCGCGCCGAGATATACCAAAAATCCCGCCAAAACCGCAATAATCGGCCCTTCAACAATGGCTGTAGGCAATAAAATAAAATACTTGTAGGTTGTTAACCAAGATAAAATAACAGCTAAACTCATAAGAATATTCCGGTAATTTATTTTGAGATCTCAAACTTCCACGCCGTCTCAACAATCTGATCTATTTTTGCAAATTTCTGCTTCCAGCCCAAAACTTTCTCAGCTTTGCTTGAATCCGCAATCAAAACCGGCGGATCACCCTCGCGCCTTCCCTCCTCCACAACTTTAAAATCTTTTCCCGTCACTCGTCTGACAGAATCAATCACTTCTTTATTCGAATATCCGTTTCCGTTCCCAAGATTAAAAACTTCACCAAAGCTCTTTGTTAAATCGGCACCATCACCAACCAGCTTTTCAAGATGATTTAAAGCCAAAACGTGTGCATCCGCCAAATCGGAAACATGAATATAATCACGAACACACGTTCCATCTTTTGTAGGATAATCAGTGCCAAAAAGTTTAAAATCCGACTCCCCTTTTGCGGCCTTAAAAATGTTCGGAATCAAATGCGTTTCCGGGTTGTGCTTCTCGCCAATTCCGCCTTCAGGATCAGCTCCGGCCGCATTAAAATATCGCAAATTGACATATGAAATCGCATGACTTTTTCGATACATTTCAAGCATTTGTTCAAAAATCAACTTCGTCACGCCATAATTATTTATCGGCTTCAACTCAGAATCTTCCTTAATAGGCAAAACTTTTGGCTCACCATAAACCGCCGCAGAAGATGAAAAAATAATTTTATTAATTCCATGTCTGCACATTGTTTCCAAAAGATTAAAACCACCAACACAATTTACATAAAAAAATTCATTTGGATGAACCATAGAAAGCCCAGCTTCAAGCCTTCCGGCAAAATGCATAACCGCATCAAATTGCTTCTCAGCAAAAGCCGCATCAACATCCAGCGGATGACAAATATCAAACTTAAATAACTTAACAGCCTTTGGAATAAACTCTTCATGCCCATGCGATAAATCATCCAAAATTGAAACTTCATAACCTGCTTTCACAAGTGCGCGCGTGGCATGCGAACCAATATATCCCGCCCCACCTGTTACAAGAATTCTCCCCATGAAAATTAAAAATTAAATAATTGAAAATTGAATGTAAATTGTAAATTGATTATTGATCATTTCCTCAGTCCAACTCTTTCTGTACCGATTCCGCCTGATTTATTCTATCAAAATAAATATCTCTTGGCTTTGCTCCCTGAACAGGCCCAATAAAACCACATTCTTCAAGCTCATCCAATATTCTCGCCGCTCTTGCATATCCAAGCTTCATGCGTCTTTGTAACAGCGAAGCAGACGCCTTTTTATGCTCAACAATAACCTTCAAAGCAACCTTATACAAATCTTCATCATTCAACTCTCCACTTTCATCTTCAGATGCAAAATGCGATTCCGGAAGTCCGGAAATTTTCTCATCAGCAAGCTCTTGAGCCGTCACAGAATCATCATATTGCGGCTCCATCTGATTATTTAATTTTACGAAATTCGTAACATCCTCAATTTCCTTTGAAGAAACATAAATTCCTTGAACGCGGAATGGCCTATCCATACCCGGCGCAAGATAAAGCATATCTCCTTTTCCAAGCAAATCTTCCGCACCAACAGTATCCAAAATTGTTTTTGAATCAACAGCCGCACGCACAGCAAATGCAACGCGAGCTGGAATATTCGCCTTAATAAGTCCGGTAACAACATCAACGCTCGGTCTTTGCGTCGCAACAACCAAATGAATTCCAACCGCGCGAGCAAGTTGCGCAATACGGCATATAGAGGCTTCGACCTCATTCTTCGCAGCCATCATCAATTCCGCAAGCTCATCAATGATAATCACAATTCTCGGCATTCTTTCCTTAGTATTCGGATCTTTATTATGATCAAGAATATTTCTATGCTTTGTCTGTTGAAACAAAACATATCTTCGATTCATTTCCGCGACAACCCATCTAAGAGCAATAACAGCCTTTTCCGCATCTGTAATAATCGGAGCGAGCAAATATGGCAAATTGTTATAAGAAGTTAATTCAACGCGTTTTGGATCAACCATAATAAGCCTCAAATCTTTCGGTGTATTTTGATATATCAAGGATAAAATAAGCGTATTTATACCAACCGACTTTCCGGAACCGGTCGTACCCGCAATCAACAAGTGCGGCATAGAACCAAGGTCTTCAATAATTGCCTTTCCGGCAACATCGCGACCAAACGGCACACGAAGAGAAGAATCAATATCTTGAAATTCTTTGCTTTCCAAAACCTCTTTCAAATGAACTGTCGTACGTTTGTCATTTGGGACCTCAATCCCAACAAGGGATTTTCCCGGAATCGGAGCCTCTATACGAACAGATCTCGCAGCCAAAGCAAGGGCCAAATCGTCTTTCAATCCTATGATTTTAGACAACTTAACTCTCTCGTGTGGACGCAAAGTATATTGAACAACTGTCGGCCCAACGTGAATTTCATGCATCGTAACTTCAATTTCAAACTGCTCAAGCTTCCTCCTGATTTTTTCCGCATTATCCTTCAAAACATGCTCATCCGAATTAATGGCTTTTGCAGGAGGCGCAAGCAAATCAAGCGTCGGGAACTTCCATTCAAAAGGAACTTCTTCTTTTTCCTCAATATCTGCTTTTATAGAACCCTGACTTCTACCATCAATAATTTTTATATTATCTTCTTCAAGCTCAACCTCCACGTCCATGTCTTCATCTTCATCCATTTTTATAACATCCTCCTCTTCTTCTTTTTTTATTTCTGAAATCGGCGTCTTTCTTATAAATATTTCAGGATCACTCTTTTCACTATAACTCTCTTCTTCGTTCGCGCGCCTTATGCTTATCTCCGGCTTAAATAAAGCCAAAATCTGTGAAAGTGGAATCGAAAATGCAAACAAAATTCCAATCAAACATATAGCAATAAAAACAATGCTCGAACCAAAATGTCCAATCTGCAAAACTTCTCTAAATAAAAAGTTTGTAACAAATCCAATAAGCCCACCATATTCACCATTTCTTCCAACAATAAATATATCATCCACTCCAACTGATAAATGAAAAATGCTAAGCACGGAAAGCAGAATCAAACTCACGCCAAAAATTCTCGAAAAGCCAAACTGCATTTTTTTAGACAGAAACAGCATCAAAGAAGAAAGGAATAATAAAACCGGAACCGCATAAATTCCCCAACCCAAAATCGGCCTAAAAATCGCATTAATCCCATCACCAAGAATTCCAAATCTTCCCTGCAAGCTCAAAACAAAAGCAACGGCCAAAACAAAATAAATAACCGCCTTAACATCGCGCGCAACCGTAGTTTCAACCTCAAATTTAAAATTACTCTTTCTATTAGAGCTCGAAGCACGCTTATTCGAAGCAACACGACTTTGTCGTCCTCTTGAACGCCTTCTCATAACAATTAAATTACATTGCCTTAAATATACATAAAATCACATATTTACTCAAGGCATTTAAAGCACAAAACAGACTTATCTCCCAAGCACCTCATCCGCTCGCCTAGCTATTTCACCAGGGCTTAAACCGGCAACTTCAGGCAAAGAATCAACGTAAGATGCAGGAACAGCACCTTCAGCGCCTTGCGTAATTGCATCAATACCAACACGAACCGTAGATTGTTGACCCGAACGTTCTTCAGCATCATTCAAAAAAACTGAACAAAGAGTCCCCAATCCCAATATAAATTCTCGCTTAAAGCAAAGCTTTAAAATATCATAATCATCATTAGGCTCCCTAACATGCATACTAGGCAATACATCTGAGGACGGAGCAAATTGTTGAAAATTTAGCAACACAAGATCAAAATGAATAAAAATTTCAGACAACAATTTCCCGTCAATAGCCGCAAACCGCAAAAAATCCGCTACAACGGTCTTAATATAAACATCTAAAGTCCGGTTCCAAGGATAGTATCTAGTTGACAAAGCTTTAATAACGTCCTTCCACAAATCTTGTCGCGCCACGCATATTTTTTCAAATTGCGCCAAAGCCTGAACAAAATCAAGCGATAAATCGCGACTACCCGTAATTACTTCTTTTTTATTAATCGCTTCCATGTTTTTTAAATTATTAAAATAAGATTGCATTATAGATCCTTTATCTTCAGCATTGCAAATAGTGTATTGTATCACAGTTAAGTTTCCATTGTGGATTAGATTTTTGAGAACATAATCTTGAACTTTCATCATCGGGGTCATTAAGTTCATGCCAGCCCCTTGGTGTCGTCTTTTCCAGTTGTAATATTG
>Ga0209211_10001540_pt1 | contig 43304 bp, 31 predicted proteins | sample RifGroA2_FD_183992 | JGI IMG/M metagenome (GOLD analysis project Ga0209211, IMG submission 183992) | Groundwater microbial communities from Rifle, Colorado, USA - Groundwater A2 (SPAdes) (version 2) | ecosystem: Environmental > Aquatic > Deep subsurface > Groundwater | place: Rifle, Colorado...
CGTGAACGATCCCGGCGCGCGCAACGTCAGCTTCGACGAACTGGTGGAAAGCTACACCGAAGCGATCCGCGGCCTGCTCGACGGCGGCGCGGATATCCTGATGGTCGAAACCATTTTCGATACGCTGAACGCCAAAGCCGCGCTGTTCGCTATCGAGCGCTATTTCGAACAGCACAAGATGCGCGTGCCGATCATGATTTCCGGTACGATTACGGACGCTTCTGGCCGGACTCTTTCCGGACAGACTACCGAAGCATTCTGGAATTCGCTGAGCCACGCCAAACCGCTGTCCATCGGCCTGAACTGCGCGCTGGGCGCGGAACTGATGCGGCCTTATGTGGAAGAAATGTCGCGCGTCGCAAGCTGCTATGTCAGCGCACATCCCAACGCTGGATTACCTAACCCGTTATCCGAGACCGGCTACGATGAGCTGCCGGAAAAAACCGCAAGGCTGGTGAAGGAATTCGCCACCAGCGGCTTCCTCAACATCGCCGGGGGGTGCTGCGGCACCTCGCCTGCGCACATCAATGCGATTGCCGAGGCGCTGAAAGACGTGCCGCCGCGCAAAATTCCCAAGATCGAAAAGAAGCTGCGTCTGTCCGGGCTGGAGCCGTTCAATGTCGGCGACGACTCGCTGTTCGTTAACGTCGGCGAGCGCGCCAACGTCACCGGCTCAGCCAAATTCAAGCGGCTCATTTTGGAAGGCAACTACGACGAGGCGCTGGAAGTTGCCAGGCAGCAGGTGGAAACCGGCGCGCAGGTGATCGACATCAACATGGACGAGGCGATGCTGGACGGTGAAGCCGCGATGGCGAAGTTCCTTAACCTGATCGCCTCGGAGCCGGACATCTCCAAAGTGCCGCTGATGATCGACTCCTCGAAGTGGAGCATCATCGAGGCGGGGCTGAGGTGCGTGCAGGGCAAGCCCATCGTCAACTCGATCTCGCTCAAGGAAGGCGAAGAGAATTTCATCAAGTATGCCACGCTGGTGCGCCGCTACGGCGCGGCGGCGGTGGTGATGGCGTTTGACGAGCAGGGGCAGGCCGACACCTATCAACGCAAGATCGAGATTTGCGAAAGGTCGTACCGCCTTCTCGCAGGCGATCCGGCGCGCTTTAAGGCCGATGCCACGCAACCCCCTCTCCCCTTGCGGGATAACCAGCGACTTGGCTGCGGTCTCTTGCAGCCTAGTCGAATGGCTAGTTGTTCCACCCAGAGGGTGGGGGAGAGGGGGGAATCGCAAGGTTCTCACCCTCTCCCTAGCCCTCCCCCGTCGAGGGGGAGGGGACAGGACGGTGGCTACGATGAAGGCATCGGCTTTCCGCCGGAAGACATCATCTTTGACCCGAACGTGTTTGCGATTGCCACCGGTATCGAGGAACACAACAATTACGCGGTGGACTTCATCGAGGCGACGGCGTGGATATGCAAGCATCTGCCGTTCGCAAAAATTTCCGGCGGCGTATCCAATGTTTCGTTTTCGTTCCGTGGCAACGAGCCGGTGCGCGAAGCGATCCATACCGTGTTCCTGTATCACGCGATCAAGGCGGGACTGACGATGGGTATCGTCAACGCCGGGCAGCTCGGCGTGTACGAGGAGATTCCCAAAGAGTTACGCGACGCGGTGGAAGATGTGGTGCTGAACCGCAGTCCCGATGCGGGCGAGAAGCTGGTTAAAATCGCCGAGACGGTAAAGGGCGGCGGCAAGGAGCAGGTCGAAGACCTGGAGTGGCGCAAGGGCACGGTGCAGGAACGCATCACCCACGCGCTGGTGTGCGGCATCACCACCTTCATCGTCGAGGACACCGAGGAAGCGCGCCAGCAGGCGAAATTCCCGGTCGAGGTGATCGAAGGCCCGCTGATGACCGGCATGAACGTGGTCGGTGACCTGTTTGGCGCGGGCAAGATGTTCCTGCCGCAGGTGGTGAAGTCGGCGCGCGTGATGAAGCAGGCGGTGGCGCATCTGGTGCCGTATATCGAAGCGGAAAAATTGCGCACCGGCAACACCAGCGCCAAGGGCAAGATTGTCATGGCCACGGTCAAGGGCGACGTGCACGACATCGGCAAGAACATCGTCACCGTGGTGTTGCAGTGCAACAACTTCGAGGTGGTCAACATGGGCGTGATGGTGCCCTGCCAGCAGATCCTCGACGCTGCACGCGAACACAACGCCGACATCATCGGCCTGTCCGGGCTGATCACGCCATCGCTGGAAGAGATGGCGCATGTCGCGAAGGAAATGGAGCGGCAAGGCTTCACCATTCCGCTGCTGATCGGCGGCGCGACCACGTCGCGCGTGCACACTGCGGTGAAGATCGCGCCAAATTATCCGAGCGGCGCGACGGTGTATGCGACCGACGCGTCGCGCGCGGTGGGTGTGTGCAGCAACCTGCTCTCCGACACGCTGCACGACGAATATGTCGCGGGCATCAAGGCGGACTATGCCGAAGCGCGCGAGCAGCATGAAGGTAAGAAGAGTAAGGCCGTGTATGTCTCGCTGAAAGAGGCGCGGGCACATGGGCTGAAGACAAACTGGGCGGCAAAAAACCCCAACCCCTCCCGGCCTCCCCTTGTCAGGGGAGGAGTAGATGCGGTGGCTCCCTCCCATGACAAGGGGAGGGCTGGGGAGGGGTTGGAGCCTTACACACCGCCCAAACCCTACCTGACAGGCGTACACAAATTCGAAGCCTACCCGCTCGACAAGATCGCCGAATACATCGACTGGTCGCCGTTCTTCCAGGCTTGGGAGCTGTCCGGGCGCTACCCGAAGATATTGCAGGACAAGACGGTGGGCGAAGAGGCGCGCAAGCTGTTTGCCGATGCACAGGCGATGCTGAAAAAGATCATCAAGGAAAAATGGCTCACCGCAAACGCGGTGTTCGGCCTATTCCCGGCGAACAGTGTCAATAGCGACGACATCGAAATCTACACCGACGAATCGCGCAAAAAAGTGTCAATAACCTGGCATAACCTGCGCCAGCAAACGAAAAAACCGGACGATATTCCGAACTATTGCCTCGCCGATTTCATCGCACCGAAGGAAAGCAAGGTCAATGACTACATCGGCGCGTTCGCGGTGACGACGGGCATCGGCATCGACGCGCGCGTCGCCGAGTTCGAAAAGCACAACGACGACTACAGCGCCATCCTGCTCAAGTCGCTGGCCGATCGCCTCGCTGAAGCCTTCGCCGAACTGCTGCATGCACGGGTGCGCCGCGAATTCTGGGGCTATGCGGCAGACGAGGCTCTAGATAACGATGCCATGATTGCCGAAAAATATCGCGGCATCCGCCCTGCCCCCGGCTACCCGGCCTGTCCAGAGCATAGCGAAAAGGGTGCGTTATTCGAGTTGTTACAAGCGCCGCTCAACGCAGGCATCACGCTGACCGATAGCTACGCGATGCTTCCGACTGCGGCAGTCAGCGGCTTCTACTTCTCTCACCCGCAGGCGCAATATTTCGCCACCGGCAAGATAGACAGGGATCAGGTGGCGGACTACGCGCGGCGTAAGGGTTGGAGCCTGGAAGAAGCGGAGCGGTGGCTGGCGCCGGTGTTGGGCTATTAACGTAGTAGAATTATCTCCTGACGTATCCAAGATAGAAACCCGAAGGAGCCATCATGTTACAAACTATTGAGGTTGAAATAGATTCCCAAGGAATTATCCATCCGCTGCAAGCCTTGCCGCAATCGGCAGAGCGGCGAGCACTCCTGACACTGGTGATACCTGAACAGACAATGCCTGCGCAGAGTGAACACACTGATTGGCGTAGCTTTGTTGGAAGGCTGAGCGATTCTCCCAATTTCAATGCTGACCCGGTAGAGATTCAACGAAAGATGCGCGATGAATGGCGCTAAATGGCTGCTGGATACCAATGTGGTGATCGGCCTGCTAAAAAAACAATCCGCAGCCGTCGCCTTGGCAGAGGCACAGCATTTGGAACTTAGCCAGGCTGTGGTCAGCCAAATTACCCGGATGGAATTGCTTGGGTTCTCAAATCTGGCGAAAGAAGAGGAGGCTGCCATTTTGGAGTTTCTGCAAAACTGTCGAACTTTGTTCGTTGACGAGGCCGTTGAGCGACAAGCCATTCAATTGCGCCGTACCAGCCAGTGCAAATTGCCGGACGCCATCATCGCCGCCACCGCGCAAGTGCACCAACTCACGCTACTGACACTCGATCAGCGATTGGAAAAGTTGGCAGTGCAACTCAAAAACACCCAATAACCGGCTTGTTTATCCCAGTTTTCGCCACCGGCAAGGTGGACAGAGATCAGGTGGCAGATTACGCGCGGCGCAAGGGCTGGAGTTTGGAAGAGGAGGAGCGGTGGCTGGCGCAGGTGCTGGGTTACTAGGATTTATTGTTAGGGAGTCAAGATGACAGAGATGGAAATGAAATATGGCTTCCCACTTTTCTCAAAGCCGTCTTCGACGTTTATACAAAGTACCTATCAAATTCAACCACTGGACGGTATAGCCAAGAATCAATTATTTATATGGTGATGCTCTATCTCGGTTCGATTACTCGATATCACCCGTATATGTTTGATGAGATTTTTCTGGTAAAGAGCAATGACTTATGAGTGAATTTTTAACTACTTAACCCAAACAATTTCTTTACCTTTCTATAGCTCGAGTTCTTGGGCAAAGTGTAGTTAAAGCGTATGCCAGTTTTTAGTTTGATGGTGGGCAAAGTTGCCCACCCTACAAAAGACAAGATGAAACGCATCACTTTTTTACCGCTGGCCGTACTGTTATCGGCCGGCATTTTCAACCACGGCTTGCTCCGAACAGGCCACAACATAGAAGGAAACATGCAACATGACCGAACTGATTAAAACTGACAACAAACTGGGCGAAGGCGCAGAGGCTACCGCCGGCAAGCTGGTGCTGGTGCATTACACCGGCTGGCTGCACGACGAAGCCGCACCCGACCAGAAGGGCGCCAAATTCGACAGCTCGCACGACCGTGCCGAACCGTTCGATTTCCCACTCGGCGCGGGGCATGTGATCAAGGGCTGGGATCAGGGTGTGGAGGGCATGAAGGTTGGCGGGCAACGCACGCTGGTCATTCCTTCCGACCTCGGCTACGGCGCGCGCGGCGCGGGCGGGGTGATTCCACCGAATGCGACGCTGGTGTTCGATGTGGAGTTGCTGGCGGTGCGTTAAAGCCTTTTCCGCAGATGACGCAGATGATACAGATTTAAAGCCAGTTCAAAAAAACAGGCTTAATCTGCGCAAATCTGTGTAATCTGCGGACAACTGCTTTTTGTGGGTTGATTCTTCATACCTACTGCATTTCACCTTGCGAGCCGGTAAAAAATCAGTTCAAATGCCATTCATGGAAAAAAGCGATCAACACGGCTTCATGATACGGACGCAGGTACATTACCTGCCGGATCAGTCCGACGAACTGGGCAACCGTTTTGTGTTTTCCTACACCATCAATATCACCAATCTTGGCAGCAACACCGCCAAGCTCATCAGCCGCCACTGGATTATCACCGATGCCAACCACCATGTTCAGGAGGTGCGCGGGCAGGGTGTGGTGGGCGAGCAGCCATCGCTTGGCCCGAACCAGAGCTTCGAATATACCAGCGGCACGGTGCTGGCCACACAGGTCGGCACGATGCGCGGCAGCTATCAGATGCAAGCCGTGGACGGCACGGAGTTCGATATCGAGATCCCGCAATTCGTGCTGAGTGTGCCGCGTGTCTTGCATTAGATATTTTTCCGACGCATGGTATAGGGTAGGGATGCGCGGCGCCGCGCCCCTGCTGCTGGTCTTTCTTGCATCCTGTGTCGCGCCGCCCAAGCCGCCCGCCGTGCCTCCTCCGACTGTTGCCCCTCCTGTCTCGTTGCCTGTCGCGCCTTTTGCGGCAAGCAAATGGGAGATGCTGCCGGATTGGCAAACGACAGATTTGCAGCCGGCCTGGACTGCTTTTGTGCAAAGCTGCCGCGCATTGAAAAGCAAGCCGGGCTGGCAAGCGGTATGCACGCGCACCAATGAGTTGGCGCAACCGGACAACGCCGCATTGCGCGCGTTTTTCGAGGAAGGTTTTGCTCCCTATCAGGTGTTCAACCCGGATGGCTCATCGCAAGGGCTGATCACCGGTTACTACGAACCGAAGCTGACCGGAAGCCGCACCAGGACGGCGCGTTTCCGTTATCCGCTGTATGCCGCGCCGGAGGATTTGCTGACCATCGATCTGGGCGAAGTGTATCCGCAACTGAAAGACCTGCGTTTGCGCGGACGGTTGCAAGGCAGGCGCATCGTGCCTTATTACAACCGTGCCGAGATCGACAACGGGAAGGCCGTGCTGCAAGGGCGCGAATTATTCTGGGTGGAAAATGCGGTCGATCTGTTCTTTCTGCAAATCCAGGGCTCCGGGCGCATCGAATTGCCGGATGGCAGCCTGGTGAAAGTCGGTTACGCCGAGCAGAACGGGCATCCTTATATTTCCATCGGCAAGAAGCTGGTCGAATCGGGCGAACTCAAAATCGAGGAAGCTTCGATGCAAGGCATCAAGAGCTGGGCGGAACAGCATCCGGAAAAACTCTCTGCGCTGCTGGCGCAAAACCCCAGCTATGTGTTCTTCCGCGAATTGCCGAATGGATTGTCCGCGCCGCTCGGCGCATTGGGCGTGCCGCTGACCGAGGCATACAGCATCGCGGTCGATCCGCGCACCATCCCGCTCGGCGCGCCGGTGTTCCTCGCGACCACCTACCCGAATACCGCCGAACCGTTGAACCGGCTGATGCTGGCACAGGATACCGGCGGGGCGATCAAAGGCGCGGTGCGCGCCGATTTTTTCTGGGGCTTCGGCGAGCAGGCGGGTGTTCAGGCGGGGCGCATGAAACAGAGCGGGCAGATGTGGGTGTTGTTCCCGAAGGGTGCGGAGCCGGTATTCAATCAGTAGCTGTCGGACATAGTTCGATCTGCGGAGCTGGGTGATGCCATGCGTAAGCCGGTGCATATCTGCTTCTGGGGCATCAAGCTTAGTGCCGTGCTTCACGAATAGATCTTGACACAAAATACCTGACGGGCAGGGCTGTATCCGCAAACGAATTGCACGAATGATGCAGGTTAGCTCAACCGATGCAGCGCGCCCGGCAATTGCATCACATCACGAATCTTCACATCCACGCACGGCGCGCTTTTATTTCCGGCATTCACCCATACCGTGCGCATCCCCAGCCGCTTTGCCGTTTGCAGATTTTCCAGGCTGTCTTCGACCATCACACATTGCGCCGCCGCAACACGGTGCTTCCGCAACAGACACAGAAAGCCGAAACTGTCCGGCTTGGGACGGTAGCGTGTCTGCTCCACCGCCATCACATCGTCGAATAGATCCGCCACGCGCAGCAGTTTCAGCACTGCTTGCGCATAGCGTTGCGGCGCATTGGAAAATACCACTTTCCTGCCCGGCAATGCCTTCAGCACATGGCGCAGGCGCGGCTCGCGCAACACCATCCTGTCCAGCTTCTGGAACTGGTGGGTATGCCACAGAAAGTGTTCCGGGTCGGTGCCGTGATGGCGTATCAGGCCGCTCAATGTCGCGCCATAGCGCTGCCAGTAATGCATGCGCAATGCGTTTGCTTCCTTCTCGTCCAGTTGCAGATGCTGCTGCAAATAGGCGGTCATGCTGCGGTTGATATGCGGAAAAATATGCGGCGTTGCGTTATGCAACGTGTCGTCCAGATCAAAAATCCACAACGGGGCAGTCACACCTTATTTGCTCTTTATCAGCGTGCCGACACCCTCATCCGTCAGGATTTCCAGCAACAGCGCGTGTTGCACCCGACCATCGATGATGTGCACCGATTTTACGCCACCGCGCGCTGCGTCCAGCGCGGAAGCGATCTTGGGCAACATCCCACCGGACAATGTGCCGTCAGCGACCAGCCCTTCGATTTCTTTCGGCGTAAGCCCGGTCAGCAGGTTGCCGTCCTTGTCCAACACGCCGGGCGTATTGGTCAGCAGCACCAGCTTCTCGGCGTGCAGCACTTCGGCCAGTTTGCCGGATACCAGGTCGGCGTTGATATTCAGCGTCTCGCCGTCCGGTCCCACGCCGATTGGCGCAATCACCGGAATGAAATCACCGGAGTCCAAGAAGGCAATGATGGCGGGATCGATTTTGTCTATCTCGCCGACCAGCCCGATGTCCAGCATCTTGCCCGGTTCATCGCTGCTTTCCAGCAGCAATTTTTTGGCGCGGATGAACGCGCCGTCCTGCCCGGTCAGCCCGACGGCCTTGCCGCCATGCCGGTTGATCAGGTTGACGATGTCCTTGTTTACCTTGCCGAGCACCATCTCGACCACGTCCATGGTTTCTTCGTCGGTGACGCGCATACCCTGGACGAACTCGCCCTGCTTGCCGATGCGCTTGAGCATCTCGTTGATCTGCGGTCCGCCGCCATGCACCACCACCGGGTTCATCCCGACCAGTTTCAGCAACACCACGTCGCGCGCAAAACTTTCCTGCAACACCGGATCGGTCATCGCGTTGCCGCCGTATTTGATCACGATGGTCTTATCGAAGAAACGCTGGATGTAGGGCATTGCCTCGGAAAGCGTGCGTGCTTTCTTGTCGGCGGCGGAAGGAGTAAGGGACATGGTTTTTCCTCAGGAAATTTGCCGCGAATTCTACACCAGAAGAAAGGGGTGTTCAGCCAAATATTAATCCCGGATTGTTCGCTGGTGCAAGAATACAATTGGATTGCAGGTGGTTTTCCCAATGAGCTATTTGGTGCGAATAATTCGGTTAGGTAAACCCCCCGGCAGAGGGAGGGTTAGGGTGGGGGTGGAAAGCCTTGTGCAGGAATAGATATTTTGCCTCCATCCCAACCTTCCCAGTGTGAGGAGGAAGGAGTAAAACAAGCCGCCTTGGGCAGCTCACAGTTTTATCGGCCCTTTTGAGGGACTCACCCAATAAGACTCCGGCTTTGCCAGAGGTCATTTAACTCGGATTTATACGTTCAAAGGTACTAGGTCAAAATATATAGATATTTCGGCCTATATGTTTTAAAGCTAATTGCTGATAGTGTCGCACGGCAATTTACAAGCTGCTCACGAGAGGGCAAAAAATAGCTGTTTCGGCAATACAAGCCAGCGATGTGGCAGCATCGTTAACCAGAGAATTTAATTTATTTTGGCGCATGGGTTGCAGCGTGCACGAGGGGGTCTGTATCAACCTATTTATTGAGCATTACATAATTCATTACACCGTTTACCCTGAGGTATCGAAGGGTGAACCCGCGAGTAACCTTGGGCTTAGATACCTCAGCCAGAATGGGGCAGTTGTCGCGAATTATGTAATGCTCAATAGCATTTGAGGTATCGGCAAATCAAGGGGTTGTAGGTCGGTTTTTAACCCGACGGTCTATTGGTTTATTTGGGATCAAAGCGATAGTTCACCTCACCGGTAACGCGCCAGCCCAAAATGCCACGAACATGAAGCAGCACCTGCGGGAAAAAACCAAATGAAACTGCATCCCGATCACATGAAACCAATGCGCCGCATGGCCATTGTCGTTGCACTGCTGGCGATCGGCGCGATGTTGGCGTTGCCATTCTCGGTAATATCCAGCATGCACGGTGTTGCGGGCTATTTGCCGCTGCATATGCTGTTCGAAACCTTGGCTATTGTCGTATCCATGCTGGTATTTGCGGTCGGCTGGCATGCGCATAACCGCAACCTGCATGGCCATATTGTGCTGCTTGCCTGTGCATTCCTCGGGGTGGGGTTGCTCGATTTTGCGCACATGTTGTCGTATGCGGGCATGCCAGATTTCGTGACGCCCAGCAACCCGGAGAAGGCGATCGATTTCTGGCTTGTGGCGCGTTCGCTGGCGGCGGTTGCATTGCTTGCGGTTGCGGTCATGCCGTGGCGCCCCTTTGTTTCCGCCGCAACCCGCTATGTGCTGTTCGCGTCGGTATTAACCTCAACTGCATTTGCATATTGGCTAATCCTGTTTCATCAGGATGAGATACCGCACACCTTCATTCCGGGGCAGGGGCTCACTCAATTCAAAATTGCGTCTGAATACGCGATCATCGCACTCAATCTCGTCGCTGCACTCGCGCTGTGGGTGCGCATGCGCAAGCCGCTGCCGTTCAATACGACTGCGTTGTTTGGTGCGGTATGCGTGATGGCATTGAGCGAATTATTTTTTACCCTCTATGTTAGTGTGACCGATGTTTTTAACCTGTTGGGTCATGTTTACAAGGTGATTGCCTACCTGCTTTTGTATCGGGCATTTTTTGTGGCGACAGTCGAGATCCCCTACCGCCAACTGGAGTTATCAAAATCGAAGCTGCGCGGTACGCTCGATGCTATCCCCGATATGGTTTGGCTGAAAGATGCGGATGGCGTTTATCTTGAGTGCAACACGATGGTCGAGCGTTTTTTCGGTGCCGGGAAAGCGGACATCATCGGCAAGACCGACTACGATTTTCTGAATAAGGGTTTGGCGGATTTTCTCCGCGAGCATGACCGCAAAGCCATGGTTGCCGACAAACCCAGCGTTAACGAAGAATGGCTGACTTTCGCCGACGATGGCCATTCCGCCTTGCTCGAAACGGTCAAAACACCGATGTACGATGATGCGGGCAAGTTTATCGGCGTGCTGGGCATCGCCCGCGACATCACCGGGCGCAAACAGGCTGAGAATACCCTGAGAAAACTATCGCTGGCCGTGGAGCAAAGCCCCAGTTCGATCATTATCACCGACCTTAATGCGAACATCGAATATGTCAACCAGGCCTTCGTCAGGGAGACTGGGTACAGCACTGACGAGGCCATTGGGCAGAATCCGCGCCTGCTGAATTCCGGCAAGAATCCGAAAGAGGTTTACCGGGAGATGTGGTCATGTCTGGCCCGAGGAGGCACATGGAAGGGCGAGCTCATCAACCGGCGCAAGGATGGCAGCGAATATATCGAGTTTGCGCAAATCTCGCCAGTGCAGCAGGCCGACGGGAAGACAACCCATTATCTGGCGATCAAGGACAATGTTACCGAGCGCAAAAATAACGAAGCGAGAATTGAACGGTTGAGCCGGACATATCGTTTATTGAGCCAAGTGAATGAAGCAATTGTGCGCGCTCAAGACCAGAACGGGCTTTTTACGGCAATTTGCGCTGCCGCCATAAAATCAGGGTTGTTCCGTTTTGCCTGGATCGGCATGCTGGATGAAAATTGGGTGATACCGGTGGCTCACTCCGGTGTGGATGAGGGCTACTTGTCATGCAAGTTTGAAATCCTGATCGACAACGAGCGTACCGGGAACGGGCCGACCGGCAGGGCGATTCGCGAAGGCGCGCATATTGTTTGCCAGGATATCGAAAATGATCCATGCATGACACCCTGGCGGGATGCGGCGATAAGGCGTGAATTACGGTCATCAGCAGCATTTCCGATCCGCGAAAAAGGCGGCATCGTTGGTACAATTAACGTCTATTCCGCAGAGCCGCATTTTTTTACGCCGGACATTATTCTGCTGATGATGGAGCTTGCCGCCGATGTGTCGTTTTCGCTGGATGTGCTTATCGAGAAGGAGCGCCGGAAACAGATGGGAGAGGTAATCATACAGCTTAATACTGAGCTGGAGCGCCGGGTCTTGGAACGTACCTGTCAATTGGAAGCCGCCAATAAGGAACTTGAAGCATTCAGTTATTCGGTGTCCCATGATTTGCGCGCACCGTTGCGCAGCATCGACGGCTTCAGCCGGGTTTTATCAAAGCATTATCACGACCGGCTGGATGCCACCGGATTGGATTGGCTGGAGCGAATATGCCACGCAAGCCAACATATGGGGTTGTTGATTGACGACATGTTGCAGCTTTCACAGGTGGCTCGTGGTGCGTTGGTTCGAGAAATGGTCGATTTGAGCGGCATTGCCGAAAAACTGGTGGAGATTCTGAGTAAAGCAAATCCAGAGCGGCGAGTCAGGTTTGGCGTGCAACAAGGGTTGTCAGTGCAAGCAGATTCCGGTTTGCTGCGCGTTGTGATGGATAATCTGCTCGGCAATGCTTATAAATTCACCGGCAAAAAGGCCGATGCGGAAATTGAATTCGGTGAGCGCTATATCGATGGAGAGCGTACATTTTTTGTGCGCGACAACGGCGATGGATTCAACATGGATTATGCGCATAAATTGTTCGGCGCTTTCCAGCGCCTGCACTCAGCAAATGAATTCGAGGGAACCGGAATCGGGCTGGCTACGGTGCAGCGCATTATTAACCGGCATAATGGCAAGGTGTGGGCAGAAGCTATAGAAGGGCAGGGCGCGACGTTCTACTTCACGTTGCCGCAAGGGGAGCGGGGGGGGGCTTGCTGAGCACGATGATGTGGAATGAATAGAATCACGTTGTTTTATGGGTTGAAAATAATTTTGGCCAGACTCACGCTTCTGTAGGTCGGGTTTCAACCCGACAAGTCGGGCTAGCTTTGTATAGCCATTCGACCAGGTTACCAAAAGACGGCAGCCGAGTTGCTGGTTAAAGCCCGACGAAAAGTGCCAGTATGATTCCCATTTTTGGTTCCGGCTTGTCCGGCGTAGGTAATACTTTGTGGCAATAAGAAATAAATTCAGCTCGCTCAGGACGCTCCTCACTGTCGTCCTGTTGGCGATGGTTCTATTGCCGACCCTGGCAATTGGCTGGGTGGCGTATAGCGTGATGTTTGAAACCATCAGGTCGGAACGGATAAGAGATGTGGGGCTGGTGGCCGATTCGAAGCATGACCAACTGGTCATGATGTTGACCCGATCGAATATTACAGCCGAGCATTTTTTATCAGACTTTAATGTCCGATGCGGCGGCAACACCACAAAACTGAATCGCCTTTGCGCGACAGGTTTGCTCAAGTCATATCTGGCTGCGGAAGGCGCTATAGGAGCGACTCTGCACGGAAGTGGCGGCAGCCTGACTATCGGAGTTGCTGCGAACGACAATAACGTCAGGTTTCAAACCGGGCAACTGGCAAAATTTTCCGGAACTGGCCCCGATAACAATCGCTCATATTTTATTTCAATAACAAACGAATCGACCGGATACCAGATGGAAGTTACTTATCCGTCATCGGCGCTCGAACCAGTTTTCAACCCCCCTCCCGCAGAGCTTGGACTCTCGGGAGAGGCATTTCTGGTGGATAGTGCGGGCTATTTCGTCACCAAGCACAGATACGATGCAACGCAAGGTCATAAGCACCCCATTTCCGCACACCCAATGCAGTCTTGCCTGAGTAAACAATCCGGTGAAGTGCTTGATTTGGATTACCGGGATGTAAAGATTATTCATGGATTTCGCTTTATTCCGGAATTCGGTGAGGCTTGTATCATGGCTCATATTGATCAGGACGAGGCATTTGCTCCACTGAGATTGCTGCAGCAGCGGACATTTATTGCGATGTTTTTATTCGGTATATTGCTTGTCATAGCGACCGTTTATCTTGCCCGGCGCATCGTCAAACCGGTAATCAAACTTACGCAAGTAGCCCACTCCATTGCGGATGGAAATTACCAAGCACAGGCAGACGTGGAAGAAAGCAATGAGCTCGCAGAGCTGGCCGCCACATTCAACCACATGACCGGTCGGCTGCATGCCACGCAGCAGCAGCTTATGCAAAATGAAGCCGCACTCAAGCAGCTCAACCTTGAATTGGAACGCCGGGTCGTGGAACGCACCCGCCAACTGGAAGCCGCCAATGAGGAGCTTGAATCATTCAATTATTCGGTAGCCCATGATTTGCGTTCGCCGCTGCGCAGTATCGATGGCTTTAGCAGGGTTTTGTCCAATAAATATCATGATCAACTGGATGCTACCGGAAAGGATTGGCTGGAGCGTGTTTGCCGCGCAAGCCAGCGCATGGGGTGTCTGATCGACGACCTGTTGCAGCTTTCACAGGTGGCACGCAGCACGATGATGTTGGAGCAGGTTGATTTGAGCAAAATGGCTGAAAATGTTGCGGATGACCTGAGAAAGATAAGCCCTGAACGGCAAGTCCGGTTCACCTTGCAGCAAGGGCTGTCAGTGCAAGCCGACCCCGGCCTGTTGCGCGCTGTCATGGATAATTTGCTGGGCAATGCCTACAAATTTACCGGCAGAAAGGCAGTGGCGGAAATTGAATTCGGCACATGTGGCATCGATCAGGATGACTTATCAGGCGTAGGTCGAGTTTCAACCCGACACGATATTTCGATGGGCGGAGGTGTCGGGCTGAAGCCCGACCTGCAATCTGGCATTGGGGAGGAGAGAGTTTTTTTCGTGCGCGATAACGGCGAAGGATTTAATATGGAATATGCCCATAAATTGTTTGGCGCTTTCCAGCGCCTGCATACAATCGGCGAATTCGAGGGAACCGGTATCGGGCTGGCCACGGTGCAACGAGTTATTCAGCGGCATAATGGTAGAGTGTGGGCAGAGGCAGCAGAAGGGCAGGGGGCAACATTCTATTTTACGTTGCCGCAAAGGGAGCGCGGTAAAAATGAGGGACACGAGGGGGATAAATGAAAAATAGCAATCACATCATTCTGCTGGTGGAAGATCATCCTGATGACGAAGAGTTGACCAGGCTGGCTTTCAAGGAATGCAAATTCGCCAATGAGCTGGTAGTCGTGCGGGATGGGCAGGAGGCTTTGGATTACCTGTTTGCGACCGGGAAATATTCCGGCAGGGATGTTTGCGACCAGCCGCAGGTGGTGCTTCTCGACCTGAAGCTCCCCAAAGTAGATGGGCTCGAAGTTCTGCACCGCATCCGCGCGGATGAGAGAACAAAGTGTTTGCCGGTGGTGATTCTGACTTCCAGCAAGCAGGAGCAGGATATGGTTGCCGGGTACTCGCTTGGGGCCAACAGCTACATCCAGAAACCGGTGGATTTCAACCAGTTCATTGATGCCGTGCGCCAGCTTGGATTGTATTGGTTGGTATTGAATGAAACTGCGGTTACTTGCTGCAAATGAAGATGGTGTTTTTTGGCGGAATAACGGTCGTTATTGTAGGGGCGCGATTTATCGCGCCCTGTTCTATTAGCCTCTCGGAAAAAGGGCGCGATAAATCTCGCCCCTACACAATCTTCACTATTGAGAAATGAATTCACCACACAAACCATTGCATGTCTTGCTGGTCGAGGATTCTCAGGATGATGCCGATCTGATCCTGCTCGAATTGCGCGAGGCCGGTTTCGATGTTGTCTGCAAAAGGGTGGACACCGAGGCTGCAATGCGCGAAGCGATGATGGACGGCAGGTGGGATATAGTGATCTCCGATTTTGGCCTGCCAAAATTCAGCGCCCATGATGCCATGGCTGTGTTGCACGAATCTGATTTCGGCATCCAGAACGCACTCGATAACCAACTGCAACATGTTGCGGAGATCGAGGTGTCGGGATGGAAAATAAAGAGAAAAAACACCATCAGCCTGATGCAGAGGGACGAGCGGCGGTCATGCCCTTTTATCATCGTGTCCGGCTGTATCGGCGAAGAAAGTGCAATCGCCATGATGAAAGAGGGTGCCAGCGATTTTGTCATGAAAGACAAGCTCTCCCGGCTGGTACCCGTAATCGAGCGCGAGTTGAAGGATGCGATCACGCGGCGGCAGCATCGTCAAGCGCAGGACGCGTTACGCGCGAATGAAAAGCTGCTGAAGGGGATCACATCAGCTCTTGGAGAAGGCCTTATTGTTTTGAATAATGAGGGGGAGCTTCTTTTTATGAACCCCGAAGCCGAGCGTTTGCTGGGATGGTCGGAGCAGGAATTATCCGGATGCAATGTGCATGAAGTTATTCATTCGCAAAGACGGGATGGCACAAACTTGCCAGAATCCGACTGCGGAGTGCTTGGCGTGTTGAAGAAAGGCGGAGCGTTCAAAACGGAAAATGATGTTTTCTGGCGCAAGGACGGTTTGCCCATTTCGGTGTCCATTATCGCCACAGCGATCATGGAGAACGGGCAAGCCGTTGCTTCCGTAGTCGCCTTTCAGAATATCAGCCAGCGCAAACAAGCCGAGCGGGAGCTGCTGGAGTCGCGCGAACAGTTGCGCGAGCTGTCGGCGCATCAGCTGTCGGTACGCGAAGAGGAGCGGACGCGGATTGCGCGTGAATTGCACGACGAGCTGGGGCAAATGCTGACAGGGGTCAAACTGGATGCGATGTGGCTGGCAAGCCGCTTGTCCGGTGAGCAGCCGAGCATAGTGGATAAGGTTGCTTCCATGTCAAAACTGATAGATGAAACATTGGATGCGATGCGCAGGGTGGCGGCGGATTTGCGCCCGGTGATGCTGGATGATCTGGGGCTGGAAGCAGCAATCGAATGGCTGTCAGAAGAATTTGGCAAACATAGCGGTCTCGCTGTCCAGCTGGAGCTGGATGTGGAGCGCGGACAGCGCGGCTACCAGGGGGAAGATTGCGATCTGGATTCGGATGTAACCACTGCCATTTTCAGGATTGTGCAGGAATGCCTTACCAATATCGCCCGCCATGCAGAAGCGGAGCATGTGCTGATTTCATTGGATTGCCATGACGGCAAGCTCATGTTGCTGCTGTCCGATGACGGAAAAGGAATACCCGCTACCGGCAATGAAATTCGCAAATCCTATGGCATTGTCGGGATGCGCGAACGCGCCCATAACCTTGGTGGAACGCTGCATTTGTTGAGTATTCTGGGGGAAGGCACTACCGTGGTGGCCATTATTCCGGTTAAACCGATTGGCTTTGCAGGAGCGACGCAATGATTCGGATACTGATTACCGACGACCATAGAATTGTCCGGGAAGGCTTGAAGCAAATATTGTCCGAAGAAAGCGGCTTTGCCGTCGCGGGCGAGGCATCCAATGGGCTGGAAGCACTCAAGCAAATACGCGAGCAACCGTTTGATGTGCTGTTGATGGACATGTCCATGCCTGGCAGGAGCGGAATCGAGCTGATCAAGCAGATCAAAAGCGAAAAACCGAAGCTGGCGATACTGGTGCTCAGCATGCATAAGGAAGAGCAATATGCGGTAAGGGCGCTGAAAGCGGGAGCCTTGGGGTATTTGACCAAGGAAAGCGCGCCCGATCAGTTGGTTGCCGCGATCAAAAAAGTGGCCAGCGGCGGAGTATTTATCAGCCCCGGCGTAGCCGAACGGCTGGCGCTCGAGCTGGGCGGCAACCACGATGCCGATCCGCATACGCAGCTTTCAGATCGCGAATACCAGATTTTTCGGATGATTGTCTCGGGCATACCGATTGGCGGCATAGCCGATGATTTGTCGTTAAGCGTAAAGACTGTCAGCACCCACAAGACGCGTATCCTGCAAAAAATGAGAATGACCAGCAGCGCAGAATTGATCCACTACGCCATCCGCCATCAACTGGTGGAGATGCCGGGAGAGTCGTAGGGAATTTTCCGGGCTGTATGCGTAAGTGCGAATTCATTCGCATCTGCAAGCCCGTCAACCGTGTTTTTAAAATCATTTGTAACTACTCAGGTGCGGTAGCTTTTCTCCTTCCCCCATGCAGGGGGAAGGCTGGGATGGGGGTAGAAAGGTGGGGTGATAGATGCCGTGCGATGATTCCACCCTTCCACCCCCATCCTAACCTTCCCCCTTCCAGGAGATCGGGACTGGCGTTGTGGCTATTTTTGAGCATATTGCATCGACCTGAGTAGTTAAGATCATTTTTTCGACTATTGAAATGTGAGCACAAATGGCGCACAATGCCGTTATCAAACTCAGGGAGTCCAACATGGAAACCACAATGCTCAAGGAAAGCCGCCTGAATATACGGTGTGACAGCCGCACGCGCCAGCTACTGGATAAAGCGGCCAGTTATGCGCATGTCAGTATTTCCGAATTTGTTCTGTCGCATGCATTGGCATCCGCCGAGCGCGTGGTACAGGAACATGAGTCAATCACATTGAAACCCAAAGACTTTGATGCATTCCTGGCGGCGCTGGATACACCCACCAAACCAAATTCAGCACTGAAGCGCGCCTTCAAACGCCACGCCGACCAAGTGCGCCGTTGATGGCTTATCACATCAGGCCACTTGATGCGTCCATCAACGTTGCAAGTTTTCAGTGTGGTCGCGAGCATCTGGATGACTACATCCGTCGCTATGCATCGCAAGATGTGCGCAGAAATGTTGCAAGAGTCTTTGTCGCTATACCCGAAAATAACCCACAACAACTGGCTGGATTCTTTACTTTAAGCGCGGGAAGTGTGAGTTGTTCGAGCCTTCCCGCATCGTTAGCGCGGAAACTGCCCCGCTATCCGGTACCAGTTGCGCTGATTGGCCGACTCGCTGTACGCACAAACTTCCAAGGCAAGGGATTGGGTTCGATTTTGCTTGCAGATGCTTGCCGAAAAATCTCACAAGCCAGCGCTGTTCTCGCTGTGGCCGGGATCATCGTTGATGCAAAAGATGACAAAGCCATCTCGTTTTATGAGCATTTCGGTTTTATCCCACTGCTGGGGCAAACAGATAGGATGATGTTACCCGCTTCCGCGTTCCAACCAAAATAGCACCGCACTCACTTCAGGCTATCTCTATCATTGCCATTGTTGGGCACGTTAAGTATGCCCACTGCCCTTTTCTTGCCGTAGGAATTTTCCTACCCCTGCTCTATGCGGTTTCCTACCAAAACTTTCAATATCGGCTGATATTTTTCTTTCTGTTTATTCGGCATTATGCCGTCAGTAAAAACAGGCAAGGAATTTAGTCACGCATACCGACTATTGGAGGTTCTTCATGCAGCAACAATTCTTTCTCGCCCGCCAACCCATTCTCGACCGCAAGGAAAGCCTGTGCGCATTCGAACTGCTGTTCCGTTCCGGCAGCAAGTCTGCGGAGGCGGGCGTGCTGGACGATACCCACGCCACCGCGCAGGTGATGGTCAACGTGTTCGGCGACATGGGCATCGCTAACGTGCTGGGCGCCAACAAGGGATTTATCAACCTGGATGCCGAGTTCCTGTATAGCGACACGGTCGAGTTGTTGCCGAGAAACCAAGTGGTACTCGAACTGCTGGAAACCATCGTGATCGATGACGCGGTCATCGCGCGCTGCCGCGAACTGAAAGCAATGGGGTTCAGCCTAGCGCTGGACGACGTGCTGGAGCTGGGCGACGACATCAAACCATTGCTCGACGTGGTGGACGTGATCAAGCTGGACTTGACGCAGATAGCCCCCGCCCGGTTGCCCGAACTGGTAAAAGAATTCAGGAAATACCCGGTAAAGCTGCTGGCGGAGAAAGTCGAAGATCGCGAGCAGGCCAAATCCTGCATGGAGATGGGCTTCGACCTGTTCCAGGGCTACTACTTCGCCCGCCCAGAGATGCTTTCCGGCAAGCGCGCGGATGCTTCGAAAATGGTGCTGTTGCGCATCCTCACGCTGATGCTGGGCGGGGCCGAAAACGACAAAATCGTGAACGCGTTCAAGGAACACCCCACCCTGTCCTACAACCTGCTGCGTATGGTCAACTCTGCGGGCAACAACCTGGCCGTCAAGATCAGCTCGCTCGGCCACGGCTTGATGGTGCTGGGACGCCGGGCGCTGCAACGCTGGGTGCAACTGCTGCTGTACGCCTCCGGCACGAATGGGGCGACCGTCAGCCCGCTGATGCAGCTTGCCGCCACGCGCGCCAAGCTGATGGAACTGGTCGCGCGGCAAATACGCCAGCGCGACCTCGACTATGCCGACCGCGCCTTCATGGTGGGCATGCTGTCGCTGCTCGATGTGCTGATGGATGAGCCGCTGCATGACATCGTGGCGCGCATGAGCCTGCAGGAAGAGATCGAAGCGGCGTTGCTGCACCGCAGCGGCGATCTCGGCGACTTGCTGGCCTTGTGCGGGGAGATCGAATCATGCGATGCCGCCGCCGTACAGAGAAGGCTGCATTCCCGCCCCGGCCTGAATGCGGATACGCTCAACGGGGCGCAACTGCAAGCGCTGGGCTGGGCCAACAGTATTGCCATGTAGCCCACTTTACCCTTCATCCTAGAAACGGCAGTTGTCTGAAAATTATGTGTGGCTTCAGGCCGTTGTGTGGTTTTCGTAGGTGCGAATTCATTCGCACATAACTAGCTGATCGTGCGAATGAATTCGCACCTACAACCCCTTCAACTGCCGGATTTAGGTTCATCAACCGTAGGAATATTCCTACCCTCGTCTTTTACGGTTTCCTACGGAAACTTTCAATATTGGCTGATATTTTTTTTCTTGCCGATTCAGCATTATGCCGTCCGTGGAAACAGACAAGAAGCACAGGCCTGCCACAGGCTGTCGAAAAGTTATAAATGAAAAAAACCAATTAGGTGAAATGAGAGCATGGCGACAAGTCTGAAAAACTATTGGATGTATCCGGCAATTCCGGCAGTGCTTGGGGTGATCGGTTTGGCTGTGCTGGGCGGCTTTACCTGGCAGGTTGCTGTTGCCGCTGGAGTGGTTGTTCTTTCATGTATTGCCGCTTGCGTATTGCTGGCCAAACAACATGCCGCCGATACCGGATCAGCGATAACGGCAACTCAGGAAAAAGCCGATGCGGCATTCAAGGCGGAGGCGACTGCTTATTTGCGCAGCTTGCAAACATTGGGCAGCGATGTTGTGCCGGTATGGGCGCGCCATGTCGAAACCGGAAGAAACCAGATGGAAACCGCCATCATCGATTTGATGGTGCGATTCTCCGGCATTGTGGACAAGCTGGATGCGGCATTAAAAGCCTCCGAAGCGGCTTCCGAAGGCATGGGTGGCGGGCTGGCAAGCGTGTTTGCCAGCGGTGAAGCCGAATTGGGTGCTGTTGTCAATTCACTGCGCGATGCGATGCAGCATAAAGAAGCCATGCTGGCGGAAATTCAGGGGCTGTTGGGTTTTATTGTTGAATTGGAAAAGATGTCCACAGACGTTACGGGCATCGCCGATCAGACCAATCTGTTGGCGTTGAATGCCGCAATTGAAGCAGCGCGGGCCGGAGAGGCGGGGCGTGGGTTTGCCGTGGTGGCTGACGAGGTGAGGAAGCTTTCCACCCTTTCCAAAAAAACCGGCACCCTGATCAGCGAAAAAGTGAAGCTTGTCAGTGTCGCGATCAATGCCGCAGTCAAGACTTCCCAGCAAACTGCTGCGAGCGAGACGAAAGCACTGGCCGCTTCAGAGACAGCGATTGGTAATGTGCTCGGCAATTTCAGACAGATTACCACCGGACTTTCCGAATCAAGCGGGATTTTGCGCAAGGAAAGCGACGGCATCAAGAATGAGGTCGCAATGTCGCTGGTGCAGCTCCAATTCCAGGATCGCGTCAGCCAGATACTGAGCCATGTCCGCGACAACATCGGCAGCCTGCCGAATTATCTGGAAAAAAGCCAGGTTGAGTTTGAACGTAGCGGCAGGTTGGAGCCGGTCGCTGCCGGACAATTGCTGAAGGAAATCGAGAGCACTTATGCGATGGCGGAAGAGCATAACAATCATGGCGGCAATGGTCAGGCAGCACCGCAAAATACTGAAATTTCTTTTTTCTAGGAGGAGTAAATGGCTAAGACAATTCTCGTGGTGGACGATTCGGCCTCATTGCGCCAGGTGGTGGGCATTGCGCTCAAGGGCGCAGGCTATGACGTGATCGAGGCGTGTGACGGCAAGGACGCGCTCACCAAGCTGAACGGGCAAAAAATTCACCTCATCATCAGCGACGTCAACATGCCCAACATGGACGGGCTCACGTTCGTGGCGGAATCGAAAAAGCTGCCCGACTATAAATTCACCCCGGTCATCATGCTGACCACCGAATCGGGCGAAAGCAAAAAATCCGCAGGCCAGGCAGCCGGTGCCAAGGCTTGGGTAATTAAACCGTTTCAGCCCGCGCAGATGCTGGCTGCGGTGTCGAAGTTAATTATGCCGTAAGGGTTAATTATGCCGTAAGGCGGAAAGGCGCGATGCCATGAATGTCAATGTTGCAAACGAAGACGGTTGTTGCCGTATCGGCATAGAGGGGGAAATGACTATCTATACCGCAGCGCGGTTAAAGGAAAGCCTGCTCCTTGCGATGACCGACTGCGCCGAACTTGAGATGAATCTTGGGCAGGTAAGCGAAATCGACACCGCCGGGTTGCAGTTGCTGGCGCTGGCCAAGCGCGAGGCGGCTGACAAAAACAAACCGCTGCATTTTGTTGCGCACAGTCAGGTGGTATTGGACATGCTGGATATGTGCAATCTGGAGAGCGCGTTCGGCGACCCGGTGGTGATCTCGCCAGCGTAATACAAATTCCCTCCCCTTCAAGCAAGGGGAGGGTGAGGGAGGGGATGGGGTTAAGTGCTGGCAAAAGAACCCATCCCCATCCTAGCCTTCCCCTTGAAGGGGATGGGACGGTAACTTGCAGCACCGATCAAAACCGAAAGGACAAAATATGAATCTCGATGAAGCATTGCACACGTTTATCGCCGAAAGCCGCGAGCTATTGCAGAACATGGAAGACGCGCTGTTGCGCATCGAACAGTCGCCCGATGATGAGGAGCTGATCAACGCCATCTTCCGTGCCGCACATACCATCAAGGGTTCGGCGGGGCTGTTCGGGCTGGACTATATCGTTGCCTTTACGCATGTGGCGGAAAGCGTGCTGGATCGCGTGCGCAACGGTGAATTGCGCATAGAGGGCGACCTGGTTGCCGTGCTGCTTTCCAGTTGTGATCACATCGCCGGGCTGATCGAACATCTGGCTGCGGGCGGCGGCGACCCGACGGTGGAAATACAGGAAAATAACAACGCGCTCATCGCCAGCCTGAATGGCTATCTGGGGAATGCGGCGACAAAAACCACTGATGTGGCGGTGCAGACCGAACGCAACCAAACTTTCACCAGCGAAGGCGGCGGTGAGGTCGAAACCGACCTCTGGCATATTTCGTTGCGCTTCGGTAAGGATGTATTGCGCAACGGCATGGATCCGCTTTCCTTTATCCGTTACTTGAGCACGATTGGCGACATCCAGCACACGTTTACGCTGCTGAATGCCATCCCCCCAGCCGATGAAATGGATCCGGAAAGCTGTTATCTCGGGTTTGAAATCAGCCTTAAGAGCAATGCCGACAAGGCCACTATCGAAGGTGTGTTCGATTTTGTGCGCGAAGACAGCATGATCCGCATTCTGCCGCCGCGCAGCAAAATTACCGAATACCTGCGGCTGATTGACGATATGCCGGAAGATGTTTTGCTGGTGGGTGAAATGCTGGTGCGTTGCGGTACGCTGACCCAGACTGAACTGGAAACGGCACTCCGGCTTCAGCGCGGCGACGGCTCGGAGCCGTTGCGCCCTCTCGGCGAAGTGCTGGTGGAAACGCAGATGGTGTCATCGCCGGTGATGGAAGCCGCGCTGGATAAACAAAAGCAGGTCAAGGAACATAAAAGCAGCGAAGCCAACCTGATTCGTGTCGATGCCGACAAGCTCGATGAGCTTATCAACCTGGTCGGTGAGCTCATTATCGCCGGAGCCGGAGCCAACCTGATCGCACAACGCACCGGTGCCGCAGAGCTTCTCGAATCAACCGCCACCATGTCCAGGCTGGTGGAGGAGGTGCGCGATTCCGCCCTCAAGCTGCGCATGGTGCAGATTGGCGGGACTTTCAACCGTTTCCAGCGTGTGGTGCGCGATGTCAGCCGCGAATTGGGCAAGGATATCGAACTGGTCATCAGCGGTGCGGAAACCGAATTGGACAAGACTGTGGTGGAAAAGATCGGCGATCCGCTCACTCATCTGGTGCGCAACTCGATGGATCATGGCATAGAGTCTGCGGAAACCCGCCTCGCGCACGGCAAACCGGCCAAGGGCACGCTCAAGCTCAATGCCTTCCATGATGCCGGCAGCATTGTCATCGAAGTTTCCGACGACGGCGGCGGTCTCAATAAACAGCGCATCCTCAAGAAGGCACTCGAACGCGGGTTGATCAGCGAGACGGATAACCTGAGCGATCGCGAAATTTACAACCTGATTTTTGAAGCCGGTTTCTCTACTGCCGAGACGGTCAGCAATTTATCCGGGCGCGGTGTCGGCATGGACGTGGTGCGCCGCAATATCGCCGCGCTGCGCGGCACGGTGAACCTCGACAGCGTGGAAGGCCAGAGCACCACGGTGCGCATCCGGCTACCGTTAACTTTGGCGATCATCGATGGCTTCCTGGTCGGCGTCGGCACATCTGTTTACGTCGTCCCGCTCGACATGGTGGTGGAATGTATCGAACGCTCCGCATGGGAGAACGCCGGTGGCGATAGCCGTTACATCAATCTGCGCGGTGAAGTGTTGCCCTACCTGAGGCTGCGCGAACATTTCGAGGTGGAAGGCGAACCGGCGCGGCGCGAAAACGTGGTGGTGGTCAGGTACGGCGAACACAAGGTAGGGCTGGTGGTGGATCGGCTGCTGGGCGAATTCCAGACCGTCATTAAACCGCTTGGCAAGGTGTTCAACCGGGTTAGCGGCATCGGGGGTTTCACCATCCTGGGCAGCGGCGATGTGGCGTTGATTATCGATGTGCCGGGGTTGATGGGGCAGGTGGCAGTGGAAAAGGAACGCATCGGGCAGACCCCGGATGCCATGCGCGCCTTGAATTGAAATAAACGCAAATTTCTTGCAGGTTAACGGGATTTTTTAAGCAGTCGGCAGTATTTTTTGGAAAGGATAATCATGAACAACTTGACGTTAAAAGCAAAACTTTTCACTTTATTGGCGGTGGCTTTAGCGGCACTGCTGACCGTGGGTGCAATCGGATGGATGGGGCTGGTGCATGTGGCTGATGATTTACACGAAGTCGGCAAGGTTCGTCTACCATCGGTGCTTGGTCTGGAAATAGTTAATGAGGCGCAGACGGCAATACGCTCCGCTAACCGGTATGCGGCCTTTTTTGAACTCGACTACAAGGCTCAGGCCGAATACGCCAATGTGCTGAAAATCAGGGAGCAGGGATGGCAGCAGGTTGACAAGGGCTGGAAAATATACGAGCCACTGCCGCAAACCAAGGAAGAGGAAGTGCTGTGGAAGCAATTCCTCAAGGAATGGGAAGAGTGGAAAGCGGGTGATGTAAAAGTCGGTGAAACCATTGCCGCCTTGAGCAACAATACCAGCGAGAAGCATCAGAAGGAATTGTTTGTTGTGTATTACCAGCAGATGAGTGCGCAAAAGCCGCTGTTTGCCAAGGCGGAAGACACTCTCGGCAAGATCATCGACCTGAATGTGAAATATGGGGATGATGCCGTGATTGCAGGGGACAAAGCGGTAAGCGATTCAAAGACGCTGATGCTGGGCGGTTCGGCGACCATGCTGGCAATCCTGTTGTTGCTGGGAATATGGATTATGCGCAGTATTCTGGCGCAACTGGGCGGCGAACCGGCTTACGTCGCCGAGGTGGTCAAGCGCGTCGCGGACGGTGACCTGACCGTGCAGGTGCAAACCAAGGCCAATGACAACAACAGCATGTTGTTTGCCATCAAGGGCATGACCGACAAGCTTTCCGGCATCATCGGCGAAGTGCGCGGTGCGGCGGATGCGTTATCCAGCGCTTCCGAGGAGGTCAGCGCCACCGCGCAGAGCATGAGCCAGGCGACATCCGAACAGGCGGCGAGCGTGGAAGAAACCAGCGCCTCAGTCGAACAGATGTCCGCCTCGATCAACCAGAACACCGAGAACGCCAAAGTCACCGACGGCATGGCCTCGCAAGCGGCCAAGCAGGCGTTTGAAGGCGGTGAAGCGGTGAAGCAGACCGTCAGCGCGATGAAACAAATCGCCGGCAAGATCGGCATCATCGACGATATCGCCTACCAGACCAACTTGCTGGCGCTGAACGCCGCAATCGAAGCCGCGCGCGCCGGGGAGCACGGCAAGGGTTTCGCGGTAGTCGCCGCCGAAGTCAGGAAGCTGGCCGAACGCAGCCAGGTTGCCGCGCAGGAAATCGGCGAACTGGCTGGAGGCTCAGTCGAGAAGGCCGAGAGCGCAGGCAAGCTGCTCGGCGAAATCGTCCCGGCGATCAGCAAGACCTCTGACCTGGTGCAGGAAATCTCTGCCGCTTCGGAAGAGCAATCGGCAGGTGTCAGCCAGGTTAACACCGCAATGGAACAGCTCAATCAGATCACCCAGCAGAATGCATCGAGCAGCGAAGAGCTTGCTGCGACTGCCGAAGAGATGAGCGGCCAGGCGGCGCAACTGCAAAACCTGATGGCATTTTTCAAGGTTGATGGAGCTGCGAACAGTGCATCTGTCACACATCTGCCAGTTCATAAGGCAATTGCTGGCAGACCGGCAGCTGCCAATATGGAATTGAACAGACCCGCACCAAAACTTGCAATAGCGGGAAGCGGTTTTGTGAAGTTCTGAGCAAATCATTTGGTGTTGTAGGAGCGGGCCATGCCCGCGAATATCAAGCGGTGAATAAAAATGCAATCGCGGGCATGGCCCGCTCCTACACATGAATGGAGCAAGGCATCTGCCTGCGAACAGGAAAGGAAAACAAATGAATGCAGTCGCGCAAGTAAAGCAAATAAATAAAACACCGCCTGTAGCGGCAAACATCGCTATGCAACAGGATCAGCAGCAATATCTCACTTTCATGCTGGGCGGTGAGACTTATGCAATGGGCATCCTGGCTATCAAGGAAATCATCGAGTACGGCAACATCACCGAGGTGCCGCGTATGCCGGATTTTATCCGTGGCGTAATCAACCTCAGGGGGGCGGTGGTTCCGGTGATTGATCTCGGCGCGCGTTTCGGCAAACACGCCACCGATATTACCCGGCGCACCTGCATCGTTATCATCGAAGTGGCCAACGGCGAAGGCTCTCAGGACATCGGCGTAATGGTGGATGCGGTGAACGAAGTGCTGGAAATCTCCGGCAGTGAGATCGAACCGGCGCCATCCTTCGGTGCCAACATCCGTGCCGACTTCATCGACGGCATGGGCAAGATCAACGGCAAATTCGTCATCATTCTCAATATTCATCAGGTATTGTCGGTGGAAGAAATGGCGACGCTGGCCGGTGTGGGCGGTACAGAGGCTCACACGCAGTAGAGGTCTAGCTGTGCGCTGGTGAGCAGGTTATTAATCGATAGGTAGCGGTGACGTATTTAATCAGGGGGGCGGCATGGTACTCACAATAAAAAACAAATTGATTCTCAATGCGGTAATTGCGGCTGTCGCTTTAACCTTGCTGACCTGGCTGGCAAGCAGCGGAATGGGGCGCATGGGGGAACTCCAGGACACCGGATACCACACGACGCTGGATGGCGGTACGGCTAATGGCCACTCAAACATGGGTGCAAGGCTGTACCAGGTCATTGCCGACTCGGTGATTAACCGCGATCTTGCGGAAAGTAAAAAGGATTGGGCGGAAGTCAAGGCCATGAGCCTGAAGCAAATTGCCGAAGTCGAAAAGTTTGCGGATACGGCGGAAGAAAAACAACTGGCGGAAAAGGCCAAGGTTGCGCTGCTGGTATATGTTGACCTATATGAGAAGCAGATGCTTCCGTTGCTTGAAACCACACCCAAGAACCAGCTTACCGAAGCCATCAGGGAGATTGATGGAAAGATAGATGTGCAAAGCGCGATCGTCCAGGAGAACCTGACGAAAGTTGCCGTATCCATGAAGGCCGAAGCAGAAAAATCGGATGAAGAATTTGATGGGGCGAGAAAAAGCACTATAAGTTGGTTTCTGGGTATAGCGTGCGGTGTCATTGTCGTTTTGGCGCTGATGTCGGCCTGGATTGTTATTGGCATTACACGCCCCCTCATGGTGGCTATTGAGGTATCCAATCAATTGGCAGGCGGCGACATGACTGTAAAAATTGATGCGTCAGCCAAGGATGAAACCGGGCAATTGCTTTCCGCTATGCAGGCAATGGCTGCCAAGTTATCGCAAATTATCACGGAGGTCAGGGGTGCGGCGGATGCGTTATCCAGCGCTTCCGAGGAGGTCAGCGCCACCGCGCAGAGCATGAGCCAGGCAACATCCGAACAGGCGGCGAGCGTGGAAGAAACCAGCGCCTCAGTCGAACAGATGTCCGCCTCGATCAACCAGAACACCGAGAATGCCAAAGTCACCGACGGCATGGCCTCGCAGGCGGCCAAACAAGCGGTTGAAGGCGGTGAAGCGGTGAAGCAGACCGTCAGCGCGATGAAACAAATCGCCGGCAAGATCGGCATCATCGACGACATTGCCTACCAGACCAATCTGTTGGCATTGAACGCAGCGATTGAAGCGGCGCGCGCCGGAGAACACGGTAAGGGATTTGCGGTAGTTGCTGCCGAAGTGCGCAAGTTGGCCGAACGCAGCCAGGTTGCCGCGCAGGAAATTGGCGAACTGGCTGGAGGCTCAGTCGAGAAGGCCGAGAGCGCAGGCAAGCTGCTCGGCGAAATCGTCCCGGCGATCAGCAAGACCTCCGACCTGGTGCAGGAAATCTCTGCCGCTTCGGAAGAGCAATCGGCAGGTGTCAGCCAGGTCAACACCGCGATGAACCAGCTCAACCAGATCACCCAGCAGAATGCCAGCGCGTCAGAACAACTCGCGGCGACGGCGGAGGAGATGAACGGCCAGGCGGCGCAACTGCAAAATCTGGTGGCGTTCTTCAAGGTGGCCGCGTGACGCGAGGAATTGAATTCGTAGGTCGGGCACCCCGAGCCAGACCTACAAGGTCTTGCACATAAGTGCCGTCAAGAGTGATGCACTTACACTAGCCTGCGCGGGAACAACAAAATCGAATGAATTGATGTTTCCATAATAAAAAAATAGTTTTAACCAAGGAGTGAGCAGGAAATGGGTATCGCAAAATTGTCTTTAAAGACAAAGCTGGTTTTGATGTTATTGCCGGCGTTGTTTGGTCTGCTGTTTTATTCGGCGAATGTGCTGCTGGAAAAATATGGCACCATGACAAGCATGGCCAAGCTGGAAAAGTTGGTGGAGTTGACCGATAAATTGGGTGATGTCATTCACGATGTGCAAGTCGAGCGGGGCATGTCAGCTGGCTTCCTGGCATCGAAGGGCGAAAAATATTCAACCGAGCTGAAGACGCAACGGCAGGTTGTGGACAAAGGAATAGCCGAGTTCAGGGCGTTTCTTGAGCAAAATGCTGCCGTGCTGGCGGGTGGCGGAGTCAATGCCTCAATCGAAGCGGCCAATACCAATCTGGGCAAGCTGGTCAAGACCAGGGAGACCATCAGCGCTTTCGGCATCAATCCCAAGGAAAGCTTCGCCTCATACACCGTAGCTATTACTTCGCTGATGGGGATTGTTGAACGCGTGGTGGCTGCCAGCAATCATCTGGAAATAGTGGGGAAAGCCAATGCCTATTTTGCTTTCCTCCAAGGTAAGGAACAGGCCGGGCGGGAGCGCGCCACGCTCAACGGCGTATTTACGGCAGACAAATTTGACAGCGAGAATTACCAGAGGCTGTTGACCATCATGGCAGCACAGGATGTCTATTTCAAATCTTTTCAAGGCTCCGCCACCGAGGAAATGAAGCATTCTCTTCAGGAGGCCAATGCAAGCGATGTTGCCCGAGAAGTGGATGCGATGCGCAAGATTGCGCTGGACAAGGCGCAGGAAGGCAAATTCGGGGTCGAACCGGCCAAGTGGTTTGGCGTGAGCACCAAAAAGATCAATGCGTTGATGGATGCGGAAGATAAAATTGGCGAGGATATTATGGGTCATGCCGCCAGACTTTCCCATGAGGCGCGCAATGCGTTGATGCTCAATCTGGTGATCACCCTGATAGTGCTGGCTATCGTCGGTGTGATCGGCGCCCTGGTCACCCGCGATATCCTTCGCCAGTTGGGGGGTGAGCCTGCGTATGCGGCAGAAGTTATGGCCAGAATTGCCAATGGCGACTTGACGGTGCAAGTGCAAACCAAGGCCAACGACCATAGCAGCATGCTGTTTGTCACCAAAGGCATGGTTGAAAAGCTCTCCGGCATCATCGGCGAAGTGCGCGGCTCGGCGGATGCGCTGTCGAGTTCTTCCGAACAAGTCAGCGCCACCGCGCAGAGCATGAGCCAGGCGACCAGCGAACAGGCCGCCAGCGTGGAAGAAACCTCCGCCTCGATTGAACAGATGTCCGCATCGATCAACCAGAACACCGAGAACGCAAAAGTCACAGATGGCATGGCTTCCCAAGCGGCCAAGCAGGCGGTGCAAGGTGGCGAAGCTGTCACGCAGACCGTCAGCGCGATGAAACAGATTGCCGACAAGATCGGCATCATCGACGACATCGCCTACCAGACCAATCTGTTGGCATTGAACGCAGCGATTGAAGCGGCGCGCGCCGGAGAACACGGTAAGGGATTTGCGGTAGTTGCTGCCGAAGTGCGCAAGCTGGCCGAACGCAGCCAGGTTGCCGCGCAGGAAATCGGTCAACTGGCCAGCGGCTCTGTAGAGAAAGCCGAGAGCGCAGGCAAGCTGCTGAGTGAAATTGTCCCGGCGATCAGCAAGACCTCCGACCTGGTGCAGGAAATTTCTGCCGCCTCCGAAGAGCAGTCGACGGGAGTTAGCCAGATCAACACCGCGATGAACCAGCTCAACCAGATCACACAGCAGAATGCCAGCGCGTCGGAACAGCTTGCGGCGACGGCGGAGGAGATGAGCGGCCAGGCAACGCAACTGCAAAGTCTTATGACGTTTTTCATGGTTGGTGGAGCTGCGAACGGCGCGCCGGTTGCTCATGCGCCAGCCCGCAAAACAGTTACGAGCAAACTGGCTTCAAACGAGCCTATGCCAAAACTTGCATTAGCGGCGGCAGGAAGCGGCTTCGTGAAGTTTTGAAATATTTGAGTTTGCAGAGGCGGAGTCATTTCGCACGCAAACGGAAAAGGAAAACAGATGAACGCAGTTGCGCAATTAAACCAACCGGGTCAGACATCCCCTGTTTTGGCAGGCATTGCTGTGCAGCAGGGTGAGCTACAACACCGCTCATCAACGGGCGTCAGTGTAAAAATTCATGATGGTTTTGCACATATTGTCTTGTCTGGGCATTTTGGTTTTAAAATGTGCCGAAATTTCAGAAATTCCTACATGCATCTGCTTGATAACACCGCCGTGCACGAAATCAGGGTCGAAATGAGCAAGGTGGATTATATGGATAGCTCTGCGCTGGGCATGTTGTTGCTGTTGGAAGAACGTGCCAAGGCAGCCAATAAATCGATCATGCTGCTCGTCACTTCCGGTTTTGTGTCGCGGGTGTTTGAGTTCGCCAATTTCAGCAGTATTTTTAACATCAAGCATATTTAAGGCGGAATCTGGTTATTAATTTCTTAAAAAAGGAGCAACAATGAAAACGAGCAAAACTAACAAGGCGAGCTTCGGCAAAGCTAAACAAATGTTGTTGAATTCTTTGCTGGTGGCATTGACAGTGCCAGGCGTAGCAATGGCGGCGGATGCACCCGCATCCCCGCACACGTTTACCGCGAATGTGGGGGTCACCACCGACTACATCTTCCGTGGCATTTCGCAAACCTCGCATAATGCCGCTTTGCAAGGCGGTGCGGATTATGTGCATGCCAGCGGTTTATATGCCGGGCTGTGGAGCTCAAACGTGAACTGGATCACCGCTAGCGGTGCGACTGGCAACGCCAATATCGAGCTGGATACTTATTTGGGTTTTCGCAACACGCTGGCGAACGAGTTCAGCTATGACGTGGGTTTCATTCGTTACAACTATTTGGGCAGCTATGTGCCAGCGGCAGGCGGGTATGTTAAGGCAGACACCGACGAAGTCTATTTTGGGGTCGGCTACAAGTGGCTCGGCGCCAAATACTCCCACGGTTTGGGCAAGTTCCTGACCGTGCCAAGTGCTGCTGGAACCAACTATATCGAGATCAATGCCAATGCCCCGTTGGGCGATAGCGGCTTCACGCTGGGCGCTCATGCGGGCAAGCAAACTTACAAGGGCACGTTTGCCGACGCGTTGGCATCGGCTGGAACCAGCGCAACTTACAGTGACTACAAACTGGGCGTGTCCAAGGACTTTAGCGGATTTCTCGTCGCGCTGGCCTACACGAACACCAATGCCAGCACGTTTTATACTTGGCAGGCATCTGGAGGCAACTGGGGCAAGGGTACTGCCGTTTTGTCTGTCACGCGTTCGTTCTGATTAATAAACTCTAACCCAGATTGTCCATTAAGCCAAAACCTCGTCATTCCCGCGTAGGCGGGAATCCAGATAATTGAAAAATTCCCGCGTAGCGGGTCAACATCGAGGTTTTGTCCGCTTCGCGGAGTATTTATCTCGCTGGATTCCCGCCTGCGCGGGAATGACGGGTCTAATGGATTATTTGGGTTAAATGATGTCAAAAAGTGATAAGAATTTTGTGTTTATATATTATGGGTCAACGCGTTAAATAGCATCCGTAGGGTGGGCTTTGCCCACCATGTCGGGTAGAGTCCGACCTACATTTTGGTTCCGGCTCGCCCGGCGTGAGGAGATGGAATTTTCTAAAGTACCATTTATAAAATTCTGCCACACCAGCCAATACACCCTCCCTATCCAACTCTCCCCCGTACGCTACGCGTGCAAGGGAGGGGGCAACTCCTTCCCACGCTTGCGGGGGGAAGGCGGGGATGGGGGTGTGGGGTGAACGCCGGATATGTGGTTAACGGTATTTTAAGAATCCCCATCTCCTTTAGCAGGAAATGTCATTATATTTTAAGGCGTTGCGCTGCTTTTGTAGGCGCAAATTCATTCGTACTCAACTTGTTGTTCGGGCAAATGAATTTGCCTCTACTTTCTCGCTAACGGCGTTTTTTCGAATCATCGGTTAGGTTTTTGTGAAATGCGTTATTGGCGGGTTTTAGTCAGGTCAGGTGATGGCAGGCAGTTTGTTGCCAGAGCGGTAGAGTTTTCAGCGAGCCGTGCATTGTTGTGCGGAAATCATGCATTGCCTACCGGGGAGGAGTGCGATTTGCAGATAGTCGCTCCCTCATTGGATAAAAAACAACCTGCCAGAGTGGCAGATTTGCGAGCAGAAGTTCGCGGGGTGATTTTTGCTTCCGGCGATATACGGCTGGAGTTTAGGATCAAATCGCTCAGTGGTGAGGCCAGGCAGTTGATCGGTTCACAGATGGCGAATGCGTAACGCCTAGCCAGTGTAGGAATCATCCTATTTGCTATTGAACCGGTTTCCTACGGGAATATTAAAGGTCGCCTGATATTTTATTTTCTTCCTGCACGACATGATGGCATCTTTGGAAACAAGCGCGGCAGGGCGGGGTGAAGAATGGAACCCGGATTGTGAATGGATGCTCGATAGGGGGGGGGATGCACAATACAACGGGACACCGGAGTCCAACACACAGGCATAGCGGAAACCCGCCGGGTTCCAATGCCGTGCTGCACGATCAGGAATTTGCACAATTCCGCGACATGATTTACCGCATTGCCGGTATCACCATGTCTCCAGCCAAGAAGCAACTGGTTTCCAGCCGTTTGGCAAAGCGGCTGAGACATCACAACCTCGCGAGTTACGGCGACTATTTCCGCTTGATTTCTTCGGCGCACGGCAAGGCTGAATTGCAGATGGCGGTGGATTCGCTGACAACCAATGAAACGCATTTTTTCCGCGAGCCGAAACATTTTGATTTCCTGCGCAACCGTATCATCCCTGCGCGCAAGGCGGGGCGGAGTTTACGCATCTGGAGCGCAGCCTGTTCCAGCGGGGAAGAGCCTTACAGCATCGCGATGATGCTGGATGAATTGTTGGGAAAAGAGCCATGGGAGGTGGTGGCCTCCGACATCAGTTCGCAGATTCTGGAGAAGGCGCGCAACGGGCTGTATCCCGCCGAACGCATTCCGGAAATTCCCAAAAATTATTTGAATCGCTACTGCCTCAAGGGCGTGGGCGATCATCATGGCTCGATGCTGATCGAGCAGTTTCTGCGCGACCGGGTGCGTTTTATGCCGCACAACCTGACCGAAACGCCTGCCAAAATGGGCGAATTCGATGTTATTTTTTTGCGCAATGTAATGATTTATTTCGATCAGGAAACCAAACGCCAGGTGGTGTCGCGGCTGTTGCCGCTGCTGCGCCCCGGCGGATATTTTCTGGTTGGTCATTCCGAAAGCCTGAATGGCGTGACTGAGGATGTGCGGTTGGTCGTGCCAGCCGTTTATCAAAAGCCAGAGCGATAAAAATTTAATGCATAAACCGGCACATGCCATTGAGATTTTTCTGCAACCGGGCGAGGTTTATTTCGGCGAGCAGGACACGCGTATCCGCACGCTGCTCGGTTCCTGCGTGGCGTTTACGGTGTGGCATCCCGGCCTGCTGGTAGGCGGCATGTGCCATTACATGTTGCCGAAGCACACGGGGAGAAAACATGGCGCGCTGGATGGACGATATGCGGATGAGGCATTGGAGTTGATGTTGCGCGGGATTCAGAATGCCGGTACATGCCCCAAAGAATATCAGGTCAAGCTATTTGGCGGCGGGCACATGTTCTCCGCACATCAGGCGGTCAGTGAAGATCATGTGGGCGCAAAAAATGTCGAGATGGCGCGTGTTTTGATGAAGCGGCACGGCTTCGCCTCATGCGCCGAGCATTTGGGTGGTATCGGGCATCGCAATATATTTTTCGATATCTGGAGCGGCCATGTATGGGTACGCCACCAGCCCCCGGTGTCCAGTACAAATGGAGCAACCAGCGACAACAAAAATGGAATGTTATGCACACAATAAAAGTATTGATCGTCGATGATTCTGCCGTGGTGCGCCAGGTGTTGGCCGCCGCACTGAAGGAGGACCCGGCTATTGAGTTGATCGGTGCGGCTGCCGATCCGGTATTCGCCATGGAGCGGATGCGCGCGCAGTGGCCGGATGTGATTGTGCTGGACGTGGAAATGCCGCGCATGGATGGCATCACCTTTTTGAAGAAGATCATGGCCGAACGCCCGACCCCGGTGGTGATCTGTTCCACGCTGACCGAGAAGGGTGCTGCAACCACCATGCAGGCGCTGGAGGCGGGCGCATTTACTATTATTACCAAACCCAAGTTGGGTTTGAAGCAGTTTTTGGAAAATTCCTCGGATGATCTAATCAGCACAATCAAGGCTGCGGCACATGCCAATGCACGCAAGCTGGTGCCAAGAGCGGTGGCCGCAATTATCCCATCGCCCAAATTGTCTGCCGATGCGATTCTTTCCGCTGCCACGCACGCCATGGCGGAAACCACGGATCGTGTGGTCGCCATCGGCACTTCTACTGGCGGCACACAGGCATTGGAATTGGTGCTTACGGCATTGCCCAGAGTTTGCCCCGGTATCGTCATCGTGCAGCACATGCCGGAAAAATTCACCGGCGCATTCGCGGCGCGCCTCAACGATTTGTGCCAGATCGAGGTGCGCGAAGCCAAAAACAGCGACCGTGTGCTGCCTGGTCTGGCGCTGATCGCGCCGGGCGGTAGGCACATGCTGTTGAAGCGCAACGGGGCGCAGTATCACGTCGAAATTGTGGATGGCCCGCCGGTAAGCCGCCACCGCCCTTCGGTGGATGTGCTGTTTCGTTCCGTATCCAAAACCGCCGGAAAAAACGCGCTAGGTATCATCATGACCGGCATGGGCGACGATGGCGCCGCGGGGTTGCTTGAAATGCGCAACGAGGGCGCCATGACAATTGGGCAGGATGAGCAGACTTGCGTGGTGTATGGCATGCCCAAGGAAGCGGTCAAGCGGGGAGCGGTAATCAAGACGCTGCCTCTTGGCGCGATTGCCGGGGCAATTGCCGGATTGAACAAATAACGCAAGGAACCGATCATGAATACGATTGAAAAAATGCTGCGCGTTTTAGTGGTTGAGGATTCCGGGGATGACTGCGAACTTATTTGCAATGAATTGGCTGATGGCGGGTTCACGGTTCTGTGTGAGCGTGTCGAGACTGCGGCATCGCTAAAGGCCAGGCTGGAACAAGAATCCTGGGATATTGTGATTTGCGATCATAATTTACCTGCGCTGGATTCGTTGGCAGCGCTGGAAATTGTGCGGGAAATGGCAGTAAACATTCCTTTCATCATTGTTTCCGGGCTAATCCCGGATGAGGTGGCAATAGAGGCTATGCGCCGTGGGGCAAGGGACTTTATCCGCAAGGATAATTTATCCAAATTAATGCTGGTTATCGAACGCGAGCTTCGCGAGACGGCAATGCGGGCGGATCTCAAAGCGGCACGGGAGAATCTTCACAATGTGTCGCATTTCGACAGTTTGACAGGGCTGCCAAATCGCGAGCATTTATTCAAGCATATCAATACGAAGATGTCCTGCGCAGAGCATGATTATCACTTTGCCGTTTTTCTGATCGACCTTAACCGTTTTCGGCAAGTTACCAAATCACTTGGCATGTGGGCTGGGAATAAAGTGCTTGTCGAAACAGCGGAGCGCTTGTGCGCGGTATTTGGGAGAAATAATTTTGTTGCGCGGCTTGGCGCCGACACGTTTGTTGCCATCGTGCCATATTTGAATCAGGAGGAACGAGCCGAAGATATTGCAAAGGCCATTCATAATTGCATGATTGAGGCATTTCGGATTGATGAACAGGAGCTGTTCGTCAAAGCCAGTGTGGGTGTGAGTTTTTTTCCAAAGGACGGAAAAGTTTGGGACGAATTATTCAGGAACGCGGAGTCTGCGCTCTACAATGCAAAGACAACGGGTGGGAGTGGCTATCAAACATATAAGCCCGAGATGGATGCATGGGGAAAAGAACGGCTGGTTATGGAATCTTCACTTTATCACGCGTTGAAGGAGAAGCAATTTGTGCTTCATTATCAGCCGCAATTCGATCTGTTGAGCGGTCGGATTATCGGGGCGGAAGCGCTGCTTCGTTGGCATCAGCCGGGGGTTGGTCTGATTCAGCCAGGTAAGTTTATTCCTATCCTGGAAGAAACCGGACTGATTGTTCCTGTAGGCGAATGGGTATTGCGGACTGCGTGCGCCCAGAACAGGCGATGGCAGGATGAGGGGTTGCAGCCTATTTGCATTGCCGTCAACTTGTCGGCGATACAGTTCCGGCAATCCGGGCTGGCTAAAACTATCAAGATGGTTTTGAGTGAAACCGGCCTATCCCCAGAATATTTGGAATTGGAAATCACGGAAAATATTGCGATGCACACCGAGGAAGAAACCATCGCGATCCTTGATGAGCTGCGTTCGATCGGAATTCAAATCTCCATCGATGATTTCGGTACAGGTTATTCATCGCTCAGCTATCTGAAGCGGTTCCCCATAGACAAGCTGAAAATAGACCAATCGTTCGTGAGAGACCATCAGGAAGGCATCAATGAGAATGGCATTGTCATGGCAATTATCGGGATGGGGCATGGGCTGAAGCTGAAGGTCATTGCAGAAGGCGTGGAAACGCAGGCGCAAGCCGATTTTTTGAAGCTGCAGGGTTGTGATGAAGTGCAGGGTTATTTTTATGGGAAGCCGATGGCAGGCAGTGATCTCGCTTTGCTAATGGTGAGAACAGCATGGGTGCAAATAAAAGTGTTGGACGAAATCACATCTACCGTTCGCCCTGAGCTTGTCGAAGGGCTGTTTTAAGCCATTTGTGGTTCGACAGGCTCACCACGAACGGCCAAGTTCCCAACACTTTTAAATGCACCCGAACCGCATATCCAAGTAAAAAAATTTGCGAGGTCATGGTGTAATTCCATTTCTCTTTCCAACGGAGAGTAATTTGTAGGTCGGGCTATGCCCGACAGCTATATCTGGCGGGTAGAACCCGCCCTACATTACTGCTCTATTGATCTGGAAATGGAATAATTACATTTTTCCTTCAAGTGGGATGCAATTTGCAGGTCGGGCTGTGCCCGACGGCTATGTCTGGCGGGTAGACCCCGCCCTACGTTATTGCACTATTGAAAGAGAAATAATGGAATATAGAGAGGGAATGCTTTCATAATGACTTTGCCAACGCCAAATAAAAATATCCGCTTTCCAGCAAAGTCTTCCCAGTAGATATCTGGGTTAAATGCAAATTAAACGATGTTCTGTCAGGGTGAAGTTTCGACCATCACCGCATCGTCCGACAACCCTTGTCCGCCGCAGTAGGCATCCAGTTCTTGCCAGATTACTTCCAGCGGCAATTGTTCCCGGTGAATACGCGATACCAGCGCTTCCAGCCGCGCTTGGCCATACAACTCCTGCATAGCCGACATTGCTTCGGTGATGCCATCCGAATACAGGTAGATGCGTGCGCCGGATGTCATGCCGTCCTGCGCGTGCGGTTCGAAAGTATCCGCCGATTCGCTGATGCCCAGCGGCAGTCCACTGGAGCCTATCCGGTTCATGCCGTGCGCGGTGCTCAGGCAAAGCACCGGTGGCAGGCCGCAATTCCATACCATCGCCTGTTTCCGGTCGGGCGACAACTCCAATGCACCGGCTGCCATATAAAGCTGGGTAGGGAGTTGGCGGCACAGGATACGGTTTATTTCCTCGAGGATGTGGCGCATGGCGCAGCCTTCGGCGCTCAGGCGGTAAAAAATGTATGACACCAGCGGGCCGCCGAACGCAGCCGTCAGGCCATGCCCGGAAAAATCGCCGACCAGCACATGCTGGGCGCCGTCCGGACGGTAGGCTGACAAGACGATGTCCCCCGCCGTTCTTTCCAGCGATGCCTGGATGTGCCGCACCTTGCGCTCATCGAACGGGCTTGCCGAGCGCATTCTCGTGACGATATCCTCCAGCAATTCCTTCTCGTCGCTAAGGATCAGATTTTTTTCTTCCAGTTCGCGGCGCGCCTGCCGCAGGGCAAGCTGGGTTTGTACCCGCGCCTTTACAATGGCGGGGATGACCGGTTTGGCCAAGTAGTCTACCGCGCCGAGCGCCAGCCCCTGCACCTCATCTCCGGTCTCTGTTCTGGCGGTAACAAAGATGACCGGGATAGCGTGAGTACGCGGGTTGGCCTTGAGTTGTTTGCATACTTCATAGCCGTCCATGCCGGGCATCATGACATCGAGCAGGATCAAGTCGGGAGGCTGCGCCGCCACTATTTTCAGCGCCAGTTTGCCGCTGGTGGCGATCTTTATTGAATAGTCTGCGCCCAATATTCCGCGCAGCACATCGATATTCTCCGGCGTGTCGTCCACCACCAGGATGACCGGTTTTGTAGCGGATGGCTGGCTCATGAATTCACCCTGCCATTTTCTGCGGCGTATCCGCCGCATCGCTGTATTCAACCGCAATTTGCCGTACTTCCGTTTCCAGGCCCAAGAACAGTTTGACCAGGCCGGGATCGAAATGCCGCCCGGCTTCTTTTACGATCAGTTCCAATGCGCTCTCTATCGACCACGCTCGCTTATAGGGGCGTATGCAGGTCAATGCATCGAACACATCCGCTATCGCAACGATACGCCCGGTAATCGGGATATTTTCCCCGCCCAAGCCGTGCGGATATCCCTGCCCGTCCCATTTTTCGTGATGGGTTAACGCGATCTGTTTTGCCATTTTCAGCACTTCGGCATCGTGATCGCCGATGATCTGCGCACCGATTTCGGGGTGTTTTTTGATGATTTCAAATTCATCCTCCGTCAGCTTGCCCGGCTTGAGCAGGACGTGATCCGGAATGCCGATCTTGCCGATGTCGTGCATCATCGAGGCGTACATCAGCAGTTCCGATTGTGACTCCATAAACCCCGATGCCAGCCCCAGCAGTTTGCTGAAATTGCCCACCCGTATGATATGCATCCCCGTCTCGTTGTCGCGATAATCGGCCGCGCGCCCCAGCTGCTGGAGCATGACCAGATGGGTCTTCTCCAGTTGCCGGTTGCTGCGTTCCAGTTCGCTGGTACGCTCTGCCACCAGATGCTCCAGATAGCGGCGCTGGTTGGACAAGGCCAGATGTGCGCGCACGCGGGCATGCACGATGGGAGGGCTGACGGGTTTGGTGATGTAGTCCGCCGCACCCAGTTCGAAACCCAGCGTTTCATCCGCCACCTCCCCACGCGCGGTGACGAAGATAACAGGGATATGGCGGGTAGCCTCGTTTTTCTTGAGTTGGCGGCAGACTTCGTAGCCGTCCATGCCGGGCATCATGACATCCAGCAGGATCAAATCGGGAGACTGCGCAGAAGCAATTTTCAGCGCCAACTGGCCATTGTTGGCGATCTTTACCGTGTAGTCAGCACCCAATATTCCGCACAGCACATCGATGTTCTCCGGGGTATCGTCCACCACCAGCAGGGAATTTTTTTCGGTGCTGCTCATATCAGTTCCTTGGCAAGGCGCTGCACTTCGGCCAGCGCACTTTCGTAATCGTAGTCTTTTATGCACCGGTCCAGCTGGGCAAAACGCTGCGCGGTTGCCGTTCCCTGTATCTGCCGATTGATCTGGCGCATGGTATCTCCGGCCGCCGAATCAAAGGACTGCAGTTGCCCGTCCAATTGTTCGAGAAGCGCGCCGAGCTGTGCGGGGTCAACCGCAGCCATGTTGGGTTCTGCCGCATGTGCTTGCAAATAGGCTTTTGCCGAGGTGATCGCCAGGGCTAATTCTTTCTCTGTAGCCGCAATCAATTGCCGGTAGTTTTCGGTATGGTTTTTGCGGATGGCAATCTCCAGTTGGTGCGCGGATTCCGACAAAGTCTCCGCTCCGATGGTTGCGGCGATGCCTTTCAGTGTATGCGCCAGGCGCTCCGCAGACTTCCGGTCGGCGGCGGAGAGCGCGTCCTGTATGGATTGCACAGCCTGATTCTGATTTGGAATAAACTTTTCGAGTACGGTACGGTAAGTGTCCTCACCGCCCATGTGGGTTATCGCCTTCGCCGCGTCCAGGGCAGGAAATTCTCTGGATACACGCTGTGCCTTGGGCGTAGCCGACTCGGTGGGCTGAATATTGCGATGTGTCCAGCGCGCGAGCGTAGCGTACAGCACGTCGATTTGTATCGGCTTGGTAACATAATCGTTCATGCCTGCCGCGAGACATAGCTCGCGGTCTCCGGCCATGGCGTTGGCGGTCATGGCGACGATGGGCAAATCGGCAAGGGCGGTGTTGCTCCTGATGTTGCGCGTAGCCTCCAGGCCATCCATGCGCGGCATTTGTATGTCCATCAGTACCGCGTCAAAACGCCCCGGTTGCATCGCCTGCACCGCCTCGATCCCGTCGCGGGCGAGGCTGACTTCTATGCCGGCGCGCACCAGCAGCGCGGTTGCCAGTTGCTGGTTGAATTCATTGTCTTCCACCAGTAATACACGCAATCCGGACAGGCCTGAATTTGCGCCGGGCTGCGCCGAGAGCAAGGATAATCCGCCCTGATCCGAACTGATTGCCACAATCGTATCGAATAGCATGGAGGCGGTGACGGGTTTATTCAGCACAGCATCCAGCAGCTTTTCGCTTAGCGCTTGTTCGAGTGCTTCATCCTGTTTACGCCCGGAGAGATAAATAACACGCAGTCGCTGGCGCAACGGCAATTCCTGCCTGATGTGCCGAACCATTTCCAGCCCGGCCATGTCCGGCAGAGCACAATTCACTATCGCGTCGCTAAAGGGATGCTCGGTTTCGTCGGCTTGTTTGATTGTGGACAGCCCTTCGCGACCATTGGTGGCAGCTACCGCCACGATACCGAACGACTCCAGATGCGATAGCATCAGGCGGCGCGCGCTGTCGTTGTTGTCCGCCACCAGCACCTTGAGCCTGCTCAAATCCGGTATGGTGCGGTTTTCGCCGGACGGGCAGGCAAAGGGCAGGTTGAAGGCGAAGGTGCTGCCTTTGCCCGGTGTGCTTTCCACCCACATCGCCCCGCCCATCTGCTCCACGATACGCTTGGATATGGCCAAGCCCAGCCCCGTTCCGCCATATTTGCGCGTGGTGGAGGCATCAGCCTGGCTGAATGACTGGAACAGCTTGCCGACTTGTTCGGGAGTCATGCCGATGCCGGTATCGTGAACCGCGAAACCCAGCACGATATGTTCGGGAGATTGGCTTTGTTCTACCCTGATCTGGACTGCAATCTCGCCTGAGGCGGTAAATTTCACCGCATTGCCGACCAGATTGTTCAGCACCTGTCCCAGCCGCAACGGGTCGCCGATCAGGGTTCTGGGCACATCGATTCCGCTGTTGAACAGGAGTCCGAGGCCTTTTTCTTCCGCGCGCAGGCTGGTGACGGCGGCCACGCCGCTCAATACCTTGTCGAGCTGGAAAGGGGTTTTTTCCACTTCCAGCTTGCCCGCCTCGATCTTGGAAAAATCCAGGATGTCGTTGATGATACCCAGTAGGGAGTTTGCCGAACGGTAAACTTTTTCCAGATAATCCCGCTGGGTGGGGGCCAGTTCGTTTTGCAGGCATAAATGCGAGAAACCGATGATCGCATTCATCGGGGTGCGGATTTCATGGCTCATGTTGGCGAGAAATTCGCTCTTGGCCCGGTTGGCGGCCTCGGCGGCTGCCATGGATTTTTTCAATTCCTGTTCGTTTCTCTTCCGTTCGGTGATGTCTTCCTTGACCGCCACAAAATGGGTGATGGTTCCCTTGTCGTCGCGGATCGGCGAGATGGATGCCGCTTCGAAATAGCTTTCGCCACTCTTTTTCTTGTTGTGGAATTCTCCCTGCCATACCTTGCCGTCCAGGATGGTTTCCCAAATTTTTTGGTAGAATTTTGGTGCGAGCGCACCGGACTTGAGTATGCGCGGGTTCTGCCCGATGGCTTCCTGCGCGGTGTACCCGGTCACTTCAATGAATTTCGGGTTGACGTATTCGATCGTGCCATTCAGGTTGGTGATGACCACGCTGGCCGGGCTGTTTTCCACGGCTTTAGAAAGTTTGAGCAGTTTTTCATTGGCCGCTATGCGCTCGGTAATATCCATGAAGGTGACCACGGCACCAACGACCGCACCATGATGAAATTGCGGGTGCGACCAGCATTCGACAGGGAAGCAACTGCCGTCGGCGCGCCAGAACACTTCATCCTCGACGTGCGTGTTTACCCCTTGCAGGAACGCCTGGTAAATCCGGCATTCGCTCGCTGGATAAGGTGTTTCATCCGGATATTTGTAGTGAATCAGTTGATGCATGTTCTTGCTGATCAACTCGTCGGCATGCTGGTAGCCCAGCATCTGCAGACACGAGGGGTTGCAGAACGTGCAATTACCTTGAATGTCGATCCCGTAGATCGCCTCGGAGGCGGAATCCAGCAGCAGCCGCAACCGGGCTTCGCTCAGGCGTACCGCTTCCGCCGCCTGCTTGCGCTCGGTGATGTCGGTATGTGTGCCGATCATGCGTTGCGGCCTGCCGTCCTCGGCGCGGCTCACCACCATGCCGCGGGCAGAGACCCATTTCCAGCCGCCGTCCTGGCACAGCATGCGGTAATCCACGGTATAGGATGGCGAGTTGCCGTCCAGATACTTTT
>Ga0209211_10001541_pt1 | contig 43302 bp, 38 predicted proteins | sample RifGroA2_FD_183992 | JGI IMG/M metagenome (GOLD analysis project Ga0209211, IMG submission 183992) | Groundwater microbial communities from Rifle, Colorado, USA - Groundwater A2 (SPAdes) (version 2) | ecosystem: Environmental > Aquatic > Deep subsurface > Groundwater | place: Rifle, Colorado...
ACAGTATGAAGGCAAAGCACTTTCAGAAGCGTTGGAGAAGATCATAGCAGAGGAGTTGAATGTGGAAAGTGTAGGTCGCGTGGAGCGCGTGAAAGAAGACGCGGGTCATGTGGTGAAAGCGGAAAAAAATGCGAGAGTGAGTTTGTGCATTGCAATGACTGATGCATTAAAAGCGCAGGGTTTGGTGCGTGAAGTTACGCGCGCCATCAATCAATTGCGCAAAACAAGCGGGTTTACTATTCATGATCGCGCACAGGTGCGTTTTGCAACAGACAACGCAAAAATGCGCGACGTTATTGAACAAAACGCGCGTGAAATTGCGGAGAGCGTGTTGGCGGACGAAGTGGTGTTTGATGCGGGAGCTCAAGGGAAACCGGTAAATATAGAGAGTGCGGCAATTGTTTTTGAAATTACAAAAATATGAGTACATTTGGCAGTATTAAAATTATTTCACAGCCTATTTCTCGGAGTGCGCTTTCCGAGCTTGCTAAAGAGACTTTTGGAGATATGATAAAAGCCGTTGTTGATGTTGATAAAAAGATAGTGGCGCTAAGTGGGGAGTTGCATGCCGATGAAGAATCAATATTGTTGGAACAAGGGTCGTTGCAAGAGCATCTTTGGGGCATTAACCTTTATCCGGAGATCATGGGGGAGAATTTTATTGAGTTTGATTCAATGATTAATATCAAGCCTCGGCAAGGGAATCGTTCGCGTGGCGTGGAGAGTGAGGAAGTTAGGAAAAAAATTAAGGATGTAGTGCATATTTTAATTATTTGAGAATTTTTTGTCACAATTTGTGACATCAAATTGGGGTGGGAAATATATGCTTGAGAATATTCATCACAATATAGCAAAAGGAAGTTGGTTTGAAAAGGATTTATGCGAGCAGATGGGAAATGTGGGAAGCGAGGTTGGTCGTGCGGTGAACTGGCAAAAAAAAGGAAACGCCGCACAACAAGAAAAAGCGTTAGACAGAGCTTTTGATTTGTTGGATTTGACCATGTCTGACTCGCGTTGGCAGAAGAGTGCGCGATTAAAAGAAATTTGTAGAGTGCGCGAATTGCTCGCAGATGTGTTTTATGGTGAAAATCAGTATCATGATTCGCCGGCAGGTTTGGAAAAATATTTTTATCAATTTGCTCTCATGGCGCGATTATCAAAATAATTATTTATTAACATCATAGTATGACGATACAAGAAATTTATGATTTGGCGTTGAAGCTTGGCATGAAAGCCGACCCGCGCGGAGAAGTTGGAGTAAAACGGTATCTTGCGCGCATGAAGAAAGAATATGAAGCGTTGCCTAAAGATGACAAAGAATATTTTGAAAAAACAAAGTTGGTGGATCCATACGCGGATTCGTTTATTCATTTTGTGGCAAACGCCAAAATTCCGGTGAAGCGCGTACTCGCGGGCATTGACATTGATTCCGGAGAGATTTTTCTTGCGGATCGTTTGAACGAACGCGGAAAAAAAATTGATCTTGTGATCGGGCACCACCCTATAGGCCGCGCGTTGGTGGATTTGGCGGAAGTGATGGATTTGCAAGTGGAGGTGCTGGAAAGCTATGGCGTGCCAACTCATGTGGCGGAAAATCTGATGCAGGAACGCATGAGCCAAGTGGATCGCGGTATTCATGTGGGTAATCAATATCAAGTGGTGGATATTGCACGCCTTTTGGGAATTAGTGTGATCAACACGCACACGCTCACGGACAACTTGGTGGAGGAGTATTTGAATGGATTGGTAAAAGCGCGCAAACCGCACACCGTGGGTGATGTGTTGAAAATTTTGGACGAACAACCTGAATACCAGCAGGCGAAACGAGAAGGAACGGGCCCAAAGTTGTTGTTTGGCAGACCTTCAAACCGTGCCGGCAAAGTGATGACAGAAATGACCGGTGGAACCAACCCGGGAGACCGTATGTATGAGGAGCTTTCCAAGGCGGGAGTGAGCACTATCATCAGTATGCACTTGAATGAAAAAAGCCTTGAATTAGCCAAGAAATCGTTTATGAACGTGATTATCGCGGGGCACATGTCTTCTGATTCTTTGGGCATGAATTTGTTTTTGGACGAACTGGAACAGAAGGGGATTGAGATTGTGCCATGCAGTGGGCTCATGCGCGCTAGCAGAACAAAGAAAGGAAAAAAGTAATTGAGTGTTCCAAAGTCTATGCGGAAAAAATTTGAGTGGATCAAGGCTGTTCGGCGCATTTACCCGCCTTTTTATACTTCTTTGATTTTTTCCGGTTATCGTACTCCTGCAATCTGGAAATCATTTCTTGATTTCCCTTATGTACTCACTGATCTGATGGAAATAGATGCATATTGGTTTTACCCGTCGTATCATATAAAAGAGTTTGCTCAAAAAATTGCATTGCGTTTGTTTGCAGACAAGAATTTTTTTCAACATATTAAAAAAGAATCGTTGCAAAGAGAACAAACGCTTCGCAAGTCGGTGTCCAAGGGGTTAGGTGTTTTTTTTGCGGCCTACTCAAACTATATGCCTACTCTGGGCGTATTTTTTATTTGTGACGATCTGATTGAGGGCAAAGTACGAGAACTTTTACTCAAATGCGCATCTGCGGAACACGTTGAAGAATTGATGAAGTATTTGACAACACCGCTTTACAACAATTTTAATGCGCAAGAGCAATTGGATTTATGCCGGACGCGGGATATTGCGGCGCATATTAAAAAATATCAATGGCTTCATGCGCGTTATGGATATGTTGAAAAGTATACACCTGCAAAAGTTAAGAAAACACAGCGCGTATTGTTAGAAAAAGGCTTTATACAACAGTATACAAAAGAACAACGTGCCATTGCTCATGCAGTCAAAGAAGCGCGCGTGCTTTTGGGAACACGCGCGGCGTATCTTATAGAGGTGATGCGTTTTTTTATTTATTATCGCACGCAGCGCACGGACATCATGGCGCTCGTATCTTTTGAAGTGAAACTACAATTGGAACATCTTGCGCATGAGAGGGGTATCTCGTACGATGATTTGTTGTATTGTACGCTTAAGGAAGTCCGCCAACGCTTGCCTTCTTCTGTGGTGATTGCTGAACGCAAAAAACAGTTGACGTTTGTGGGTGACGCGCGCGGTTGTCATATTTTAATCGATGAAAAACATCATGCAATGGTAAAACGATTTTTGAAATCAGCGGCTACAGTTAACGAGTTAAAGGGTAAAATTGCGTATGAAGGTTTGGTGCGGGGGTTTGCACGCGTTATCATTGATTTTGATGAGCTTGATAAAGTAAAAAAAGGCGAAGTTCTTATCACCAATATGACAACGCCCAATATGGTCCCCGCCATGAGAAAAACTGTTGCATTTGTAACGAACGAAGGTGGAATTACCTGCCATGCGGCTATTATGGCGCGCGAGCTTAAAAAACCGTGTATTATAGGCACTAAAATTGCAACTCAAGTAATTAAGACAGGGGATATGGTGGAGGTGGATGCGGTGCACGGGGTGGTAAAAATTATAAAGAGAGGGTAATATAGAAGCATTGGAATAATTATGATTGCATTTCTTTCCGGCATAATTAAAGAAAAAGAGAAACAAGCGCTTACGGTGATAGTAGGCGGAATTGGTTATAAAATTTTTGTATCCAATAAATTGTTGGAAGAATCAAAAGTCGGGCAAGCGATTGAGGTATACACGCATTTGCAAATACGCGAAGACGCGTGGGAGCTGTATGGATTTTCATCGCGCATTGATCTTGTTTTTTTTAAATTGTTATTGAGTGTGAATGGCGTAGGACCAAAGGGCGCCTTGCATATATTCAACATCGGAACAACAGAAGAAATATCGCGTGCCATAGCCGAGGGAGATATTGCGTTTCTTACCAAAATTTCCGGAATTGGCAGAAAAACCGCGGAACGCATGATTTTAGATTTGAAAAATAAAGTGGGGGTATTAAGTGGGGGCGGCAGTATGCCGGCACGCGGTGCGGCCGCGGATGTAGTGGATGCGCTCGTACAGATGGGCTATTCTTTGGCGGATGCGCGCTCCGCGGTACAGAAAGTAGGAGCTCAAAAAGACGCGGGCGTATTGCTCAAAAAAACGCTTGCGGTTCTCAAGACATGAGTATGATGGTAGAAATAAAAGAAAAAACTATTTGGGAACATCACCTGAAACAACTTTCAGGTTCTATTTTTTTATTGGAGTGGTGGTGGGGGGAATTTCAAAAATCAACAAAACGCGAGGTGTACCGTTTGGTATGGGTTCGCGAGGGGTTGTCGCGCGCGGCGGCACAGGTTTTTTTCCAACCGTTTTTTGGGCATATCGGATACGGAGTAGTAACCCGTTGTCCTTTGTACGCTGAAGATATCACCCGTGAGGAACAAAAAAAGATTGAGGAAGATTTGGTGGCATGGTGCGCGGGTGATCATGGGAAGCAAAGATGGGTGTTTTGGCGTTTTGAACCGCTCGTTGATTTGGAAGCGGAATTTTTTGGTGTTTTCAAAATACCAACACGTCAGCCGCAAACAACGCTCCTGCTAGAAGTATCTCGTAATCCGGAAATACTTTTGCAGGAGATGCACGAGAAAACGCGCTATAACATTCGTCTTGCCTCCAAAAAAGATTTGGCGTGTCGTGTTATTCCCGCGGCGGAAGTCACGCGGGAAGTTTTTAATGTGTTTTGGGGTTTGATGGGTGAAACGGGCGAACGCGCGGGCATTAGGAGCCATCAAAAAGTGTATTATTGGCAATTGTTTCAAACCGCTTCTTTGGAACGCGCAAGTGATGTGTATTTGATTTTGATTTCCAAAGAAAATCAAATGCTTGCCGCCGGTGTATTTATTGGTTCAGGTGATACTTTGACTTACTTGTACGGCGCATCAAGTAACCGCGAGCGCAACAGCATGGCGCCGTATTTTATGCATTGGCAAATGATCCTGTTTGCGCATACCCATGGATTGAGGTGGTATGATTGGTGGGGAGTGAATCCGGAAAGCGTGAGCCATGATGCGTATAAAAAATCATGGGAAGGAATTACTCGTTTTAAGGAGGGATTTGGGGGCATACGCACTGTCTACCCGCAAGCGCGTGAGATCCCTATTGACGCACACTTGTTTAAGGCGTATCAATTAGTTAAGAGGATTATATAGGCTCCCATCGTTCAACGGATAGGACGCAAGATTCCGAATCTTGTGATGCAGGTTCGATTCCTGCTGGGGGCACCATAATCTGACTTTCAGAAAATTGACCGACTTTTTCGTTGGCGGCGCAGAGCGCCGTCCACTGATTTTGTGGGGGGAATTCAATGCTTTTCGGCGCGCTGACGCGCGCCTCTCTGCCCGCCAAGACGAGGTTCGAGCCAAAGACTTCTTTGACGGCAACCTTTTTCGCAAAAAGGTTGCTCTCCCGTGCGATTTTAGGCAGGTTTCCTGCCTCTTTTATCCATTCCGCCATAGGTTCGAGCCAGCCAGTCCGCTTTTGTTCAATCCGCGCCATTTGTTCTTCCAGCGACTTCTTTTCGGAAAGGAGTTTTGCTTTTTCCAAACGATATATTTCGCGCTCGATGTCTTGCTCCAAATATCCATCAAGAAGTCGCTGGAGTTTCGTTTGTATGGCGCGGATACGCTCTTGAGATTCTTGAACAAAAGCGATTGAGGATTGGGCGGATTCTGATTTATCTCTTTCCAACATTTTGTGTAGTTGTTCCGCTCAATCCGGTCTCAAAGAAAATTTTTGAATGAGGGATGATAACTGGCGATCCAGTTCCTCTTGGCGAATACAAGGTTCAGGACATTTCAACTTGGATTTCTTGGTGCAGTGATAATAAACATACTCGTGGATATTGCCATTCTTTTGTTTTTTCACCTTGTATTCGCCAGTTATCATCATTCCGCATGAGGCGCAGGAAAGCAGCCCACAAAACGCTTGTGGCTCATTTTTCTGCTTGTGGTGCGGTCTGCCTCTTTGTTTCAAGACCTCCTGCGCCTTGTCAAAAATTTTCTTTGAGACGACTGGCTGGTGCTTGCCCTCGTGGATTTCGCCGCCATAGCGAAAGTGTCCGTAGTAAAACGGGTTGGAAAGGATAAAAGTAATTCTGTCTCGGTGGAGTCGTTTGCCGTTCCGAGAATGGATACCGGATTGCGCCAAAAAGTTTGAGATGTCTTCAAGGCGACTTCCATTTTTCGAATACATCTCAAACGCTTTACGAATGAGTGAGGCACGCTTTCTATCCACGACGACAGTTTTTGTCCGCACATCATTGATATATCCCACTGGCGCAAGGCCTGGATACTCTCCGCGCCTCACTTTTTGGCGCAATCCACGCTTGGTATTCTCGGCAAGCGAATCCACATAGTATTTGCTTTGCCCAAAGGCGATATTGAGCATGAACTTTCCTTGCGAGGTATTTTCACACCAAAATTGTGGAAATTTCAGGTCCGCAAGTCCACCGCCGTCAAGCAGGTAGATAATCTTTCCACCGTCAACAGAATTGCGCGCCAAACGATCCGGATGCCAAGCAAGCATTCCGTTTGCATCGCCGTTTTCAATACGCTCTATCATTTTGTTAAAAATTGGACGACCAGTAACTTTGGCAGACCGCTTTTCAATCAGCTCCTCGGCGATATGCAAACCCTCTTGCTTGGCAAAGGCGCGCAATTCTGTGACCTGCGCTTCAATAGATAAAACCTGCTTGTCCTCAACATCGGTGGACTTGCGGGCGTAGAGAAAGTATTTGTTGTTGTTCATGCTCATACAATTATTGGGCAAAGCAAATCCGAGACAGAATTAAAATCGCACGGGAGGCGAACCTCGTCTTGGCGGGCAGAGAGGCGCGCGTCAGCGCGCCGAAAAGCATTGAATTCCCCCCACAAAATCAGTGGACGGCGCTTTGCGCCGCCAACGAAAAAGTCGGTCAATTTTCCGAAAGTCAGATTTTGGTGTGTCTTTACAGTTTGGCTCGAACTCATTTTATCCGAAATTCTTGAAAACTGACAGGAAGCCGCGCTACGCGCGGCACAAAGGATTCTGTGCGCTCGGGCGGGCAAAAAGAAAGGGGGTTGGGGGGGAATGAATTTTTGCCCGCCCTCGCTTTTCCGCCGCCAGAATTCGTATTTCGCTTTGCGAAATGCACCGCCAAGAAGAATTTTGTTTGCCCATGTTCATTTTATTTGGTAGTATGATAATATAGATAATAATCTTATCTACTATAATACTACCAAAACTTTATTTATATGACAAGTGGAAAAACAATCAGCGAGAATATCAAGAGATTACGTACAAAACTTGGCTTAACACAAGACGATTTAACCAAGAAAGCCGATATTAAATATACAACGCTTATGAAGGTCGAAAGCGGTACGGTTAATAAGCCAAGCGTCCAAACTATGGCGAAAATCGCCAAAGCCCTTGGCGTTTCAATTGAGGATTTGATAAAATAAACTGGGTATTGCAAAAAGTATCGGGGGGGGGTAAACTACAAACAAGGTCAAAATAAGCAATCAATATTTATTAACTTAATTTTTCTTCTCGAAGTTGGCACACGCCATATAAGAGAAAGAAAGGAAAAATATGTCGGAAAAAATGGAAGGTGGATTACCGCCACAAGAAGATAGAGAAAAAGGAGCTTCTGATTTACGTCAACTTCCAAATAAGGATTTGGAGATGGCCGAAAATGTAACTGGATTTGAGGGATTTAGTAAAGTCGAAGGAGCTACTGCAAAAACAGAAGAGGAAGCCAAGGTATATTTGCAAAAAATAATGCGCCGCATTGCTGCACGACAATCCGAACTTCATCCTCGCTATAATGGTGATGTGCATGCAGAAATTCTTTGGAAGGAAGAAACTGGTGAGATTTGGAAAGGTCATCAGTATGTTGGTATGGGTTCACAAGTATTGGGACGAGAAAAAAATGGGCTTAAACTCTTAATAGGTTCTCGATATGGGTTTGATGGTGAAAAATTTGTGTATGCCCAAGATGATAGCCGAGAGAAAGATAAGGTCAGGACAACCAATGAAGTTTCTGCACCATTTTCAGGTGAAGGTGATCCGAAATTATGGGCTGAACTGGAATCACTTGAATGGAATAGAAACGAGGTAGAAGTTATTGGTGGGGATTATGGTGATTGTTTGGTTGCCGCAAATGACCAGAGCGGAATCAACCCAGAAGTGGACGAGCATCAAAGTTGGTTAGCTTTGAGTGTTTACTCGTCTCGACCACCGGAAGAATGGGCTAAGCGACTTGGACATGGAGCAGTTGTTTATAAAAACAATAAGAAGGGCGAAACATTTATTCTCGTTCCTAGATAATTTTTTTTGGTGACTTGTCATCAGACTCTGAATTAAAGTTCACTGCGTAGAAAAAAGTGGCCAAGAGTCACTTTTTTCTTGTAGGGTGGTGAGCCAGTTTCACTGGCACGAAATTCTGGCGGCGGCGGAAAAGCGAGGGCGGGCAAAAATTCATTCCCCCCCCAACCCCCTTTCTTTTTGCCCGCCCGAGCGCACAGAATCCTTTGTGCCGCGCGTAGCGCGGCTTCCTGTCAGTTTTCAAGAATTTCGGATAAAATGAGTTCGAGCCAAACTGTAAAGACACACCAATATCTGACTTTTTTCAATTTAATATCTCATATATGAGCCATATCAAATTTTTCAAAGATATATCCAAAAAAAATGTGGATATTGCCGGCGGCAAAGGAGCGTCGCTTGGAGAAATGACGCGCGCGGGGATTCCGGTACCACCAGGGTTTGTGATTACCGCGTCGGCTTTTGATCGTTTTGTGAAAGAAACGGAATTGGGAGCGGAGATTGACTCACTCGTGCATGAATTGAATTATCATGATATTGCTCGCGTTGAATTTGCTTCGGAGCGGATTCGTGATTTGATTCATGACGCAAAAACACCAAAAGATTTGGAAACAGAAATTACTAAAGGGTTTAAACAGCTCAAAACAAAACTGGTGGCGGTGCGTTCTTCCGCCACCGCGGAGGATTCGTCACAAGCGTCGTGGGCGGGGGAGTTGGAGTCCTACCTCAACACCACTGCCAAAACGCTTTTGGATAATGTAAAACAATGCTGGTCGTCTCTGTTTACTCCTCGCGCGTTGGTGTACAGGAATGAAAAAGGCATGCATAAGTCGCATGTTTCCGTGGCAGTGGTGGTGCAGAAAATGGTGGAGTCCGAGGTTGCAGGGGTTAGTTTTACTGTGCATCCGGTGACCAAAGATAAGCACCAGATGATTATTGAGGCGGCATGGGGCTTGGGCGAGGCGCTCGTGGGCGGCATTGTGACGCCGGATTCGTATGTGCTGGATAAACGCGATTGGAGTTTGATTGATGTGAACGTGAGCGAACAAAGTAAAATGATAGTGCGTAAGGGCGCGTCAGGAACAGTGGAAAAGGCGGTGCCGGCAAAGATAAAACATCATCAGAAAATTAATGGCAGACAGATTACGGAAATTGCAAAACTTTGTGCACGTATTGAGAAACACTATGGCTTTCCGTGCGATATTGAATGGGCGTTTGAAAAGAAGAAATTCTATATCGTACAGAGCAGACCAATTACGACCCTGTAAAATATTTGATATATATATTAAAATTAAAACACCGCTTTTCAGCGGTGTTTTTTATTGTTTGGAGCGGGTAACGGGAATCGAACCCGTTTCTAGTCCTTGGCAAGGACTCATAATAGCCATTATACGATACCCGCATTTAACAGATTGTAGTATAGCAAGTTGTTTAAAGTTATTCAAGATGCCTGGCTTTGGAGGAGAATTCTTTTTTCTTCCAGCACAATAATCGCTATAATAAGCCAAAAAACAACAGATAAATCATTTTTAAAGTAGGGTACATCAACAAGTCCGTGCACAAGCAGTATAATCATGGCAATGACCGCGGTTTTGACAGTGAATGAATGATTTTTGAGCCATAATGCTACTGCGCGTACAAAGAAAAACACAACAAGAGTCAGAAAACTCAAAAGCCCAAGCAATCCCGTTTCAGTCCAGAAGTTAAGGAAAATGTTGTGCGGATAGAGATAAATTTCCGCCCATTGAAGCGTATGGTAGGGGAAAACTGCACTTTGATAATTTGCCAATCCGCCGCCCTGTAGCGGGTGCGTTTTGAGCATTTCCAATGTTTCTTGCCACATGGAAAGCCGTAATTGCCCGGAGAATTTTTGAAAAAGAAAATGTGAAGCAAACAATTCTTTGAGTGGAGGAATGAAGAAAATAGTGAGCGCCGTAAGGAATGTAAATAACGCAATGTAGGGGCGCGTTGGTTTGTACCACACTCCCGCAACAAGAAGCCCCGCCCCAAGACCCGCAAGTGCTCCATCTGATTTTGTAAAAAGTATAGCAAGTAGCATGCTTAGACCGAGTAATATGTAGAGCGAGCGCGCAATATGGGAAGAATGTTCGCGGATTTGAAAAAATATAAATGGTATGAGTGGCGCCGCAATTAAGGGGAAAGCATTGGGGTATCCATATACGCTTGTTGTGCGCCGCGTGAGCACAGCTTGCCAAAAAGTATTGGGTATCCACCAGCCGGTAAATTTTTGTATGATTGATATGGTGGCGGCACAAGCAACGCCAATGAAAAGAAAATCAAGCGCCGTGCGCAATTCTGTGCGCGTTCGCATTGTGCTAATGCATACTGAAAAAAATATGAGTGGCTCAATAAAATATGCTTTCCAAATACCAAGCGCGGCAACATGGGAGGGTGAGATGAATGCGGCAAGAGTAGTAGCAAGAATAAAAAAAAGCGTGAGATACCACCACACGGTTAGTACGCCACTATGCAAAAAAAGTTTGCGCGTTTGTGCGGGGTTATAAATTTTTTTATGTGGCAGTTTACAAAACCATACAAGCGCAACGGCGAGGATTGAAACTTCAAGCAAAGTGGAGGGTATTTTACCAATGGTGAACCGTATAAGATAAGAGGGTAAAAGCGCGAGAACGGCATACACGCCATATACCGTGCGGCGGGCGGTTAGGTAGCCAAGGAGTAGCGCAAACACGAGGACAAGAAGTGTCATACGGCGTGGGATGTGTGCTTAAATAAGGCGCGAACGCCTGTCGGAGTGAGTGCTTTGGTTGCGAATATCATGCCAATGTACGTGCCTGCTCCTGCGCTGATTTGAACAAAAAGAGGAATCGCACGGGTAACGTATAATATGATTCCCATTGCTGTGCATGACGCAATAATTTTAGCAAATGTTTTGCCACGCGGCACTAAATGGCTCTCGCGCCACACCACATACCACGTCATGAATAAAATAAATACTTCGGAAAATACGGTAATCCACGCCGCCGCGCGCGCGCCAAAACGCGGTATTAAAATCAGATACAAAATAAAAGAAATAATCGCGTCAATGACATATCCCCATACCATGACACGTTGTTTGTTGAGTGCGACGATGGTATGCCCCGAGAGCGCGCCAAAAAATATTGCAAGAAGGGCAAGTAGAAGTATTTGCAAATACGCGCCAGAAGGGGCAAAAGCAGCGCCCGCAAAGGTACTCATGAGCGGTGTAGCTACCATAATACCTCCCACCACTACAGGCAATCCCATAAGCGTCATTGCATCAAACGTATTTTGGAAATATGATTTGAATTCCATTTTATTTGCGCTCCAATGATACGTTAAAAGTGGCAAAACAATACCCATAAACATTACCGGAATGGCACTCAAAACTTCAATGACGCGATACGCCGCACCGTACAAACCAACCTCTGTTTGCGTGTGTGAAAGCGACAAAATCAGTGTATCGGCTTTTAAATAAATAAGATTAAATACCATGGAAATGGCAATTGGCCAGCTGCGCGTGCATATTTTTTTGATGGTGGGCGCGTGCCATGCAAAATGCAGAGTTATGTAACGCGCAGTAAAAAAGTAAAGAAGAAAAAATTGCAGAGCGTTTGCCGCCACATGTACAAGAAAGATTGTCATGAGATTCATCTTGAGAAGCACGGCAACAACAAATCCCGCAAAGATAATAGCGCGTCCAAGCACGTCGCCAAGTGCGACTTTTTCCATATGCAAATGTTTTTGAAAAAGCCCTTGGAGGATATTTTGCAAGGAAATGAAAAAGATAGCGCCGCTCGCCGCAAGCACGCCCCATTTGATTTCATTGTTATATGGCATAAACCAAATAAGCGCGCAGGCCGACCCAAACAACACGATTGAAATTACCAAGCGCAGAGTAAAAATGTTGTTGATTAAATGGTTTTCTTGTGCGTTAGGCTCCGAGATCATCTGCGTAGTAATGAGCGTGAGTCCAAAGTCAGCGATAATGGCAAAGAATTGCAAAAAGGTCATGACGGTGGTGTACCAGCCAAATTGTTCCGTTCCAAGATAGCGGGTCAGAATTCCCAGTGCGAAGATGCCAAAAAGCACCGAGAGGGCTCGGCCTAAGAGTTGATAGATGGTATTACGCAGTGCGTGAGGGAAGGACATACGAGTGGTATGGTAGCAGTTTTGTGCTCATTATACAAGAATTTAAAATTGACAAAAACGCTTAAATTTGCTATACTATATACATAAATGAGCAAAAATACACTCATTTAAAAACAAAAATAAAAGCCATGGAACAGTTTTTTAAGAACTATTGGAGCGAATTCGGTCGGCCGTTGGAAGTATATGCGGAATTGTACGGCCGCGCGCGAGATCACCACAAAGCAAAAACAGCCAGTGCCAAGCAAGGAATTTTTCTTAGTTTGACAGTGGCTTTTTTTATTGTTGTGGCAGCGGCGACGAGTTTTCGCGTGGCGGAACAATCGCTCAAACGCACCATGAATATTCGTTACGCGTTTGCGCCTGCATTCATTGAAATGCGTGTTATAGATCAAGATGCCGCAACACAAGGCTCGGCGGTCAATGGAGTATCCTCTTTTATTGTACCCGCATCGGGTCTTTTACGTGATGCTGTTTTGCAATATGTAGCTCTTGGCGCGCGCACTGTGTTGGGCGTTGAAACGGCAAACGCCGCAACCGCGGAGTATGCCGCCAATCTTGCCACCGCGCCTCCTGACATAGAGCTTTTGTCGGGCGAGCGGCAACTGATACGGCTCAAATATACAAACGAAGGATCATACAACTGGCGGCGAGAAGGCCGCAGTTTTATTTCTCTCTACGCACGCACGGCAAAGAGCGCGTCAAATTTTTTTTATGATGCGTCATGGATGAGTACAAAACAAGTAGTGCGAATTGCCGACGCGTTGGTTGGTCCCGGACGCGCTGGGTTTGTTGAATTTTATATACGGGCGCCAAAAAAAATTGGAACGTATGCGGTTAAATTTCAACTTGCCGCGGAAAATACCGCATGGATAAATGAGGGAGAGGCTACCGTAACAGTGCGGGTGGTCAAAGAAAAAATCGTTACGCCTCAAACTAATAATGAACTTTCTGCAACAAGCACTCCAGACGCGCGCACGGGTCTCCCCACCAATCTTTGGAATGATGAGAGCCTTATAATTTTGTCTGCCACGAACACGGTAACCTCAACCGTCGCATCAGAAATTCTCAATGCGACAAGCACACCGAGTATTCGTGTTGGTTTATATCGCACGAGTGAACCGATTGAATTTGTTTCTGACAATGATTATGAATTGCGCGATGCAGAGGGCGTGCTACATGGTCAGATTCCGGCGGGGCAATCAATTATGCTTTTTTATAATGACGCGCGAAAGATGTATAGTGCGCAAAATGATACGGGATATGCAGAGAGTGCTCTGCTGTTGCGTCTTTCTCCGCGTGTTCAGTCAGCAAGCGTATTTACCTTAAGTAACCTTAAAAATTTTCAAGCGCGCAACACAAAAGTTAATTACAATCGGTTCAGAGGTGCGTTGGAAATACGCTATTCCACAGGGCATGTCTGGGTCATCAACGAACTTCCCATTGAAGCATATTTAAATGGACTCGCGGAAGCTGGTGAAGGCGTGCCGGTGGAATTTTTGAAAGCGCTTTCCATTGCGACGCGAAGTTTTGCTTATGAAGCGATACAAAATCCAATAAAACATTCTCGTGCACGATTTCATGTGGATGCGGAGTATGATCAAATTTATAAAGGTGTGGTGCGAGAGAATGCAAACCCTTCATGGGTTAAAGCCGTGGAGGAAACGCGCGGCGTGGTTGTTACATACAAAGACGAACCTGTTACCACGCCGTATTTTGCGCAGTCCTCTGGCCGCACGCGCGCGTGGAGCGAGGTGTGGCGCGGTACGCGCGCGTGGCTTGTCTCTGTTAAAACACCGTATGACAAAGGACATAAACGCTTGGGGCACGGTGTGGGAATGTCCACGCACGACGCGCTTATACGCGCCAAAAAAGGCACGAGCGCGGAGGAAATTTTAAACTATTATTATCGCGGCACGGAGGTGCAGAAGATGTGGTAATTTACATTTGCGCCGCTTGCGCGTGATATTTTCTGTCTTCATCCGCGAGCCGTATTATTTCTTCTCGCATGTGATGCGGATTTTGAACATTGTCAAAAATAAAAAAATCTTTCGCCGCCGCGGTCTGCGCGGTTAATTTTCCGTAATAAAATATTGTTGCGAAAAGTCCGTGGCTTTCAGAGGTGACGTCTTGGATGCGATACAAATCAAGTTCTGACATGGTACGGGAAAAAAGTCCGCGCTGGTCAATGCTCACTATGCGGTCGTTGGTTATAATCCACAAGTCCAAGAAATAATTAATAAGCGAGGTATAAAAAAATAACCAAACGGTGAGCGCGTAAATGCTTCCGAGCAGTAAAAGCAACACTCCCCACAGCGGGTGGAAGAAAACGTCAGGCGTTACAAGTTTGAGCAAAAAAAATACGCCATAACCAACCGCCATAAGAATAATCAAAACAATAACGCGCGGCGCGAGCATCCAAGGGCTTTGGCGCAGAACATAAATAATATGTTCATAGCTTTTTTGTCTGATAATGGTTGAATAGTTCATAAGGATTAATAAAGAGGCGGATTAAGAGTGAAATTTTGGAATGTGGTAACAATTTGTTGAAAATCAATCGGAGAGAGTACGGAGAACGTCCAATACAAAATGTATATGGTGCCACTCAAAAATAAAAAGGTTGCTAAAAAACTTCCAAAATTTACGGAACTGAAACGCGCCAAATGGTAGACATCAATGAGCGCCATGATGGCAAAAATTGCGAGGAAAAAATAGTAAGGGAATAAGACTAAATATAAAGGAAATGTCATAAAGAAGAATTAAAAAGTGATGTGGTGTTGGCGGGGGGTTGTTTGCCAAGATGCGCGTACGCGGAAGGAGTAGCAATGCGTCCGCGCTGTGTACGGTCTATAAATCCAAGTTGCATAAGAAACGGTTCATAGATTTGTTCTATGGTTTCTGTTTCTTCAGCTGTTGCCGCCGCGAGCGCGCTTAACCCAACAGGCCCTCCGTTGAATTTTTCTATGAGTGTTTGCAAGAGTACACGATCAACATGATCGAGACCTAGTCCGTCAACTTCAAGCAATTTGAAGGCATCTCGCGCGGTGTTTGAAGAAATAATTCCGTCAGCCGTAACTTCAGCAAAATCACGCACGCGTTTAAGCAGACGATTGGCAACACGCGGCGTGCGGCGAGCGCGTGCGGCGAGCGCGTGAGTGGCTTCGTCGTGAATGGAGACGTTGAGAATTCGTGCGGATCGTTTGATTATTTTTTCAATTTCATGGTCTTCGTAAAACGCCAGATGATATGTTGCGCCAAAGCGGTCGCGCAACGGCGCGGAGAGCAAACTTATTTTAGTGGTCGCGCCAATGAGTGTGAAATTATTAAGGTCTATGCGAATGCTCCGCGCACCAGGACCTTTGCCGATAATCACATCCAATGCGGATTCTTCCATTGCGGGGTATAGCACTTCTTCTATGTTTTTGTTGATGCGGTGAATTTCATCTATAAAAAGTATATCGCCTTTTTCAAGAGAGGTAAGAATTGAAGCAATATCTCCCACACGCTCAAGAGCAGGGCCGGACGTTATCTTGATGGATCCTCCCATTTCTTTTGCAATAATATAGGCGAGCGTCGTCTTGCCGAGTCCGGGATTGCCGTATAAAAGTACGTGTTCAAGCGTTTCTTTGCGTTTTTGAGCCGCCGCTAAAAAGATTCCAAGATTATTTTTAATTTTTTCTTGACCTATGAATTCATTAAGCGAGCTTGGCCGCAATGTGGTGTCAAGCGTGTGCTCATCAGTCTTAAGAGCTGGGTCAATGATGCGTTCTTCCATAGTAAAATTATGCGGTTGCAGGAGGAGCTTTTTCCGCGCCGGATTCCACAATGCGCGCGGAGAGGTAAGTAATAAATGTGTCCAAAAAAGCATCCGCTCCGCCAATATCTTCCGCTGAATAGCGGTATTCAAGCCCTTGTTTCATTTGTGAGCTTCGTCGCGTTTGAACAATTTTTATATATTCAAGAAAATTTTGTACTGCTTGCAGAATATGCGCGTCTTTAAAAATTCCTTGATCGCGCGCGAGCTGGATATTCCCGGAGATTATTGTCCACCATGTGCCTCGGCATTTATAACGTTCATAGTTTGGATCCCCGGGTTTAAGTATGCCTTTGGGGATTTCATCAATATAAGAGTGGCGGTAAAAGATGAATTTATTGAGATAATCTTGAAGTATTTTAATTTCTGGAGATTCAATATGAGAAGGCGCAAGAGAGGGTGTTTCCGGCTTATTGGCGTATTTTTCTTTGATTTGGGCAAGTCGTTCGGGGCTGGCGGCTTTAATAGATGATGCAGAAAACATATGCTTTGATTATCTCACTTTTTTTGGTTTGATTCAAGGTGTTGATTTTTTTAGTGTAATTAGATACACTGGGGATTATTGAGCGCAAGGTCCAGTGGTGGAATGGTATACACGCAACACTTAAAATGTTGTGCCCTCAAGGCATGCGGGTTCGAGTCCCGCCTGGACCACCATATATTAAAAAACCTCCCCACAATGGGGAGGTTTTTTAATATATGGTTTCTCTATTGTACCAAGCTCGCACCTATTTTCAAAACAAATGATGCCGCACGCGCGGAGCGCGTGGTGGCTTGAAACTAAATCGTACACTCCGATATGAATTCCGTCACGGCACAGCCTCCGCTCCACCAGACTGTCGGGTACGACAGTCTGCCTCCGCTTCTGCTGTCCTGTTCCGACCTCGCCTCGCCACCATCCATTCTTTTTTGTGTTGCGCCGATTCAGTTTCTTTTTTTCGGTATGGTGGTGGCGGGCGAGGTTGGGTTTCTCCTAAGGGAGAAACTGACGGAATTCTTAGTGCCGATTCGGTGGACTCGGTTTTGCCAAAACTATTTTTTGGGGGAAGGATTTGGCAAAACCGAGACTGATTTCCCGCCCGCAGAAAGGGGTCTGGGGAATGAATGCGGGCGGGCTGTGCGTTTCGTATTTTGGCGAGATATGTCCCGCCCATATGATAATGTCATAGCACGGGCAAAATAGAAATGTCATAGCTAACCGATTTTGTGTCATAATTGATCTAAATTAAAATAATTAATTTAGGTTAACAATATGAACCAGAATCAACTAATAACTATGACCAAAACAGAAGCCCGAAAATATGAAATCATAAAAGATTTGTTGGCCAAAAAGATAGATGGCAGCGAAGCTGCCAAACAACTTCATTTGTCTGTCAGGCAAACAAAAAGGTTAAAAGTGGCGGTTATCCGTCTCGGTATTAAAGGAATAATCCACGGCAGTCGTGGCCAAAAAGGGAATCGTCAAATTGACGAAAAGATAATAATTAAAGTAAAAAAATATCTAAAAGAAACCTACTACGATTTTAACCCACTCCTCGTTCAAGAACACCTAAGAGATGATTACAAAATAATATTAAGTAAAGAAACAATCAGACAAATAATGATCACAGAAAAACTGTGGCATCCAAAAAAGAAAACTAATATCAAAAAACATTTTTGGCGGGAAAGAAAAGACAATTATGGCGAGATGCAACAATTTGACGGTAGCTATCATAATTGGTTTGAAGGTCGGAATGAAGCAGTGGTTGAAATGGAACAATGTTTACTTTTGTCAGTGGATGATGCCACCGGCAAAATAACAGGAGCGGTGTTTGAATACAACGAAGGGGTTGTGCCTGTGTTTAAATTCTGGAAGGGGTATTTTGAGGCCAAAGGACGGCCACTTGCCATCTATTTGTACAAATTCAGCACCTACAAGGTTAATCACAAAAACGCGGTTGATAACGAAGAACTAATGACTCAGTTCGAACGGGCAATGCACCAGTTTGGAGTAAGGGTAATCCACGCTAATAGCCCGCAAGCTAAAGGTCGGGTAGAAAAGATGAATGGTACTTTACAGAGAAGATTAGTTAAAGAAATGCGCTTAAACAAAATTAATACCATTGAAACAGCCAACAAATTTTTAAAAGAAACATTCATTCCCAAAATCAATAAGCAATTCGCGGTTATACCAAAAAAAGAAAATAATCTTCATCGAAAATTAAACATTGTTGAAAAGAATGATTTAGACAAAATATTATCAATCCAAACAGAAAGAATAGTCCATAATGACTACACTGTCAGATTAAAAAATCATTACTACCAATTAACCGAAACTCAACCAACTACGGTTTACAAGAAAGATAAAATCATTATTGAAGAACATTTAAGTGGTGAGATAAAAATATCCATTAGAAACTATTATTTAAATTACTTTTGTTTACCGGAAAGACCTAAAAAAGAGATTAGTATTAATCTGCCGGCGTTAACAGCCAAACCACCAACCAAGTGGAAGCCACCAGCAAACCACCCATGGAGAACACACTTTTTTATTAACAAAAAACAACCGATTTTATCAGCTGTCCGGTAAAGCAAAATATGTATGGGTATGACATTTCTATTTTGCCCGCTGGTATGACATTTCTATTTTGCCCGCTGGTATGACATTTCTATTTAGCCTTTACATATTTTGGCGAGATATTTACAAAAAGCGGAATTGGTGGTATCTTCTAAATATTATATGAATCAGTCTACGACCTACAAAATAAAATGCAAAAATGAAGACTTCCAAGTAACGGAGGTTTCTTTAATGCCCTCTCTCATCTCAAAACCCCCTCGGTTTACATATTTCTGGCTTCAAAAATCTGGGCTTACGACCTTCGATATCTTGGATTGCATTAAGACCTTTTTCAATCTTAAATTTGAAGATGTCGCTAATCAAGGACTAAAAGATGAAGACGCGATTACAGAGCAACTGATTTCTATAAAAAAGATTTTGAGTAGAAAAGATATCACAGCTTTTAATAAAAAGTATGGAGCAGGAAATAAATATTCCCGAATCAAGCACGTTGTTGGTTATGGAGACAAGCCAATAAAAGAACGAATGCTTCATGGAAATTCATTTAGAATCGTGGTGAGGAATTTAGAAAGCAGTGTTGCCAATAATCTTTTAGATTATCTTTCCGCTCACAGACACCATCATTTTATCAATTATTATGACAATCAAAGATTTGGAATGCCAGGCGGACCATACAATACTCATTTGATTGGCGAGGCAATAGTTAAAAGAGATTGGAAAGAGGCCTACAATCATATTAAAATTACCAACAACATTCCGCCCAGCTTTATTCCAAAATTGGAAAATGCTATTAATTGTAAAGAAGTTTTTAAAAAAATCAACCCCAAAAAGGTTTCTTTCTTTGTTTCTTCATATAATAGTTTTCTTTGGAATAATCAGACTTCTTTACTGATTAAAGATAATACAAAAAGCAAAAAACACCATTTTGAAAATGTTGGGCATTTAAATTTACCAACAGCACACTCATTTCAGTGTCCGCACATTTGCGAGGCAGACGGGTATGAATTCGAGAATGAAAAATTTACAGTCAAACGAAAAGTTAATAGCAGAAATGTTGTGGTTGCGACTACAATATATGCTGACGACTTAGAAAAAGATGAACTGCACATAAATAAGAAGAAAATAACCATTTCATTTTTTTTGCCAACAGGTAGTTATGCCACTATGATAGTCAAGCAGATTTTTCTAAAAATTAGTAAGTTATGATCAAAAATATTGAAATAGAAATACGTGGTCCATTATCCAAAGAGAAATTTGGTGATTTAGTTAAGCTATTTGAAGCGAGAGCAAAAAAGATAAAAGAAAAAAACAGGGTTTTGATTGATTACTCAACCTTTTTAGAAGGTGGTGTTGAAAATAGGAATAAAGATATAAGATTGCGAGTAACAAATGGTATTCCAGAAATCATTGTTAAAATTGGCGAATGGGGAGGCGCAGAACAAAGAAAAGAACTCTCAGCTTTTACAAAAGAGGGCGAGTTTGATACGCTTGTTGAGATTTTTGGTACCCTCGGATTCTGTAAGGGAATGCTATGCGTAAGAAAAAGTAAGGTATATGAGTATGAAGGCATTGAATTCGCACTTGTAGAAGTACCCGGGCATAGTTATTACTATGAAGCAGAGAAGATGGCGCATGAAAACGAAGACGCTGAAAAAATAATTAAAGAGATGAGTGATATTTGCAAAACTCTTGATCTTGAAGTTTTTGATAAAAAACAATTTTTTGAATATATTGATACTCTTAATAAAGAATCTAATGAGGTTTTTGAGTACAAAAACCATACTCCAAATTATTTTAAAAACAGGTTCAATTTGTAGCGTGAAAAGAAAAACGAGCGGCAGTTTTTTTAAGACTGTCGCTCGTTGGTGATTGTTTTCATCCATGATGACCTCTCACAAAGACTTTCCCACGGATAATCTTGTGTGCAGGTCTGTTATGGAAAACAGCGTGTCGAGCAAACTCTTGGCCGCAAGAAGGACACGTTAGGTCGCCCTTAGTGTAATCCGACATTATCATGTCAGCGTAACACTTTATGAGCGTCCCTCCACCCTCCTTTTTGTAGCGGTAGAGCAGGGTCGTGCATTTAGCGCAATGCACTGCGATTGTGTATGTTTTTCCCATAATAACCTCCTAGAATGACGCCTTGATAGCATCGAATTTTGGAGGACATACTCCAACGCAAGCGTTGCACGAAATGCAGTTACCGGCAATAACCGCCAACGGCTTTTCGTCTGTACGACGAACCATTGAAAGAGCATCAAATGCGCAGGACTGAATACAAATTCCGCAACCTGTGCACCTCTCTTCGATCACAACTGGATGAGGCGACGAGAACTGGTGTTCATCCGTCTTCCCGAGTGCGAGTCTGACGAGATCGTTGACCGAACCATACTTCGGATTCTCAGCGAGAAACCTCTGTAAGCCGGCCGTAATCCGCCTAAAGACTGTCGGACCTTTGAGCGCCGGTGCTGTGTAAAGCTGAACTGCACTCGCGCCTGCCATCAGCATCTGAATTACATCGTCAGCGGTGAAAATTCCACCACAACCGACAACTGGGATGCTGAGTGTCTCTGAAAGCTGGTGCACGCACCATAGAGCGATAGGGAAAATTGCTTTTCCCGTTACTCCACCACCACCGCCCTTGATTCCAAGTTTCGGTTTAGCGGTTTTGGTGTCAATCAACATCCCAGGACCGATACTGTTTGTGCATACAATAGCATCGGCCCCCAGCTCTTCCGCCTGCTTAGCCATCGAGATCAGCAGGTTCGAGTACGACAGCTTGATCCAGATCGGCGTTGTCGTAACGCCACGCACCTTTTTCATCAGTTGCTCCAGATGAAGCGCGTCGACATTCAGGTTCCCGTGCAGTGCTCCGGAATGTGAACAGGAGATGTTGATCTCATAAGCATCAACACCTATCTCGTCAAAGGCCCGGATCAGATAGCAACAGCTATCCAAATCGCGCCCAGAAAGCGAGATAATGACGGGACAACCAGTCTCTTTGACTTGGCGTACGCCGTGATCTTGCCAATCCGTCCACGGCTTTTCGTTCCCCCACTCGCAGTTGAGCATGCTATCTTGGCCGAAAACTGCGTAGCGCGGGACGGTAATCCTTGAACGTTCCTGCGGAACGTGTTGCTTGAGCGATCGGGTGACCATGCCCGAACAGCCATACGGTCGAGCTCTTAGAAAGAACTCGGGCGTTTCGGTAATGTACCCTGAAGCCAACAACAACGGCGTTTGTAGTTTCAGTGTGCCGACTTGTGTCTTGAGAGACATAGCTACCCTCCTTTCGTTGTTAGATGTGGCGTTAAGATTGCAAGAACTTCGTCCAGCACCGAAGATTCTCTGACTTCAGTAATCTCAATCACTGAAGCGAGCAAAGACCTTCGTTGTAGGATTGTCTCGATTTCGCTTTTAGCTGTCGCAACTCTATTTTCTATCTCTTCCGGACTTTCCGTTTTTCTCACAACAGAAAGTCTTTTGTGAAGCAGAGAAAGATCAAAAGTCACAAGACCAATAGCGAAAATTGCTGGGTTGATTCTGAGCGCTTCCAACAGGTTGTCTGGATGCAACTCGGTCAACTTGGTGTCCGAACTCGGGAGTAGGTCTTCTTTTCTCAGGCCATAACGATGACCAAAGAGGTCTTGAACTAAAACAAGCTCGCCGAATCCAGTCATCTGATTAAATTCAGGAAGTGAGACATGGATTCTGTTCCCACCCTGCTCGTTTGTTCGCAGAGGACGAGTTGTGAACCACCTCAGTTCCTGAATGTGCGGATAAGTCTGTAGTAGCCGTTCTTTAATGAAGCCCTTGCCGATTCCGGAAGGCCCGCTGAGAGAAATAATCACTGCGTCCTCCTTTTTTGGTTGTGAAAGAACATAATCTTAGATCATCCAAGATCGAGTCTAAACTACCACCAATTCCGCTTTTTGTAAATATCTCGCCAAAATACGAAACGCACAGCCCGCCCGCATTCATTCCCCAGACCCCTTTCTGCGGGCGGGAAATCAGTCTCGGTTTTGCCAAATCCTTCCCCCAAAAAATAGTTTTGGCAAAACCGAGTCCACCGAATTGGCACTAAGAATTCCGTCAGTTTCTCCCTTAGGAGAAACCCAACCTCGCCCGCCACCACCATACCGAAAAAAAGAAACTGAATCGGCGCAACACAAAAAAGAATGGATGGTGGCGAGGCGAGGTCGATTTAGTTTCAAGCCACCACGCGCTCCGCGCGTGCGGCATCATTTGTTTTGAAAATAGGTGCGAGCTTGGTACAATAGAGAAACCATATATTAAAAAACCTCCCCATTGTGGGGAGGTTGAATGTTTTTTAGCTCTTTTTACGGCGTTGCCGCAAGCGCGCTTTTTTCTATCAAGATACTCGCGCTTGAAGTTTTATCATACGCCTCAAGCCGTGTTTTATTTAAGAGATTGAAAGAGCCTGAACTGCCTTTGGGGGCTTGTAGCGCAACATCAAATGAAATGGTTGTTTTTGGGACGCTAGCGGGAATGCGATTGATTTTCCACTGCGCTTGCTTTGTGTCCGAGTCAAAGGTAATCTCGCCTGCGGTAACTTGTGTTTTATCAAGCCAGCGCGTTCCATCCGGAAGTTGCGCCGCAATATGCACATCACTTGCTTCATGTACGGAATTTTCAACTGTCCAAGTGATGATATAAATAGCTTCTGTTCCACCATCGGCAGTTTGTTTTTTTTCTTTAAGTTGAGACTGCGCTGAAAGTGTCAGGTTGGTCATAAGGTTCATGCGCACCACATTGCTCTTCATTATGATGGTATTTTGCGTATCTCCGCTCACTAATTCCGCATACGCAATACTTGGAGCAGTGCCAATTTTATTAATATCAAAAGCCCCTTTGTCTTTGATTGGAAGCGTAAATGAAACAATCCCTTCATCTCCGGGTTTTAGCATTGCAAGCGCAGGGATTTCTTTCTTTGTCCATGTGATGGTGCCGCGCCTCACCGTACTTGATACTTGTTCACCTCGTATGGAACCGTCAAGTTTGTCATCAATAGCTGACCAATTAAATAGGCTTTTTCCGCCATCAGAAGGACCTTCAACAGTCGCGCGCAGGCTTATGTTTTCCAGCGGCGCGGTGCTTGTGTTTTTATATTTGATGGTAAAAAGCGTTTTATCTCCTTGCGCTATACTTTGTTGGTCAAGCGCGGTTCCAACCATGGTTTCCAGCAGATACTGCGCCGCTTCAAGTTTGGTAGAAAGAGTGAGGGTTTGTCCTGTGTATTTTTTATCGCCATGCAATATCAATTGCGCAAGCGAGAATGTTTTATTTTCCACATTGGTATTGCTTGCAAAATTTCCTTTGAAAGTTATGGTGCTAATTTCTCCGGGGGCAAGCGTACTTATTCCCCATGTGTTTTGGTCTTTTGACGGTGAAGGGGAAGAGTTTTGTATTATAAAGCCTTGGGGGAATGCCACAGCTAAAAGTCCGTTTTCAAATGGTTTGTTGTTCGAATTTTTTATTGAAACGGTATAGGTGAGCAGGTCTCCAATGTGAGCGGATTCATTACCTGTAAAAGTAATCTCAAGTGGTGATTGTTCAAATGCAACATCTGCAACTGCCACTTTTTGGAAATCAGCATTGAAATTTGCGGGGCGATAATTAAAAAATCCGCGGAGCGTGGCCACATCATCTTTATTGCCCCAGAGCATTCCTTCTATAGTTATTGTACGGCTCGTTTTTGCAGGAAGGGTTCCCAAGCTCCATTCCCGATGTTCTTTGTCTGTTGGTTCTGTGTCCGCTTTTACAAATTCAAAGCCGTCGGGATATTTGATAAACAAATTTGCAGTAGCAAGAGGAATAGATAAATTGTTGGAATAGGTGATTGTAAATGTGGCGGTGTCGCCCGCAGAGATCTTTTTTGGCGCATCAATCGTAAAAACAACTTCATTATCGGAGAATTTGTTTGATGGGTTGAAGAGAAAAAAACCAAGCCACGCAAGTCCTGCAAGAATTGCAAATGATATCAATAAAAACCACACCCAATGACGGCCTTTTTTTTTATGTGATTCAAAAGATTTTTGAGAATGTTCTTTTCCTGATGCGTAGATATTATTCAGGGTTTTGTCCAGAGATTCTTTTTTTGCGCGCGCGCGTTGTACGCGCGGGTTTGTTTTTTCTATTTTTGATAATTCTGATTCAGACATGTCGGAGACGGCGCTTGCTTCTTGTTTCTTTTTACGTGGCATACGGCGGGGCTTTAAACAAATTAATTTAATTTTTTATGAGACGGCCGATAAATCCGTTAAATATGTCGTTTTGGCTCTGAATGCTTGTTTCGTATGAGAGATCTGCTTGCCTGCTCCAATTTGAAGGAGTCATCCAAACAACTTCTGTTTGTGGGGGAAGCTGAAGGTGGTGTGAAAAATTGTTTTTTTCCATGCCCGCTTGTTTCTGTATGAGTAAGGAGTATTTTATTAATTGTTCATCTGAATTTCCAAAGAGTGTATTTAGGCTTGCTGCCAATGATTTTTCAGATGTTTTAAATACGTTAAGGGGTAGGCGATAGGTAATAGTTGCCACAGAAGTTTCTCCCGGTTTGGTTATAATCCAATTGGCAAACGCAGTTTTGTCAAATTGTTCATTAATGATGGTGCCGCTTGCTTCATCTGTTTTTTGGTTTGTTTCTTCATTGGCAAGGTCTTTGTCCGCGGCGTAATGTTCCTCGGAGATTTTGACCATATTTTCTTCAGGATAAGAAAAACCTGTTGTATTTATGAACGTACTTCCTTTTGGAACAAGCACGCGTACATAATCTATGTTTGCCACTCCGTAAAAAGTTTCTCCCGGAATTCCTTTGTGCTCGCGTGCTATGGTCAAAGTATTAACAACTGTTCCGTCATTTTGAATAGAAGTGAGCAAACGCGCTTTTTGTTCTATTACTCCATCTGTTTTTTGTCCGCCGATATTTGAATTTATAATGGCAAGGTAATCTCCCCCCGGATTATTTTTGAGCGCGCCGCCCCAGTCATGGTCTATGATTGATTGTTGTTCTTCTTTGTGGAAGCTCATGAGCTGCAGATGACGGGTAGAGAGATTGTTTTGTAATATGGAAAGAACAGGCAACTCGGTTGAAGGGTCTGTTTTGATTTTTTTGATGATTTCTTCTATTACCGCGCCCAAGAATCGTTTTGGCTCGTTGATCTGACGGTCATAGTTTATCTCTACTTCTGTCTGGATTGTTAAAATTGCGTTATCTGCTGAAATGGTTTTGTTGAAAGACGGTACTGTGATTGGGCCGGTAAGTTTGAGCAAATCAATGAGGATTTGGGTATCAAGCGCTATAACTCCATCCACTGTGGATCCTCCGCTTTTTTCATAAAACCACGCGAGTTTGCGTGCGCTTGCCGGAAAATCCGGAAACCAGTTTGCGTCTTGGAATTCCCATTTGGTTCGTAAGATTTTGAGCGGCGTTGGCGGCTCCACGGCAACTTTGAGGTATCCTTGCAAGTCGTAAGAGCCACCATTAGGGAAACGAATTTGTTTGATTTCTCCTCGAGACATATCAAGAAGCGCAAAGGATCCAATGAACCCGCCGGTGGCGCGCATTTCTGTGTTGTTTTGCAGGATTACAAGATAGCGCTTGTCTATTGTGCCGCCGAGTATTTCATATAAAATTTTAAATAATGGGTCGGCGGTTCGCATGTCGGCTTCAAGATCGCCGAGCGTTCCTTGAATCATTCGGAATTCTTTACGATAATTTGCAGGCAAAAGCTCCTGCTTGACTCCGCGCAATTCAATATTTGCTTCAGTCATCAATGGCAATGATTCTTGGATTGCTTTTTGGAATACAAGCAGGCGATTGGTGAGAGGATCGTCTCCATGTGTTTTGAGAGCTTCAAGAGAAGATGTAATAGGTAGTAGCGCGCGAGAAATAAGTTCTCCTGCGCGTAAAATATGTTTCCCTGTTTCAAATTGCGCGTAACGCGATGGTGAAAGGCGCAAGAGTGTCTGCGTAATAGGGCCGATCTCGGAGAGTTCTCCATTGGCTTTGCTGAAAAGCGCAAGGGCTTTTTTGATATTTTCAATAGCGCCGTTATCTTCTAATGTGAGAAGCGCGCTACCGCTTGCTTTGAGCGATTGAAATGCATTTCCACCCTGTTCTTGGACTGATGCGCGATTTTCTTTGAGGTTTGAGTAGGCAGAAAAAACTTTAACCGGTATGATTATTAAAAGCGCGGTTGCGGTAAACGCGGAAGCTGTTTTAAACCATATATTTTCCCAAATATATTCTTTTGGTTTGATTGATGTACGGATTTTTTCTTGCAGCGCGCGCGTGTTAATTCGCAATTGTTTGGATGCTGAATCCGCGTGAGTTGAAAATTTTTGAGCAAAAATATGCACTACGCGAAAAGGAAAAGAAACACCTCTGCCAAAGAGCAATCCTGCTCGTCTGAAATGACGCAGAAAAGCGAGTACGTCGCGTTTTAACTGACGCGTAAAACCTTTGATATGTTTTGAAATATTAAAAGAACCTCGTTCTGTTTTAAATACGGGTAATTTGGGCGCGGTAGTGTGAGAGTTTGTTGTTTTTTTAATTGATGAGAGCGGATGTGCTATAAATTCATGCAAAACATTTGACTGCCACACGTTTGAAGAAGTTGGCACTTGAACGAGTTGTTGGATTTGTTTTAAATCCAATATGTGCGGGGAAGGCGTGTGTTCTTTAACATTCAATATCGCCACAGGTTTGATTTTGGGGCGTTTAATTGGCGTTTTTGGCGAGTTGGTTGTGTCTAAAAAATCCTCCTTATTCATTGAGCGTAATTTAATCGGAAATTATCACGCTTTAATTATACACTATTTTTTGTAAATAGGTAAGCACATTTTAGCCATGGTAACCCAAGAAAACTGTTGATAACGTTTGAGGCCGTTTTGTATAAGTTCTATGCGGATTTTTTTGTCTTGCATGATCATTTCTAATTTGTTGTGAAAATCCATTGTGTCAGAAGGGTCAAAGTAGAGTGCCGCATTGCCAAGAATTTCAGGCATACTAGTTTTATTTGAGCTTAAAATAGGGGTTCCGTACGCGCAAGCTTGCAGAGGTGGAAGCCCAAACCCCTCATAGAGGCTAGGGAAAACATACACGGATGCATGTTTAAAAAGCGCGGGTATATCGCTGTCTGACACAAAACCAGTCAAGACAAGCAGGCTGTCACGAATGAGACCTGCATTTTCATGCTTGATGCGTTCGTAGAAGTAATTATGAGCGCCAACAAGCACTGTCTGGAGTTTTGTTGCGTGTTGCGTGTTATACGTGGATACGGCTTCTATGAACCATTCCAAATTTTTGTGCGGATAGGCGACTCCCACATAGAGCACGTATGGCTTTTGAATACCAAATGTGTTCAAGACGACGGCCGCGCGTTCGGGTGTGATGTTTGCGTTGGGTGCGTCAACACCCTCATAGGTTACGGTAATTTTTTCCGGCGGGACATGGAGCGTCCGGACAATATCGTGTTTGGTGAATTCCGAGGGTGCTATTATATGTTTTGACGCGCGCGTTGCTTTTTTGAGTAGCGCGCGGTAGCATGTGTATTTGAAAAAATAAGTAAGCCGCGAACGCGTGCTCGCACGCTTGCTTGGAAAATGCAGCAAAATGAGGTCATGGATGGTAACCACAAACGATCCGCGGTAAAGAAGCGGAATATTCCAATGGGGAAAATGCATGAGATCTACGCGTGCGCGCCGGACAACAAATGGCATGAGCAATTGTTCTTTGAACCCGTACCACGGAATATCGGCAAGTTGTTTGGTAAAATGCGGATTTGAGGGGTGATACTCCTCCCAATTTTTAAGGCGTAAAAAAATCACGTATTCATTTTCGTGATCAATGCGTTCAAGATTTTCTACAAGCCGTTTGACGTAGCGGGCAATGCCGCCGTCGTCGCCCAAAAATCGGGCATCAATGCCAATCCTCATAATTATAAATTAAAATGCGTTTGCCGAACGCCTTTTTTGTAATCTTCAGTGAGCGCCTCCACGGAGTCTTGCAATTGTTTTTTGAATTGAGCTATGTCAAATTTTTCCACCGAAGCGCGCACTTCTTCCGGCATAAAACGCGTGTGATCAAAATGCAAAACCGCATCCGCAATTGCCTCCCAGCTTTGTTCATGGAAGAATATCCCGTTTATATGCTCTTTGATGGTCTCCAGCGCGCCGCCTTCCGCGTAGGCAATCACCGGCCTGCCGGAAGCCATTGATTCTATGGCGGTGAGGCCAAAATCCTCCACTTGAGGATTGATAAAGGCAATCGCATTGCGGTATAAATTTTTGAGTGCGTCATCATCAACACGCCCCAAAAATTCTATGTTTGGTAGCGCGCGCGCTTTAAGCGTTGTTTCTTCCGTGCCGGAGCCAAAAATTTTGAGCGGCAAGCCCAAGCGGTTAAAAGCTTCCACCACCAAATCAAATCGTTTGTATGAGACCAGTCTGCCTCCTGCCAAAAAATAATCCTCGGGATGCGGTGCGAGTGAATAGGTATTGAGATCAATGGGTGGATAAATAACACGTGCGTCGCGGCGATAAAATTTTTGTATGCGTTCTTTGACGACTTCCGAATTTGCAATAAAATGATCAACGCGTTGCGCGCTCATCTGATCCCACAACCGTAAACGGGAAATGATTGAAGGGAGCATTGCTTTCACGGCCCACGGGTAATTGAGCTCTTGAATATAACTGTGCGTGTCGGTCCAGAGGTAGCGTGTGGGTGTATGGCAATATGAAATATGGAGAGTGCTCGGGCTCGTGATAATGCCTTTGGCAAACGCGCTTGTTGAAGAAATAACCACATCAAAATTTTGGATGTTGTGGCGTTCCGTTGCAAAGGGCATGAGCGGCAAATACCATTGGTAGTGACGTTTTATGAAAGGGAGGTATTGCAAAAACGTGGTGCGGATATCTTTTTCCCGCATCAGCAAATTGGGAGTGGAAGGGTGATGGAATAAAACAAAGGTCGGCGCGTCGGGAAATAATTCTTGCAATACGCGCAATACGCGCTCCGCCCCTCCGTCTTGCGTTAAATAATCATGCACGAGAGCGACTTTCATAGAGGGTTAGAGCACGCGGCGTTTTTTGAAAAGTATGAAGGGAGTTTTGATAAGAATGACGAGGTCAATGATAAGTGACCAGTGCTCAAGATAAAAGGTGTCAAGGCGCACTTCTTCTTCAAACGCAAGATCACTTCTGCCTGAAATCTGTGCCATGCCGGTGAGACCGGGTTTGATGTTTAACACGCGACGGTGATGCATGGCATAACCCGCCACCTCGCGAGGCTGATGCGGACGCGGTCCCACTAAACTCATGTCACCCTTGAGAACATTGAATAATTGAGGCAATTCATCAAACGAGGTTGCGCGCAAGAATGCGCCTACGCGGGAAACGCGCGGGTCATTTTTGATTTTGTATACAGGTCCTGTTTTGGAGTTTTGTTTTTTGATGAGATTTTCTTCAAATGTGTCCGCGGATGCATTCCCCATACCTGTGCAATATTTTTTGTACATTGAACGGAATTTTAGCGCGCGGAAATGAAGATCATTTTCTCCCACCCGTTCATTGGGATAGATGAGAGGGAAGCCTGTTTCAAAGAGTACCGCGAGTGCGGAAATGAGCATGAGGGGTGAGGTAATAATAATAAGAATGAACGCGCCGATGATGTCCATGGTGCGTTTGTAGACGCGTCCCCATCCGCGCAGGCGTGTTTTGTAGAGTTCAACAACCGGAATTCCAGCGACGGTTGTAATGCCAATGTTGCTCATGTAGGTGGCAAATAAATCCGCGGAGTATTTGAATGTCAAACGATGATTTTCACAGAATTCAATAACGGCGGTTGCTTCATCCCTGTCTGCTTTGGGGTTGGTGAGAATGATTTCATCCAAGCCTCCGTGGTTTATGAGCTGAAGCAAATGATTTTGTGTTTCTTCATTAAATTCCGCATGATGTGCGACAATACGGTAGCCGAGTGTTTTGCGAGACTCTAACGCGTTTTTGAGTATGGTGGTAATGTGATCTGAACCGATGAGCGCAACACGTCGCACGCCGATGCCGAGCGAAAACAAAAAGCTTTTGAGCGCGCGCATAAGAATGCGTCCGGCACACACAAACACGAGTGCTAACATCCAACCAGCGAGGACGATAAAACGTGAATTGAATAATTCTCCGCGGAAGAAAATAAAAATAGTAATGGCGGCAAGCCCCGTGGAACACGCAAAAAATACGCGCGAGATGTCGTTGGCAAGTTTGCGATTGGGGTTTATTTTATACAGTCCGGAAAGAGCGAAAAAAATAATCCACACCAACGCGACAATCATCATAGACGGCCAGTAAGCTCGCCATGCAAGATTGAATTGTATGGGTTTGATGTTGGTGAAAAATTTGGTAAAGCGAAGCCCGTAGGCGCTCGCTCCCGCGCCAAGAAGCATAAGGTAGTCCATGGGGACGTGGGACACGGTAAAAATGAGTTCTGAACGTCTGCGCATAATTAAAGTTTATTTTGAATTACAAGAGGTATTTTTTTGTGATGTTCATAATTACTATGCCCAGTGTAGCTTAAAATAGGGTGATTGACAAGTGAGGATTCGTAGCGTATAGTACCCCCTACCTACACCTGTACACATGGTCGCTCCTGTCTTTAAGGCGGGAGAGGAAAGTCCGAACACCACCTCTTAACGGAGGTAGAGACAGTTGCTAACGGCAACGAGCTATAAGATTCTTCGCAAGAGGAGTCCCAAGGCTACGGAAAGTGCAACAGAAAATATACCGCCCCAATGGCAACATTGGAGTAAGGTTGAAATCGTGAGGTAAGAGCTCACGCGGGACCGCCGGGTGACCGGCGCCGTGGAAAACACCTGTCCGGTGCAAGCGCAAATTTGGTAGCGCGCTGGACCCTGTGAGCAATTGCAGGGCAAGAGAGATGACCGTGTAAGGGATCCGTTGAACGCGGCCCTGAACAGAATTCGGCTTATGGACAGATGGAGGTACCTATCAGAAATCCGCCCCTTTAAAGGGCGGGTTTTTGTATTCACTTGACAATATTGACTATATAGTATAGTGTTAAGTATATACATACTATGAAATCAGACACCAAACTCAAAATCTTGGCTATTATTAAACAAAATGACTCGGTGCGCGTTCACGATATCATCTCTCAACTGGAATTAAATCACACAGGCATCTTTCGTCATCTGCTTGATCTCCAATTGAGCGGAGATATATACAAAATAGGCACCCCGCCGTTTGTGCGTTATTTTTTAAAAACTAACATTATGGAGGACTCAAAATCTGAAGTTTTACAAAACATCTGGCGCTGGGCGCAAAGTGGCGATCCGCACGCCGTTACTGGCGACCAACTTTGTCCCACGCGTGATGTTTTTCAAGCCCGCTCCGCTCGCCTTTTGCCGGTATTGCAAAAAGAACTAAATGAAGGTTTGTCATTTTTGCTTTTGGCGGTAGTGGATGAAATCGGCAACAATTCTTATGACCATAATTTGGGAAATTGGATAGACATTGCCGGCGCGGTTTTGGCTCATGATGAAACTAATAGAATAATAATTCTATCTGATCGCGGACAAGGAGTACGCAAAACAATTTCCAAAGTGCGAGCGAATTTAAAAAATGATGAAGATGCACTACAAGTTGTCTTCACTGAAATAATTTCCGGTCGCGCGCCTGAACAACGGGGCAATGGATTAAAATTTGTTAAAAAAGTGATAGAGGAAAATAATTTAATGTTGACATATTTTTCCGGTAGCGGAATATGCGAAATAGTCAACAGAAAGATGGAAATAAAACACCATACTAATTCAATCCCCGGCATGTTAGCCGTGATAAAATATTAATACTATGCGTATTGAAATAAAAAAATTTGGGACAATACTTTCTTCGCGACCAGCAGGAAAAGAGGCATGGTTAGCGGCCAAAGCGTATATTGTGCCTGATATTAAAGAAGAAAATGTTGAAGTGGATTTTAACGGAGTTCAGGTTTTGGCCCCCTCTTGGGCGGATGAATTTTTAACTCCGCTACAAAAAATGTTTGGCAAGAAAATAAAATATCTGCCGTGTGATAATCCAACGGTAAAAACCACCTTAGAGATTTTGGATGAGCAACATAAGGATCATTGAGATTGTTACCTGTTGGTTTGGTATCCTGTCATTTTATGGCGGGGGTTTTTGTATTGACATAGACGCCATAGAGAGTACTCTGGTGAAAGTCCTTTGGCCAATTCAACCTAGGCCGCAAGAGGAGGACATCGCTCCGCTTGCACGAGCTCTACCCCATCCCCCTCGGGCAGTAGCAAGTTTTTTCTTCTCTAGACAACCTCACATACATCACAACACCCTTTAAACCAAGTGGTGTTTTTTTAATTCAAAAAAGCCTCGTTTGGAGAGCCTTTTAAAGTGTAAAGATTAAAGATTTTTGTAAATATCGTGTTTCCCTATAGAGATAAATAGTATGTCGCCATTTTTTTGCCGTTCAAATATGATGCGGTAACTCCCTGTAATGGAAATTGACCACAGCCCTTTCAGATTACCTTGTAAAGCGTGTATTCGCAGTGAAGGGTGGAGTGGATTGGATGCTTGGAGAGGCAATAGGATTAGAGTAACCCGATCGTTTCTTTTATTTGCGCCATTTTGAGTGCGGCGCGTGCTACTGCGCGAGCCGCACCGTCTGCCAAAATATCGCGCACCTCTGATTCTTTGATAGCATGGAATTTTTCTTGGAATTCTTCCAAAAACGCGTTGAGTGTGTCTGCAAGTCCGTCTTTGAAATTTCCATATCCTTTGCCGGCAAATTCTTTTTCCAATGCGGACACGGATTTGCCGGAAAAGAGAGAATAAATAGTTAGTAAATTATTAAGCGCCGGCCGTGACGCGCCACCCATAACTTCCGTACCGGAGTCTGTAACCGCTTTTTTGATTTTTTTCTTTACTGTTTGCACGTCATCCAAAAGTGAGATGTAATTGTACGCGGACGCCGCTGATTTGCTCATTTTTTTTGCAGGGTCATCAAGCCCCATAATACGCGCACCGGATTTTGAAATAAGCGGTTCAGGCACCGTAAACACCTTGCCATACAATTTGTTAAAACGCTCGGCCAAGTCGCGTGTGAGTTCTACATGCTGTTTTTGGTCTTCTCCTACGGGAACTTTTTCCGTGTCATACAACAAAATGTCCGCGGCCATGAGCACCGGATAGGTAAACATTCCCGCATTGATGTTGTTGGCATGTTGCGCGGACTTGTCTTTGAACTGTGTCATGCGTTCAAGTTCTCCCATTTTTGTTATGGTGCCCAAAATCCACGCAAGTTCCGCGTGCTCTTTGACATGTGATTGCACAAACATGATTGATTTGTTGGGGTTGAGCCCCAGTGCCAAATACATGCGCGCCACATCAAGAATGTTTTGGCTCAATGTTTCAGGTTTTTGATACACAGTGAGCGCGTGCAAGTCAACGATAAAAAACAATGTTTCATTGCCCTCTTGGAGCTCAACCCACTGTTTTATTGCCCCCAGATAGTTGCCAATATGCAGGTTGTTGGTAGGTTGTACGGCGGATAATATGCGTGACATAAAGTTTGGATATTATGGACAGAAGCGTATGGGGAGATTATACTATGGTTACCTTAAAAAATCCACTATGAATGTCCCTGATTTTTTTTTCCGCTTCCGAGATGCTCTTAATGCGTTCTTGTATACCAAGATATTAAAGAACATATTTTTCATGATTGATCCGGAAACGGTGCATGAAACTATGACGCGTGTGGGGGTGTTTTTGGGGGCACATGCAATCACACGAGGGGTTACCGCGTGTTTTTTTTACTATTCAAACAAAAAATTGAACCAGACAATTCGGGGGATTTTTTTTAGCAACCCCATTGGTTTGGCAGCCGGTTTTGACAAGGACGCACAGCTCACGGACATTCTTCCCGCGCTTGGTTTTGGATTTGCGGAAGCGGGATCCATAACCGGAGAGGCGTGTGTGGGCAACCCCCGACCAAGGCTTTGGAGGCTCAAAAAATCCAAAGGGCTCATGATACATTATGGTTTGAAAAATGAAGGATGTGAGCGCATTGCGGAAAGATTGCGCGACAAGCATTTTCAAATTCCCATGGGCATGAGCATCGCAAAAACAAACTGCCAAAAAACAGTAGATTTGCAAGCGGGGATAGACGATTATTTCAAGGCGTTTACCGCGTTAAAAGATTTGGGAAATTATTGTACAATCAACATTAGCTGCCCCAACGCATTTGGCGGACAGCCGTTTACCGACCCCGTCTCTCTTGATTTGTTGCTTGCAAAAATTGATACGGCACAAACCAGTAAACCCATTTTCCTCAAACTATCACCGGATTTAAAAAAAGAAGAAATTGATGCCATTATAGAGGTTACGAAGCGCCACAAAATTTTCGGTTTTATATGCTCTAACCTTACCAAAAACAGAGACAACAAAAAAATAATTGATAGCACGGTTTCGGAAAAAGGAGGCATGAGCGGCAAGGTGGTGGAGGATCTTTCAAATGAACTGATACGATATTGTTATCAAAAAACAAAAGGCGCGTATGTGATTATTGGATGCGGGGGAGTGTTTTCCGCGGAGGATGCGTACAAGAAAATAAAAGCAGGCGCCTCGCTTGTGCAGATGATTACGGGTATGATTTTTGAAGGGCCGCAGGTGATAAGTCAAATTAACAGAGGTCTGGTTGCTCTGCTTGAAAAAGATGGTTTTGAGAATATCGCGGAAGCAATTGGAGGGGATTACGAGTCGCCCCGACGTACGTCGGGGCGACTGAGAGAAAATTCAACAGAATTTTCTTGTGCCTCAATGGTATTAGGATGGTGTTTTACACCTCAATTAACACCGGAATTATAAGCGGTCGGCGTTTGATCTGCTGATACAGGAATTGTCCAATATCATTGCGCAGTTTTGTTTTGATGTAGTCTTCAAACGCGGGGGACTTTGGGTCGCTGTCTTTAAGAATTTTTTTTGCGCGCATGCGTGTTTTTTCCACGAGCTCTTTGTTTTCTTTCATGTAAATGAACCCGCGCGAGATCAAATCCGGATTGCCCACCAGCTGTCCGGTTTTCTTTTCTATGGTGGCAATGATAACGAGCATGCCGTCTTCAGACATCATGAGCCGGTCGCGTAATACCACTTGTGATACGTCGCCCACACCCAAGCCGTCTACCATAACATAATCCGCGGGCACAAAACTGTCTGTCATGCGGCCGCCATGTTCATTGAATTCAACAACTTGACCATTGTCCGGCATAAACACATTGTTTTCCGGCACTCCCACCTGCATGGCAAGCTCGGCGTGCGTTTGACGCATAAAGATATTGCCGTGAATGGGCAGGAAATAGCGGGGTTTGGTGAGCCGCAACATGAGTTTCAAATCCTCGGCCTTTGCGTGGCCACCCGCGTGCACGTCCATGAGTTGGTTGTGAATGACTTTCGCTCCGTAGCGAACAAAAGTGTCTTTTAATGATTGAATGGTGCGTTCATTGCCGGGAATCACCGATGAAGAAAATATCACTGTGTCGCCTTTCTTTAATTGGATAAAACGATGTTCGCTGTTTGCAATGCGCATCAGCACAGCGTTGCGTTCGCCTTGCGCGCCGGTGCATACCACAATCGCTTTGTTGTCCGGCAAGCGGCGCCAGATTTTTTCATCCACTATGGTGCCGGTTTTGTATTTCATGTAGCCAAGCTCGTGCGCTATTTCCACATTGGATTGCATACTGCGCCCTTCCAAAAGAACATGGCGTCCAGTTTTTTCCGCAATCGTCAAAATTTGCTGCATGCGGGTAAGAAGTGAAGCAAACGTGCCAATGATAATGCGCCCCGTGGTACGCGTGATAATGCGCTCAAGTTCTTCACCTACCGTTTTTTCCGAGATTTGGTGTCCGGGAGACTCCGCATTGGTGGAGTCAGACATGAGCAGAAGCGGATTTTGATTGCCAAAAAGCGCAATGCGGTTTAAATCTGCCGGCTCATCTTCCACGGGAGTAAAATCAAATTTGAAATCTCCTGTGTGGAGGATCAACCCTTGCGGCGTATACAACGCAATGCCAAACGCGTCGGAGATATTGTGATTGATATGGAATGGTTCAAACACAAAATGCTTGCCCATTTGTATTTTTGTGTTGCCGTTCACAAGCGCGATTTTGAGCTGGGGGGCTTGCGGGTAGTCTTCTTGGCGTTTGCGAATAATACCGGCAGAAAGAGGTGCTGTGTAAATGGTTGGGTTGCCTATTTTATCCATGAGGTGTGGGATGCCGCCAATATGGTCGTAGTGTCCATGGGTAATAATCAACCCGCGGATGTTTTTTTCTTTGCCTTTGAGATATGAGACGTTGGGAATGATATAGTCTATGCCCGGCATGTCTTCTTCCGGGAATTGCAATCCCATATCAATCAAAACAATGTCGTCTTCGCATTCAACCAGCGACATATTGCGCCCCACTTCTTCAAGACCACCAAGATGGATTACTTTTACCTTTGGTTTGCCCGAAATGGGGTGAAAGGTGTGGGGAGAGGCATGGGTAACAGGCGCACCGGTAGGCGTGCGAGGCTGTTGCGGCTGTATAGGGTGTGCGTTGTTGTGAACAGGAGGACGGCCTTGGAAACGAGTATTCCGATTTGGCGGACGATTGTGACCGCGGCCTCCTCCATGAGAAGGGCGATTGTTGAAACCTTGTTGTACCATAAGAAATATAAATAATGAGAATTTAATAAATGAAATGAGTTTAATTTTTTGGTGCCGGAGAAGGGACTTGAACCCTTACCCTGTTGCCAGGACACGGCTCTGAACCGTGCGTGTCTGCCAATTTCACCACTCCGGCGTGGCGCGCGAAAGTGTTTTTGCGCGCGTTATTGTTTTAATCCCCATCGCGTCTTGGTAAACCACGAGGTTGTGGTATTAAAACGGTCATCGTTTGTGTAGAGGCGTGTTTGAGGTACTCCCCGCACGTCTGATTGCATGGCGTAAAGATAGTGCGGGCTATAAAGAAACACCGCGGGAATTTCCTCATTCAATATTGCTTGAAATTTTTGATAAAATGAACGGCGGTCGTCAAATGAGGTTGCGGCGCGCGCTTTGACCAGCAGGTCATCTGATTGTTTGTTGGAAAAAACAGAAAGGTTTAATCCGCCAGATTTTATTTGAGACGAGTGCCATAAAGGGTAGGGGTCGCCGTCATTGGCAAGGATTACGCTATAGAGCAGGACATCGTATTTTTTATCTTTTAACACGTCGGTGCGTATGCGATTGGATTCAACGGTTTCAATGCGCACTTCTACTCCCACTGTGCGCCACGCCTCGGCAATCGCATCCGCCGCTTTTTGGTACTCATCTTGGCGCGGCACGGTGATGGTGAGCGCGAGTATGGCATTGTTTTTTTGCAAGAAAAAAAGTTGGCTGGGCGGTGCAGTTTTTTTGGCGTCCTCGGCTATTTTTGTTTGGGCATCTTCTTTATGTTTTTGCCACGCGGAAAATTGTTCTTCAAACATGGCCTTTTGTTTGGCGGTCGCGCGGCGTGGGAGCGCGGGCTGGGGGTTTTTTTTGACCCATGCGCTCAACTGGTTTTCTTGGCCGCCTTCCGCGCGTTCTTCTTGTGAAATTTTTTTCCACCCCGCGTCGGCAAAGAGTTGATTTGCCGATTGTATATTATAGAGTGCCGCGGTATCCGTTGTTGGTTTGAAACCGAATAATTCTTCTAAAAGCGGTCCGTTGATGGAGTTTGCATGCGCGCCAAAAATGTTTTGTACAAGAGCGCCGCGGTTGAGAGCATTCAAAAGAGCGGTGCGAATTTTTTTATCTTTTAAAATCGGCTGGGTTGAAGGGTTGAAAAATAGCGCGGTGTACTGGCTTGTTTCAAATGAAAATACAGAATTGGTTTTGGTGTTTATTTTTTTAAGGTCTGCAAATGGTATGTGCCCAAGACCGTTAATCTGGCGTGTTTTGAGGGCGTCAAATGCCGAGGTGAAATCGGGGAAAAATTTAAAGGTAAGTTTTTTGATAAACGGCGCGTCTCCTGAAAAATTGTCATTTGGTTTGAGCGTGTATGACCTGATAACTCCCGTCTCGTCTTTGGAAAGCGTTTGCACCATGTACGGACCGCTCCCGACAGGTTTGAGGTTGGTTGTGCTCAAGCGGGTGTTGGCAGGAGTGATCTCTTGCCAGACATGCTGGGGGATGATTCCCACGGTGAGAAAATTGATAAACGGCGCGTATGCGTCTTTGAGTGTGAGCGTGAATTCTTGGTCGTTGATTTTATCAAATGAAACATTTTGAAAGAGCAAAATGAGAGGCGAGTGGGCGTCTGTGTCTTGGATCCGTTCTATGGTAAAGCCTGCATCATCCGCGGTAAGAGGTTCACCGTCCGACCATTTAAGATCTTTTTTTAAAAAAATGCGATAGGTTTTGCCGTCTTTGTCTATTTCATACCGTTCTGCAAGCGCTGGTTTGAGCACAAGGTTTTCGTCAAAATGGAATAATCCGGAATAGGTGAGTTTGGTTAAATCCGCGTCAACCGGATTAAGAGAACTGAATAAGGGGTTTATAAAGTTTGGTGTTCCGATGATTCCTTCCGTGTATTCGCCGCCGCGCGCCGGTTTGATGGTGTGATGCGTCCAAAGGTAGTTTCCGGAAATAACGAATACCGATAGCGTGATGATGAGCAAGCATATTCGCAGATGCTTTTTTTCTCGCGCGGAGAGAAATTCGGAAAAATGGCGCATCTGCGCCCAAGAAGGCATGCCACCGGAACGCACGTGGTTCACCAGCCGTAAGTCAAGATTTTTGTAGAGCGTGGTTAATGGTGAAGAAGGTTTTTTAAACAGATGCGAAAGCCGCTGTTTCCACCAAAAAAGGTTCAAAAAAAATGGTAATTGCATGGAAAGAATTTACGAAAAGAGAGAATGTCGTCCAAGAAGGACAACGATGAGAATTTTTTAAAATGGAAAAACGGTACGAGGAGGAATTAAATGGCGTAGTACATGTTGAGGATCGCGATTCCAAAAAAAATCACGCTTAATACAATGGTTGCGTAAAAAAGAATTTTTTCAAAACCGCGTTTGGTGCGGTAGACATTGCCTTCTCCTCCAAAAACACCAGAGAGTCCTGTGCCTTTTGCTTGAAGCAAAATGGCTATAATCAGCAAAATGGCTATTATGATTTGTATGATATCAAGATAACGTCGCATAGAAAGTATGGATATATGGTATCAGTTTTAAAGAAAAACGTCAAATTGACAGCCTCCCCCTGTTGACATAATTGAAAATAATGTATAATGGGTGCATGATTGATGAACAGCAGTTAAACCAATTAAATATCAAACGCGCACCCGTTCGGCGTATGAATACGACAAGCAAATGGATAATTTTTTGTGTTCTTGCGGTTGCCGCGGCGTTTGGCGTGGTGGTTGGCTGGAGAACATGGTATTTTTATAAACTAGTAAAATCCGGTTCACAGGTGAGGTTGGCACATACGGGAAATTTCACCGTAAGTCCGCGCGCTCGTGGGTTTGCTTCCTCATCTTTTGAAGCGGCGTGGATAGACCGCGCCGCCGCGCCCGCGTTTGGATCTCAAGAAAATACGTCCATTACCATTGTGCAGTTTGCTGATTTTGAATGTCCTTTTAGCCGCGATACGTATGGTACGATACGGGAACTCATGACTACGCATGAAAAAGATGTGCGTTTTGTGTTTCGTCATTTCCCCATTGCGGAGGTGCACCCACATGCGCTCAAAGCGTCCGAGGCGGCCTCTTGCGCAAACGATCAAGGAAAGTTTTGGGCATACTATGACAAATTATTTCAAAATCAATCACAGCTTGAGAATGCGGATTTGAAACGCTATGCCAAAGAGGCCGGACTCGCGAGTAGTGCTTTTAATGCATGTTTGGATGGAGGCGTTCATTACAAAGAAGTCATGCAGGACTATCAAGACGGTGTGCGTGCAGGTGTGCGAGGCACGCCGACTTTTTTTGTGAACGGACAAAAAGTTGAGGGTGTTATCACACTTCCCGAGTGGGAAAAGCTTATTACCTATTTTAAAAAATAACATACACAGTATGCGCCAAACGCATGGGTGGGGCATAAATATCTTGGTTGTAATGGTGCTTTTGGGTTTGTATTTTCCCGCACTGGCAAGCGCGGCCACGGAATCTCCGGAAAAAAATCCGATGTGTTGGAGCAAGGAGGCATGTACCGAGCAGTACAAGGCGGCACTTTGGTGCAATGACAAAACAACCTCGTGCAAAGATGTGGTGAATTGGGTAGCAGGCGGTGGCAGAGGAGAGTGTGGAACATTGGGAGGGTGTGTGCCGCCGGGTCGTGCGCAATTGTCTATTGCGTTCAACGGCAAGACGGAAGTGAAAGATTTGGGTGAGTATTTTAAGCTGATCTATAGTTATTTGGTTGGCATTGCAGGGGTGATTGCGGCCGTGCTTATTGTTAAAGGCGGGTTTGAATACATTACCGCCGGCGGAGCAAGCGATAAAATAAGCGCGGCAAAAAAAACTATAGGGAGCGCGGTGTTTGGGCTTCTGCTTGTGCTTGCTTCCTATATGCTACTCAACACGGTTAATCCTGATTTGGTGCATTTGCGCCTGCCCAACGTGTATATGGTGCGCAAAATTGCGTTGGGAGCGGATTGGTGCAAAGATGCCGACAGTAGCAGTGATAAAAAATTTGCAGATGCGACAAGTATAAGCTATAAGGATGTAGTGGGGTTGCCCGGCAATTGGAATACGGAAAAATTGAAAACAACATGTGGTGTTGATTATTGGATACCGGAAGGCGACGGCAAAATGTGCAAAGGGGAGTCATGTGAAGGTAAATGTTCCGGCAAAGAGCCGTGCGCCTGCGTGCCTTCAAGCGAAAAGGCCGCGGTGAATAAACAAAAATTTGTGTGCGATGAGGTGAGTATTGGAGGCACAATAAATTTTGCCGGCAAAAAGAATGTTGATGATTTATGGCTCACAGTTTTATGCACCGACGGTTCTGTTCAATCTATTGCAAAGAGCGTTATTACCAAAGGTTCTCTATTTGGCGACAAAACACCAAAGACACGCTATTCATTTGGATATATCTTTGACAAATCTCTAGTGGGGACGGTTCCTGAAAGAGGTAGTAAGTCGTGTGGAGGAGATGAAAAAATCAAAGGATATTTTTTCTTTTTGGAAGTGAATGACACAAGCGGTCTGGTAGGCTCATCTGATGATCAATGGATTGGAGGAAAATCACTTTGTAAGGCGCCTTCGTGCCCTTGGTATGGCAGAGATCAGTTAAATAATTCTCATGCAAAAGGTTGGATTAAGACAGGGCTTCCAAATTATACGGAAGGAGTATTATTCTCACAAGCTGAAATGAAAAAAGGCATTACTTGCAATTTGAATGTTGAAGAAAATGCCTTTCCCAACATAGATGTTTCATTTTCTGGGCTTTCAGACACAAAAGTATTTCCTTGCGGCATCACCTCAACTATTCCTCCATCACCTTAAATACTATGCTCAAAAATCCATCGCAATCAATAGAAATTCGCGGCGCGCGGGTGCACAATCTCAAAAATATATCCGTGTCAATTCCAAAAAACAAACTCGTGGTTATCACGGGTTTGTCCGGTTCCGGCAAGTCGTCGCTCGCGTTTGACACACTCTACGCGGAAGGCCAGCGTCGTTATGCTGAAAGTCTTTCTTCTTATGCGCGTCAGTTTTTGGACAGCCATGACAAACCGGATGTGGATGAGATTCAAGGGCTCTCGCCCACCATTGCGATTGACCAGCGGAGCAACACGCAGAATCCGCGTTCAACCGTGGGAACGGTAACGGAAATTTATGATTATTTGCGTTTGCTTTTTAGCCGGCTTGGCGGGGTGATGTGTCCGGATTGTAAAATGCCCGCGCAAGGGTTTACGAGTGGTCAGATTATTGAAAGCGTGCGCCGTATGGTCAACGAGGGGCACGCGGTGCGTGTTTTGGCGCCGTTGTATCGCTTGCAGAAAGAGCCGTGGGAGAGTTATGAAGAAGCCGTGCAACAAGCGCGCGCGACGCTGGACACCAAGCTCGTGCGTTTTGATCGCCATTATTATACGATTGAAGAATTTTTGTCGCTCGTGCCCAATCCGTCCGTGCCGCACATGCTTGAAATTGTGGTTGCCGAGTTTCAAACAAGCAAAAAAGAAAAAACGGATTTAACAGGATCAATAGAGCGTGCACTGGAGTTTGGAAATGGGCTCGTGATTGCGGATCATTTTCAAAATCACCATGAGATGCTTTTCTCCGTTGAGCCGCGATGTCCTCGGTGCGGGAAGCGTTTTCCTCCGCTTGAGCCGCGTTCTTTTTCATTTAACAGTCCTCATGGCGCGTGTTCGCGTTGTATGGGTCTTGGCGTTACACTTGAGGTTGATAAAGATTTGGTGATCCCCAACCCTCGGTTAACGCTGGCGCAGGGTGCCATACAGCCATGGATGCGTATA
>Ga0209211_10001544_pt1 | contig 43272 bp, 38 predicted proteins | sample RifGroA2_FD_183992 | JGI IMG/M metagenome (GOLD analysis project Ga0209211, IMG submission 183992) | Groundwater microbial communities from Rifle, Colorado, USA - Groundwater A2 (SPAdes) (version 2) | ecosystem: Environmental > Aquatic > Deep subsurface > Groundwater | place: Rifle, Colorado...
CCTGCCGCGGCCAAGCCTGCACTGCCCGCCGACCCGGCCCTGCACGCGCTGGAAGAAGCGGTCCGCGAACGCCCGCAGGATCTGGAAGCGCATTTGAGCCTGCTCCGGCTGCACCATTCGCGCGGCAACGCCAAACAGTACGAGTTGGCGGCCCAGGCCATGCGCGCGCGGGTCCCGAGCACGATGGATCCGCGCTGGCGCGAGGCGGTCATCATGGGCGCGTCACTGATGCCGGGCGATACGCTGTTCAGTCAGGCAGGCTGGAATTCGCCGCGCTTTGGCGATACCGAAGCGCCGGCGCGGGCCGCCCCGGCTGCTCCCTTGCCACCGCCAGCGGCGACTCCGGCGCCTGTTCCAACGCCGGCAGCGGCCGTCGTCGCGCCGGCAGTGGCCGCCGTCGCGCCGGCGGCGACTGCAAAACCAACTCCCGCTCCCGCGCCCGTGGTTGCCCCCGCCTCCGTGACCGCAACGCCTCAACCCGCCGAGCGGGCTCCGGCGCCAGTCAAGGTTTTCGACCTGCCCAGCGAAGCCGAGACCGGCAGCGAAATCGATCTGGACGACCATTCCGCGGCTTTTGGTGAATTTGGTGCGTCGCCGACAGACGTCCATCGCAGCGAAGCGCAGATGATGGTCGAGGACGAGGCGAGCGCCACCCGCATCGAGTTGGCCAAGGCTTACCTCGCCATCGGCGACCTCGACGGCGCGCGCAGCATGCTGGAGGAAGTCCTCGCGGAGGGTGGGCCGGTGGCGCAATCCGAAGCCGGGCGCATCCTCAAGGAAATTGGCTGAGATGATCGGCTGAAATCCTCAGCCCCGAACTGACCAGGGCCGGGGAAACCCGGCCCTTCTTTTTCAACACACCCATGCGCTACGCACTCGGCATCGAATACGACGGCAGCGAATTCCTCGGCTGGCAGCGCCACGGCAATGGCGCGACGGTGCAGGCTGCGGTCGAGACGGCACTGGGCTTTGTCGCCGATCAACCGGTGGCGGTGATTTGTTCCGGCCGAACCGATGCCGGCGTGCACGCTGCTTGCCAGGTAGTGCATTTCGACAGCGACGTGCCGCGCACCGATCGCGCCTGGGTGTTGGGCAGCAATACCCGTTTGCCCGCCAGCGTGCGCGTACTCTGGTGCCAGGCCGTCGACGCCGGCTTCCATGCCCGCTACGCGGCGCGCGCGCGCTGCTATCGTTACCGGATCCTCAATCGGAACATACCGCCGGCGATGCAGCGCCAGTTTCTCAGTTGGGAACGATTGCCGCTCGATGCCGATGCGATGCATCGCGCTGCGCAGCAGCTGATCGGCGAGCACGATTTCAGTGCCTTTCGCACTGTGCAGTGCCAGGCCAAGCATCCGATCCGCACAGTGCATTCGATCCGGGTTTGCCGCGAAGCCGATCAGGTTCTCGTCGACGTGCAGGCCAACGCCTTCCTGCATCACATGGTACGCAACATCGTCGGCAGTCTGATACCGGTCGGTCGCGGCGAACAAGAGGAATCGTGGCTGGGCACGCTGCTCGCAGGCGGCGATCGCAACGTCGCCGGCCCCACCGCGCCGGCCGCCGGACTGGTGTTCCTGGGACCGAAATTTCCGGGCGAATGGAACCTGCCCGTCGCGGTGACGCTATGACCCGCACGCGCGTCAAGTTCTGCGGACTCACGCGTCCTGGCGACGTGCGCCTGGCCTGCGAGCTGGGCGTGGATGCCCTTGGCTTTGTCATGGTGCGTGCCAGCCCGCGCTTGTTGCAGCCCAGTCAGCTGCCCGGGCTGCGTGCCGCCGTATCGCCGCTGGTCGATGTCGTCGCGCTGTTCATGAATCCGCGTGGCAGTGAAGTGCTCGACGCCATGCGCCGGTTGCGGCCGACCATGCTGCAGTTTCATGGCCATGAAAACGACGCATTCTGCCGCAGCTTCGGGCTGCCGTTCCTGAAGACGCTGCCGATGGGCGTTGGCGCCGACGACCCGCAGCACGTGGCGAAGCGTTATCCTTCGGCAGCAGCGTTCCTGCTCGACGGCCACGGCCCCGGACAAACCGGCGGTCGCGGCGAAAGCTTCGACTGGAGCCAGACACCGCGCCTGAACCGCCCGATCTTCCTGGCCGGCGGCCTGGGCGCAGAAAACGTCTGTGCCGCCATCCGCGAAGCTCGGCCGTTCGCGGTCGATGTGAGCAGCGGTATCGAGATTTCGCCGGGCCTCAAGGATGGCGAAAAAATGCAGCAATTCCTGGACGAGGTTCGACGTGGCGATCTTGAGTAATTCGCAGACAATTCCTGACCCGCAGTTGGCGCCGATCAGCGACTACCATGTTTTTCCCGACGCCAGCGGCCACTTCGGCGTCTACGGCGGGACGTTCGTTTCCGAGACGCTGATCGCGCCGCTGGAAGAACTCGCGGCCGCGTATGACCACCACCGGGTCCAGCCGGAATTCCTCGCCGAGCTCGAGCACGACTACAAGCATTATGTCGGCCGGCCGAGCCCCATCTACGAGGCAGAGCGACTGAGCAAACACGTCGGCGGCGCGCGCATCCTGTTAAAGCGCGAGGACCTCAATCACACCGGCGCGCACAAGATCAACAATACGATCGGCCAGGCGATGCTGGCCAAGCGCATGGGCAAGACCCGGATCATCGCCGAGACCGGCGCCGGCCAGCATGGCGTGGCGTCGGCGACCGTCGCCGCGCGCCTGGGCCTGAAGTGCGTGGTGTACATGGGCGCGGTGGATATCGAGCGGCAGGCGATCAACGTCTACCGGATGAAGTTGCTGGGCGCCGAGGTCGTGGCCGTGCACTCCGGTTCCAAGACGCTCAAGGACGCGCTCAACGAAGCCATGCGCGACTGGGTGTCGAACGTGCGCGACACGTTCTACATCATCGGCACGGCGGCGGGCCCGAGCCCGTATCCGCGCATGGTGCGCGATTTCAACGCGGTCGTGGGACGCGAGTCGCGGGCGCAGATGCTGGAGACCTACCAGCGCCTGCCCGATGCGATCGTGGCCTGTGTCGGCGGCGGTTCCAACGCGATCGGCATGTTCCATCCTTTCCTCAACGACCGGCAGGTCGCACTCTGGGGGGCAGAAGCGGCGGGCGAGGGCATTGCCACCGGCCGTCATGCGGCCTCGCTGAGCGCAGGGCGCCCGGGCGTGCTGCACGGCAATCGCACTTACCTGATTTGCGACGACGATGGCCAGATCACCGAGACTCATTCCATCTCGGCCGGACTGGACTACCCAGGCGTCGGTCCCGAACATTCGTTCCTGAAGGATTCCGGGCGCGCGCAATACGCCGGCATCACCGACGACGAGTGCATGGAAGCCTTCCACCTGCTGGCGCGCACGGAGGGCATCCTGGCTGCGCTGGAGTCCAGCCACGCGATTGCCCAGGCGATGAAGCTGGCTCGTCAAATGCCCGCCGACGCCCTGGTGTTGGCCAATCTGTCCGGTCGCGGCGACAAGGACATCTACACGATCGCCCGGCGCGAAGGCATCAGCCTCTAACCGGTTCGGTATCCTTCTTTCCAGCCATTCAACTTCGAGAAGAAATTCACATGACAGACAAAGCAAGTCCGGCAACGCCGGTGGTGCCGCCCGAGTTCTACGCCGACGTCAATGCCTTCATCGACATGGCCAATGGCATTGAAAAGCGCCTCGATTCGCACAACGCGCAGCTTGCCATGATGCACGGCTTCAGCCGTTACGCTGCGCACCACTACCTGCGCACGGCGAAGGTCGACGACCTGAAACAGCGTGAGTCGTTTGCCGATTACATCACCAAGGGTGTAGTGCAGCTGGTCATGGAAAACCTGACGCAGATGGCGGGGCCCGTTGGCTCCGCGGGCGCGCAGAAAGCACCCCCGACGAAATGAGCCGGATCGCGGCGCTTTTTTCCCGGCTCGACGCCATCCAGCGCAAGGCCCTGGTTCCGTTCATCACGGCGGGGGATCCTTCGCGGGAGTCGACCGTTGCGGTGATGCATGCACTGGTCGCTGGTGGCGCCGACCTGATCGAACTCGGCGTGCCATTCTCCGATCCGATGGCGGATGGTCCGGTGATCCAGCGCAGTTCCGAGCGCGCGCTGGAGCGCGGCATGGGCACCAGCGAAGTTTTCGAATTCGTTCGCGAATTCCGTCGCACCGATGCCAACACGCCAGTGGTGCTGATGGGCTATCTGAATCCGGTCGAGATGCGTGGCGCTGATCGCTATGCAGCCGATGCCAGCCAGGCGGGCGTGGACGGCCTGCTATTGGTCGACCTGCCTCCCGAAGAAGCCGCGCCGATCCGCGCCAGTTTCAACGCGCATGGCTTGGACTTGATTTCGCTGGCTGCGCCGACGACTTCGCCCGAACGGCTGCGCCGCCTCGCCGACGCGTCCCAGGGGTACCTGTACTACGTCAGCTTTGCCGGCGTCACCGGAGCCAATCTCACCGACGTCGCCGACGTGGCTGCGAAGGCGGGGGCGCTGCGCGCCATGTCGAAAGTGCCGGTGTTGATTGGTTTTGGCATCAAGGATGCCGCTTCGGCAGCCGCAGTGGCGACCATCGCCGACGGCATCGTGGTCGGCAGCGCGCTGGTCGAGCGCCTGGCGACGGCCGAATCAATGCAAGAGGCCGCGGCGCGAGCCACGGCCTTCCTGGCGCCGCTACGCGCGGCCATCGACGCCCCGGGGTGAACGGACCCCGGCCCGGATCGGCTAAACTGACCTTCTCAGGATTGACGCGAGTGGCTCGATGAGTTGGCTGACCAAACTAATGCCGGCACGCATCCGCACCCAGGGCGGCGGCAAGCGCGGCGTTCCCGAAGGGCTATGGGAAAAGTGCGACCGCTGCGGCACGGCCTTGTACGGACCGGAGCTGGAAAAGAACCTGCGGGTCTGCCCCAAGTGCAATCACCATCTGAGCATCGGCGCCCGCGAGCGCCTGGCCAGTTTCCTGGATGACGACAGCGGTGAGGAAATCGGCGCCGAGCTGGCGCCGGTCGACGCCCTGCATTTCAAGGACCAGAAGCGCTACGCCGACCGCATCAAGGCCTCGCAGAAAAACACCGGCGAGCGCGATGCGCTGGTCTCGGTGCAAGGAAAACTGCATGGGCGCGACATCTGCGCCAGCGCGTTTGAATTCCGTTTCATGGGTGGATCGATGGGCTCGGTGGTGGGAGAACGCTTCGCCCTGTCCGCCGAACGGGCCCTGGCGCTGCGCTGCCCGCTCGTGTGTTTCTCGGCCACTGGCGGCGCGCGCATGCAGGAGGGTTTGTTCTCGCTGATGCAGATGGCCAAGACGTCGGCGGCGCTGGGACGGCTGCGTGCCGCGGGCTTGCCCTTCGTTTCAGTGCTCACGCATCCGACCACCGGCGGCGTTTCGGCTTCGTTGGGCATGCTCGGCGATGTGAATGTCGCCGAACCACAGGCGCTGATCGGATTTGCCGGCCCGCGGGTGATCGAACAGACCGTGCGCGAAACCTTGCCCGAAGGTTTCCAACGCTCGGAATTCCTGGTCGAACATGGCGCCGTGGATCTGATCATCGATCGCCGGCAGATGCGCGACAAGCTCGGTGCCCTGCTGGCGCTGATGATGCGACAGCCGGCGCCGGTCGTCGCTGAAAGCTGAGACCGGCATGACAACGCGCAGGTATTTCGGCACCGATGGCATCCGCGGGCGTGTGGGCGAGGGCCCGATTTCCGCGGATTTCATGCTGCGCCTGGGGCGTGCCGCCGGACGCGTGCTAGCCGGCGACAAACCGCATGCCACGGTAGTGATCGGCAAGGACACGCGGATCTCCGGCTACATGTTCGAAGCGGCTCTCGAAGCCGGGCTGGTCGCCGCCGGAGCCGACGTGCGCATGCTCGGACCGATGCCGACACCCGCCGTGGCTTATCTCACGCGTTCGCTTCGGGCCGATGCCGGCATCGTCATCTCGGCCTCGCATAATCCGCACGAAGACAATGGCATCAAGTTCTTTTCGGCTCGCGGCGAAAAGCTCGACGACGACGTCGAGCGGGCGATCGAAGCGGAGCTGGACCGGCCTTTCACCACCGTCCCGTCAGGGCAACTGGGCAAGGCCGCGCGAATCGATGACGCGCTCACGCGGTATGCGGAGTTCTGCAAGGCCAGCGTGCCCGAAGCGTTCTCGTTGAAAGGTCTGACAGTAGCGCTCGACTGCGCCCATGGCGCCACCTACCACGTGGCGCCGAAAGTTTTTTCCGAACTCGGCGCCACCGTCACCGCCATTGGCGTGCAGCCGGACGGACTGAACATCAATCAGGACGTTGGTTCGATGCATCCCGAGGCGATCATCGCCCACGTGCGCGAGACTGGCGCCGACCTCGGAATCGCCTTTGATGGCGATGGCGACCGGGTGATGATGGTCGATAGCGAGGGTCGCCTGCTCGATGGGGATGCGCTGATCTACCTGCTTGCGCACGACTGGCGCCTCAGCGGCCGATTGCGCGGCCCGGTGGTGGGCACGCTGATGAGCAATTACGCGCTGGAAAAAGCGCTCGGCGAGGGCGGCATCGAATTCATCCGGGCCAAGGTCGGCGACCGCTTCGTGCACCGGGCGCTGGTCGAGCGCGACGGACTGCTTGGCGGCGAAGCGTCCGGCCACCTGTTGTGCCTGGACAGCGCCACCACCGGCGACGCCATCGTTGCTGCGCTGCAAGTGCTCGAGGCCCTGGTGCGGCAAGGCCGGACCCTCGGCGCCGCGCTCGCGGACTATCAGCCCTTGCCGCAAAAGACCGTGAATGTGCGCGTCGCAGCCGATGCACGCCCGCTGGATGCGCCCGGCGTGCTGGCGGCGCGGTTGGACGCCGAGGCCTCGCTCCACGGCCGGGGTCGCCTGGTCCTGCGGCCCTCGGGCACCGAGCCCGTCGTGCGGGTCACGGTCGAGGCCGCCGACGCGGCGCTGATGCAACGCGTGCTTGATGAGCTTTCGGCGGCGGTTCGCGCCGCCACCTGATTCGGCCAGAGAAATCGGCAAGAGAAAATCGATGAGCAAAATTCCATCACTCGACATTCGCCGTTTTGACAGCGATCGCGAAGCCTTCGTCGCCGAATTGGGCGCTGCCTATCGGGAGTGGGGCTTTTGCGGCGTCAGCCACCACGGTATCTCCGCGCAGGCAATCGATGGCGCCTACCAGGCGTTCAAGCAGTTCTTCGCGCTACCGGAACAGACCAAGCTCAGGTACCACGTGCCGGGCACGGGCGGCGCGCGCGGCTACACGCCGTTCGGCATCGAGACGGCAAAGGATTCGCGCTATCCCGACCTCAAGGAGTTTTTCCATATCGGCCGTGAGCTGCCGCCGGGTTCCAGGTATGAGGAGTTCATGGCGCCGAATGTGTGGCCGACCGAAGTCCCGGGCTTTCGCGAATATGGCTACGGCCTGTTCGAGGCGCTTGACCACCTGGGTTCGCGGGTGCTCTCGGCGCTAGCGCTGCACATCGACCTGCCCGAGGATTTCTTCGTCGAAATAACGCGGTTCGGCAATTCGATCCTGCGCCCGATCCACTATCCGCCGATCACCTCGCCAGACATCCCGAACGTCCGTGCAGGCGCGCACGAGGACATCAACCTGATTACCTTGCTGGTTGGCGCCAGCGCGGCCGGGCTTGAAGTGAAGGCGCGCAATGGCGACTGGGTGCCGTTCACCGCGGACGCCGACACCATCGTGGTCAATATCGGCGACATGTTGCAGCGCCTGACCAACCATGTGTACCCGTCGACGACGCACCGCGTGGTCAATCCGCCCGGCGAGGCGGCACGGCAGCCGCGGTACTCGACCCCGTACTTCCTGCACGCCAATCCCGACTACCTGATCGAAACCTTGCCCGCGTGCATCACCCCGGATAATCCAAATCGCTATCCAACGCCAATCACCGCCAACGACTACCTGATGCAGCGCCTCCGCGAAATCAAACTAGTGTAGGAGCGGCTTCAGCCGCGATCGCTTCAACTCAGATCCGACCTTACCGCCAAGGCCGGCACCGCTCTTCATTTTTTGGGAAAAAATAAAGATCGGCCCCGGCCTCCAGACACCGAAGCGAACTGAATCCTGCTGTCCTCACGACCAGGAAGCCACGCCAGCTCACGACAGCGGAGCAGAATCCTCGTCCGCCACCCCCGGCGGCCGCGTGCTGGTTCGGGGACGCGCTACGAAGCAGGAAAAGAGCTTCGCGGCTGCCTCTCAACAGACGAATGTCTGGTCAGCCGCTCCTACAACGGCAGGGTTCAGGCGGCCATCCAGAAGCAGACGGCGGCCATGCGCTTTTCGGCTAGTTCGTGGCCCCAGTAGGCGGTGGCGCTGTGCACGAAATTGGCGCGATACACGAGCAGGCGGTTGAAGCGGTGCGCGATGCGCACGTCTTCGACGAATGAATTCGCGGCAACGAAGCGTGCCCCCAGGGCTTCCACCAGGTTGGCGTGAGGACCGCTCACCGTGTTGCCCCCGAGCTGGCCGTTCGGCAATCGCTGCCGGTAAAAACTGGTGCCGCAGTCATCGGGCACTTGCGGATTCAGATACAGCACCGCGGCATATCGGCACAGCTTGCGCGAATCGGTGTGCGGCCGCGGACCGCATTCGTCCTCGCCAACCACCTGCACGCAGTTGTGATTCAAGGTGGTGCCGTCGGGCGAGGTCTCGACCCATAGCCTCTTGCTGCCGGTGGCCTGCTTCACCCAGGTTTCGATGCCGGCGATTTCATCGGTCTGCAGGCCCGGCATCGCGCGCAATCCGGGCCAGCTTTCCGGCTTGTGCGGATAACCCTCGATCCAATCGGTCTTCGCCAGGCAACGTTCGCGGACTGCCATCGCATTCGGCAACGCGTCATCAAGCAGCCAATAGTCGCGACCTTCGGTCGGCTTGCGGTAGGGAAGGATGCTCATGCGCGGCGGCGGGCCGGGCAGAGTGCAGGATGGCTACTGCGCATCGCGGAATTCCCTGGACTTGCTCGCGACCAAGGCGCGTGCGAATGGCTCCGGCAGGTACTTGCACAGCAGCGCGATCAGTTTGTTGGCGCGTCCGGTTACCACGCGCGTGCCGCCGGCTTCAACGGCGTCGACGCCGATTTTCGCAACTGCCTCGCTGCTCAGCCAAAGCAATCTTGGCAATTTTGACACCTTGTCGCGCATGCCATTGACGTCGTGGAATTCGGTATAGGTGAAGCCGGGGCACAAGGCGGTCACGTGCACGCCCCGCGGCTGCATCTCCAGGGCAAGGCATTCGCTGAAGCGGATCAGCCAGGCCTTGGTCGCGCCGTACATGGTGTGTCCAGCCGATGCCGGAACCAGCCCGGCGAGCGAGGCTACGTTGAGAATTCGCCCTCTGCCCGCAGCTTCCATCGCCGGCAGGTAGAGGCGGGTCAGTTGCCCCACGGCGACGATCATCACCTGCAGGAATCCGGCATGCGTTTGCCAATCCTCGGAAAGGTACCGTCCCGGCACCCCATAGCCGGCATTGTTAACCAGCGTGTCGACGAACAGGCCCCGCGCCTGCGTGGCCGAGTACAAGCGCTCGGGGGCATCGGGCTCGGCGAGATCGGCGGCGATCACTTCGCAGGGCACCGACGTCCGCAGCTCGGCCGCAAGTGCTTCCAGACGTTCAACGCGCCTGGCCGTTAGCACCAGCGGTTTGCCGCGCCGGGCGTATTCGCGAGCGATGGCCGCGCCGATGCCGCTGGAGGCGCCGGTGATCAAGGCGTAGCCCTGGTTCGGTTGAGAGGTCATGCAAAGTTCCCTGGAGTGCCGATGATTGTGCCGCCTGCCGGCCGCTCGCGCTATTCTTTGCACTTGTCCAGGAGAACAGCACATGCGTGAACGGATCGTGGCCGGCAACTGGAAACTGCACGGCGATCGCGCTTTTGCGCGGCGGCTGCTCGATGACCTGGCGAAGGCGCGCCACGCCGGCGTGCATATGGCCATTTTTCCGCCAATGCCGTACCTGGGCGAGATGACCGAGCGCTACCTGCCGCTCGGCCTGGAATTCGGCGCGCAGGATGTCGATGTCAACGATGAAGGCGCCTACACCGGCGAAGTGTCGGCGCGCATGCTGCTCGACGTCGGTTGCCGGTACGCCCTGGTCGGGCACTCCGAACGCCGGCATTTTCACGACGAAACCTCCGAGATCGTGGCCAGGAAGTTCCTGGCCGCCAGCCGCGCCGGCCTGATCCCGATCCTGTGCGTTGGCGAGACACTGCATCAGCGCGAAGCCGGACAGACGCAATGGGCCATCGAAAGGCAACTGGCGCCAGTCATTGCGGCAGCCGGGGCGAAGGCATTCGAGAACGCCGTGGTCGCCTACGAGCCGGTCTGGGCCATCGGCACCGGCCGGACCGCGTCTCCGGCGCAGGCTCAGGAGGTCCATGCGTTCATCCGTGGCGAAATCCGGTCCCTAGATGCTAATATTGCGGGCTCGCTGCCGATCTTGTACGGCGGCAGCGTCAAGCCCGCCAACGCAGCCGAACTGTTTTCCCAGCCGGATGTGGATGGCGGCCTGATCGGGGGAGCCTCCCTGGTCGCCCAGGATTTCATCGCCATCGCTGCGGCGGCGGTACGAAGATAGAAAATCATGATTCATACCTTGCTCAATGTCGTTTATGTCCTCATCGCAATCGCGATGATCGTGTTGATACTGCTGCAGCGCGGTGCCGGCGCGCAGGCCGGTTCAGGCTTTGGCGCGGGCGCCTCGGGCACGGTTTTCGGAGCGCGGGGTTCGGCGAATTTCCTGTCGAGCTCGACCAAGTGGCTGGCCGGTATTTTCTTCGCGCTCAGCCTGTTCATGGCTTGGCAGGCCACACGCCAGGCGGGCAAAGGTCCCGAGAAAGCGGACCTGGGCGTGATGTCCGAGCTGCCGGCCGCGGCCACCAAACCGGTTGGTTCGCAGCTGACCCCGGCACCCGCAGGCGCGCTTCCTGCGCCAGCTGCTGCAACGCCAGCGCCAGCGCCCGTCATCGCGCCGGCGACGCCGCCTGCCGCCGCTGCGCCGCAACCGCAAGAAACTGCTCCACCACCGGTTGAGGACAGCAAGGGCGGTTGATCAACTGGTACAATCTACAAGCTTGCTCCGGCAACGGAATAGGCAAAGCCCAGATGGCGGAATTGGTAGACGCACTACCTTGAGGTGGTAGCGACTTAGGTCGTAGGGGTTCGAGTCCCCTTTTGGGCACCAATTACAAGAATCGGCCATCGTCCGCACTGCGGGCGGTGGCGGAAACGCGCCTAGCGGCGCTGGCAATGGAGTCGTCATGCTGGGCGAATATCTGCCGATCCTGCTGTTCCTTGCGGTCTCTACCGTGGTCGGCGTGTCCTTGTTGGTACTGGGCGGCCTGCTCGGACCGCAGCGCCCGGAGAGCGACAAGCTCTCGCCGTACGAATGCGGCTTCGAAGCATTCGAAGACGCGCACATGCAATTCGACGTGCGCTACTACCTGATCGCCATCCTGTTCATCGCCTTCGACCTTGAAATCGCCTTCGTGTTTCCGTGGGCGGTGATCTTCCGCAGCCTGGGCGTAGTCGGCCTGATCGAGATGGGCATCTTCCTCGGTCTGCTGGTGCTTGGATTCGTTTACGCCTGGAAGAAGGGAGCACTCGAATGGGAGTGATGCAGACCCTGTCCGATGCAATGCACAACCCGGTGCCGATCGCGACCGTGGACGACATCCTGCGGCCCGGCGGCGACAATCCGCTGATCGAGCGCGGATTCGCCACCACCAGCGTCGACACGCTGATCAACTGGGCGCGCACCGGCTCGATGTGGCCTATGACCTTCGGCCTGGCCTGCTGCGCGGTGGAAATGATGCATGCCGGCGCCTCGCGCCTGGACCTGGATCGCTACGGCGTCGTGTTCCGTCCGTCGCCGCGGCAGTCCGACGTGATGATCGTCGCCGGCACCCTGGTCAACAAGATGGCTCCGGCGCTGCGCAAGGTTTACGACCAGATGCCCGAGCCGAAGTGGGTTATTTCCATGGGTAGCTGCGCCAACGGCGGCGGCTACTACCACTATTCGTACTCCGTGGTTCGTGGTTGCGATCGCATCGTGCCGGTCGACATCTACGTGCCCGGGTGCCCGCCGACCGCCGAGGCCCTGGTCTACGGCATCCTGCAGCTGATGAAGAAAATCCGCCGTACCAACACCATTGCGCGCTGACCCATGCCCGAACCCACCAGCCTTGCAGACCGCCTGAAAATCCGCTTCGGCGATCGGGCGCTATCCGTCGTTGAAGCCGTTGGCGAAGTGACCCTGGAAGTTGCCGCCAGCGACTGGATCGACACCGTCAGCATCCTTCGCGACGAAGCGGAATTCGGCTTCGAGCAATTGATGGATGTCTGCGGCGTCGACTACCTCAGCTACGGCGATGACGAGTGGGACACGTCGGACGTGAGTTCCGAGGGCTTCTCGCGCGGCGTCGAGGGCATGGGAGCCGGCCGGTTCAACTGGGAAGACCGGCCGAAGGGCAGGGGACCGGAACGCCGGTTCGCCGTCGTCATTCACCTGCAGTCGGTGCAGAACAACCGTCGTCTGCGCGTTCGTTGTTTCGCGCTCGACAACGACTTGCCGGTGGTGCCTTCGCTGATCGAGCTGTACCCGGTCGCGAACTGGTTCGAACGCGAAGCCTTCGACCTGTTCGGCATCGTTTTCGAAGGCCACCCCGACCTGCGCCGCATTCTCACCGACTACGGCTTCGTCGGGCATCCGTTCCGCAAGGATTTTCCGCTGATCGGCAATGTCGAAGTTCGCTACGACGCCGAGAAGAAGCGTGTCGTCTACGAACCGGTCAGCATCGAACCGCGGGTCGGCGTACCCCGCGTGGTGCGCGAAGATTCGCGGTGGCAGCAGTCTGCCGCTGAGCAGCCGCAGGTGAAAAAATGAGCGCCCAGGAAATTCGCAACTACACGATGAACTTCGGCCCCCAGCATCCGGCCGCGCACGGTGTGCTGCGCCTGGTGCTGGAGATGGACGGCGAGGTCGTGCAACGCGCCGACCCGCATGTCGGGCTGCTGCATCGCGGCACCGAGAAACTGGCCGAGTCCAAGCCCTACAACCAGTCGATCGGTTACATGGACCGCCTCGACTACATGTCCATGTTGTGCAACGAGCACGCCTACGTTCGCGCCATCGAAGGCCTGATCGGACTGCAGGTGCCGGACCGCGCGCAATACATCCGGACGATGTTCGACGAGATCACCCGAGTCCTCAACCACTTGCTGTGGATCGGTTCCAACGGGCTCGACCTGGGCGCGATGGCGGTGTTCCTGTACGCCTTCCGCGAACGCGAAGAGTTGATGGACTGCTACGAAGCCGTCTCCGGCGCGCGCATGCACGCCGGTTACTACCGGCCTGGCGGCGTCTATCGCGACCTGCCCGAGCAGATGCCGCAGTACAAGGAGTCGCCCTGGCACAAGGGCGCCGACCTCAAGCGCATGAATACCTGGCGCGAAGGCTCGATGCTCGATTTCCTGGACGCGTTCACCAACGATTTCCCGCGCCGCGTCGACGAGTACGAAACCCTGCTCACCGACAATCGTATCTGGAAGCAACGCACCGTCGGCATCGGCGTCGTGCCGCCGGACCTGGCGCTGGCCTGGGGCATGAGCGGCCCGATGCTACGCGCTTCAGGCATCGCCTGGGACCTGCGCAAGAAACAGCCTTACGCCGCCTACGACAAGGTCGATTTCGACATTCCGGTCGGCGTGAAGGGCGATTGCTACGACCGCTACCTGGTGCGCGTGGAAGAAATGCGCCAGTCGAACCGGATCATCAAGCAGTGCGTCGATTGGCTGCGGCGCAACCCGGGGCCGGTCATGGCCAGGAACTTCAAAGTGTCGCCGCCGTCCCGCGCCGAGATGAAGGACGACATGGAAGCGCTGATCCACCACTTCAAGCTGTTCACCGAAGGCTATTCCGTGCCGGCCGGTGAAATCTATGCCGCCGTGGAAGCGCCGAAGGGCGAGTTTGGCGTGTACATGATTTCCGACGGCGCCAACAAGCCATTCCGCCTGAAGCTGCGTGCGCCCGGGTTCGCGCATCTGTCGTCAATGGATACGGTGGTGAAAGGACATATGTTGCCGGACGTGGTGGCCATGATCGGCACTTACGACATCGTCTTCGGCGAAATCGACCGATGAGCACTGACCAATGAAAGCAACCGGAAACTTCGCCGCCTGCCAGCACGTCGACCCGATGCTGGCGCTCACCGCGGCCACGCGCGAACACATCGACCATTGGGTGGCCAAGTTTCCGCCCGACCGGAAGCGCTCGGCGGTTATCCAGGCATTGATGGCGGCGCAGGAACAGAATGGCGGCTGGTTGACCGATGAGCTGATGGCCGCGGTCGCCAAGTACCTCGAACTGCCGCCGGTGTGGGCCTACGAAGTCGCGACCTTCTACTCGATGTTCGACCTGGCGCCGGTTGGCCGGCACAAGGTCGCCATCTGCACCAATATCAGCTGCTGGCTCAACGGCGCCGAGGACTTGGTCCGGCATGCCGAGAAGAAGCTCGGCTGCAAGCACGGCGGCACCAGTTCGGATGGCCGCGTCACTTTGAAAGTCGAAGAAGAATGCCTGGCCGCCTGCGCCGGTGCGCCGATGATGGTGATCGACGGTCACTATCACGAGCGCCTGACACCGGCGAAGCTCGACGAGTTGTTCGACGGATTGACCTGAGAAATCCCATGGCCCAGCACGACACCCACGGCCCGGTTGGCCCGGCTCCGCAGGAACACAGCGTGGTCTACACGACGCTGCATTTCGACAAGCCCTGGTCGTACGAGAATTATCTCAAGACCGGCGGCTACGCCGCACTGCGCAAGATCCTGGCCGAGAAGATCCCGCAGGAGCAGGTGATCGACATGGTCAAGCAGTCCGGCCTGCGCGGCCGTGGCGGCGCAGGCTTTCCGACCGGGCTGAAGTGGAGTTTCATGCCGCGCACCTCGCCCGGCCAAAAATACATCCTGTGCAATTCGGACGAATCCGAGCCCGGCACCTGCAAGGACCGCGACATCCTGCGCTACAACCCGCATTCGGTCATCGAGGGCATGGCGATCGCCTGCTACGCCACCGGCTGCACGGTCGCCTACAACTACATGCGCGGCGAGTTCCACCACGAGCCGTACGAACGTTTCGAGGAAGCCTTAAAAGACGCGTATGCGAACGGCTGGCTGGGCAAGAACGTGCAGGGCTCGGGCGTCGACATCGACATGTATTCCGCGCTCGGCGCCGGCGCCTACATCTGCGGCGAAGAGACCGCGATGATGGAGTCGCTGGAAGGCAAGAAGGGACAGCCGCGCTACAAGCCGCCGTTCCCGGCCAACCACGGCCTGTATGGCCGGCCGACCACCATCAACAACACCGAGACCTACGCCTCGGTACCGGCGATCATCCGCAATGGCGCCGACTGGTTCCTCAACCTGGGCAAGCCGAACAACGGCGGTCCGAAGATTTTTTCCGTCTCCGGCCACGTCAATAATCCGGGCAATTTCGAGGTTCGCCTCGGCACCACGTTTGCTGATTTGCTGGCACTTGCCGGCGGCGTCCGTGACGGCCGCAAGTTGAAGGCGGTGATTCCCGGCGGTTCGTCGATGCCGGTGCTGCCGGCCGAGATCATGATGGCCTGCACGATGGATTACGACTCGATCCAGAAGGCCGGCTCCGGCCTGGGTTCGGGCGCGGTGATCGTGATGGACGAGACCACCTGCATGGTCCGCGCCTGCCAGCGCATCGCCCGTTTCTACTACGCGGAGAGCTGCGGCCAGTGCACGCCCTGCCGCGAAGGCACTGGCTGGATGTACCGCGTGCTGACCCGCATCGTCGAGGGCCACGCCACGATGGATGACCTGCACATGCTCAAGGCGGCGGCGGGTCAGATCGAGGGCCACACCATCTGCGCTTTCGGCGAAGCCGCCGCATGGCCGGTACAGGGCTTCCTGCGCCATTACTGGAACGAGTTCGAATTCGCCATCCTCAACAAGCGCTTCCTGGTCGATGAGCCGGCCGCGCCTTCGCCTGTAGTGGAGGCCGCATGAGCGCCGCACCGATCCCCGCCGCGGTAGACGTGGTCAACATCGAGATCAATGGCGTGCCGATGCAGGCGCCCAAGGGATCGATGATCATCCACGCGTCCGACAAGGCCGGCATACCGATTCCGCGCTTCTGCTACCACGAGAAACTGCCGATCGCGGCGAATTGCCGCATGTGCCTGGTCGACGTCGAAAAGATGCCCAAGCCGGCACCGGCCTGCGCGACGCCGGTGATGGAAGGCATGAAGGTCTACACGCAGACGCGCCGCGCGCTCGATGCGCAGCGCAACGTGATGGAATTCCTGCTGGTGAATCATCCGCTCGACTGCCCGATCTGCGATCAGGGTGGCGAATGCGAGCTGCAGGACGTGTCGATGGGCTATGGCCGTTCGGTGTCCAGGTATGTCGATCGCAAGCGCGTGGTTGCCGACGAGGATTTCGGTCCGCTGGTCGCCTCCGACATGACCCGCTGCATCCAGTGCACACGTTGCGTGCGGTTCACCGCCGACATCGCCGGCACCTACGAGCTCGGCGGCATGAGCCGCGGCGAGAACCTGCAGATCGGCACCTACGACGGCAAGCCGCTGATGACCGAATTGTCGGGCAACGTCATTGACGTTTGCCCGGTCGGCGCCCTGACCAACAAAGTGTTTCGTTACCGAGCGCGCGCCTGGGAGCTGACTGCCCGGGATTCGTTCGGTTACCACGACGCGCTCGGTTCGAACCTGCACCTGCATATCCATCGCGGCGAAGTCGTCCGCACCGTGCCGCGCGACAACGAGGCGATCAACGAGTGCTGGTTGTCCGACCGCGATCGCTACTCGCACCAGGGTCTGTACGCGGCCGACCGCGCGTTGCGCCCGATGCTGCGCAACGGCGATGACTGGCGTGAAGTGGAGTGGGAAGAAGCGCTGCTGGTCGCTGCCGAGTTGCTCAGGAAGACCGACGCTGGCCAGTTGGGCGTGCTCGCGCATCCTGCCACCGCCAACGAAGAAGGCATCCTGCTGGCGGCGATGGCCAAGGCGCTGGGCACCGGTCATGTCGATCACCGCATCAAGCAACTCGATTTCGCCGATGCGGCCGTCGCCGAGCCGTTCGCGCTGCCGTCCGCCGACTTCGACACTGTTGGCGCCGTACTCCTGGTCGGCAGCAACATCCGTCACGAACTGCCCTTGCTGCACCAGCGCCTGATCAAGGCCGGCAAGCATGGCGCGAAAATCTTCGCGATCAATCCGGTCGACTTCGAGTTCACCTGCAATCTGGCCGGCAAGCGCATCGTCAAGCCGTCGAAGTTGCCGGCCGCGTTGGCGGCAGTCGCCCGCGCCGCGGGCGCGAGCCTGCCGGACGGGCTTGAGGTCGACGCCGACAACGGCGCAGCGAAATTTGCCGAAGCTTTAAAAGCCGCAGGCGACAACGCGGTGATCGTGCTCGGCGAGATCGCCGAAGGCCATCCGCTCGCATCGCACATCCATGCCGCCGCCCGCGCCCTGGCGCAGGCCACCGGTGCCAGGATCGACCGCATTCCGCAGGGCGCCAACGCTGTCGGCCTGGCGGCGAACGCGGTATTGCCGACCGGGCAGGGCAAGCATGCCGGCACCATGTTGGCCGAGCCGCTGCAGACCTACCTCCTGTTCGGTATCGAGCCGCAATTCGATTTCGCGCAGGCAGCGCAGGCGACCCGCGCACTGGCCGGCGCGCAGGTCATCGCGTTTTCCGCCTTCGCCTCCGAGGAATTGAAAAAGCTCGCCAATGTCATCCTGCCGATCGGCTTGCTGCCCGAATTCGAAGCAACCCTGACCAACCTGGATGGTATCGAGCAGACCAGCACCGCCGGCGGCAAGTTGCCGGGCGATTCGCGTCCAGGCTGGCGCGTACTGCGGGCGCTGATCGAAACCCTGGCGCTGCCCGGCTTTGATTTCACCGACCTGCGCGGCCTGCGCGAGCGGGTCAAGGCTGCTGTCTCCGTCTCCGGCGTCCGCCTGGCGGACAAGATGGCGCAAACCGATGGGCTGGAACGAATCGTCACCACGCCGATCTACCGCGGCGACGCCGTCCTTCGTCGCGCCACGGCATTGAACGACCACCCGCTGACGGCTGGCGCACGCGCGTTGATGAATCCCGAAGACGCGCAGGCGCGCGGCCTTGTCGATGGCGCCGTGGTGAAGATGTCCGATGGCGTCGGCATGGCAGCATTGCCGATGGCGATGTCGCCGCGGGTTGCGCCCGGCGCAATCTGGATCGAGTCCGGGTACGCGGCGACTGCGCCGCTGTCGCCGACGGCCATCCTCGACGTGAAGGGAGCCTGAGCGTGTTCGATCCCATCCGCGAGTTTTTCCTGGACTTCGGCACCACCGGTCTCCTGGTCTGGACCCTGATCAAGGTGCTGGTCATCGTCTTGCCGCTGATCACCGCGGTGGCGTTCTACACCTTGGCCGAACGCAAGGTGATTGGCTGGATGCACGTGCGCCACGGACCGCAGTTCATCGGTTCGCTGTTCGGCATCGGCTGGATCCAGGCGTTCGCCGACGTGTTCAAGATGCTGTTCAAGGAATTGATTGTTCCGAGCAGCGCCAGCCCGTTCCTGTACAAGTTGGCGCCGGTGCTGGCGCTGGCTCCGGCCTTCGCGGCCTGGTCAGTGATCCCGTTCGATGACGGCGTGGTGCTGGCCAACGTCAATGCAGGTCTGCTGGTGTTGCTGGCCCTGACGTCGATGGGCGTGTACGGAATCATCCTCGGCGGTTGGGCTTCAAACTCGAAATACGCCATGCTCGGCGCATTGCGTTCCGCGGCGCAGGTGATCAGCTACGAGATCGCCATGGGTTTCGCCCTGGTCGGCGTGCTGGTCGCTGCCGGCAGCATGAACCTCACCGCCATCGTCAACGCCCAGGCAGGCAACGACGGTTTCCTCGAATTCTTCTTCGTGCCGCTGTTCCCGCTGTTCCTGATCTACTTCATTTCCGGCGTCGCCGAGACCAATCGCGCGCCGTTCGACGTGGCCGAGGGCGAATCGGAAATCGTCGCCGGCTTCCACGTCGAATATTCGGGCTCCGCATTCGCGATCTTCTTCCTGGCCGAATACGCCAACATGATCCTGGTCAGCTTCCTGGCCGCGCTGCTGTTCCTGGGCGGCTGGCTGTCGCCATTCCAGGGCTGGAACGTGCCGCTGCTGTCGGCCAATGGCGCACACTGGCTGTTCATCAAGGCCGGCATATTCGCGTTCTCCTTCCTGTGGTTCCGCGCCAGCTTCCCGCGCTATCGCTATGACCAGATCATGCGCCTGGGCTGGAAGGTTTTCATCCCGATCACCATCGCCTGGATATTCTTCACGGTCGTGGCGGCGTACAACAACTGGTTCGTCGTAGGGGCTTAATCAGGTCATGACCCGAGTTGCCAGCTATCTGAAGAGCCTGATGCTCCTGGAGTTCCTCCAGGGCCTCTGGCTGACCTTGAAGTACATGTTCAAGCCGAAGTACACGGTCAACTATCCGTTCGAGAAGTACCCGCAGTCGGTTCGCTTCCGCGGTCTGCACGCGTTGCGCCGCTACCCGAACGGCGAGGAACGCTGCATCGCCTGCAAGTTGTGCGAAGCCGTCTGCCCGGCGCTGGCGATCACCATCGACGCCGAACCGCGCGAAGACGGTTCGCGGCGCACCACGCGCTATGAGATCGACCTGTTCAAGTGCATCTACTGCGGCTTCTGCGAAGAGAGCTGCCCGGTCGACTCGATCGTGGAGACGCATATCTACGAATACCATTTCGAAAATCGCGGCGAGAACATCGTCGACAAGGCCCAGTTGCTGGCCATTGGCGACCGTTTCGAAACCGAGATCGCCGAACGTCGCGCCGCCGATGCGGCTTATCGCTGAGGGCAGGGGAAAACAATGTCCTTCGAGCTGATCGCTTTCTACGCCTTCGCCCTGGTCACGACGCTGGCTGCCGGCGCGGTGATCACGGTGAAGAATCCGGTGCACGCGGTGCTGTCCCTGATCCTGACCTTCTTCTCGACCGCCTGCCTGTGGCTGCTGCTGCAGGCGGAGTTCCTGGGCGTGGTCCTGATCCTGGTGTACGTCGGCGCGGTGATGATCCTGTTCCTGTTCGTGGTGATGATGCTCGACCTGAACATGACCCCGATACGTGAAGGCTTTGCGCGCTATTTCCCGGTGGCCATGGTGGTCGCGGCGGTGATGTTGTTCGAGATGGTCGGATTGATAGGTGTGCGCGGCGAGCAAGCCGCCGCCACGTTCGCCGCGACCGATCCGGCAGCCGCTGCCGGGCTGAGCAACATCCAGTGGATCGGCCAGGCGCTGTTCACCCGTTTCATGCTTCCGTTCGAAATCGCCGCGGTGATCCTGACCGTGGCGATCGTCGTTGCCGTGATGCTGACCCTGCGCCGCCGCGAAGGCACCAAGACCCAGGATCCGTCGCGCCAGGTAATGGTGCGCCGTGAGGATCGCATCCGCCTGATCAAGATGAAAGCCGAACCGCGCCAGGGGGAAAGCCCGTGATCACGCTCAACCATTACCTGATCCTGGGCGCAGTGCTGTTCAGCCTCAGCGTGGCCGGCATCATCATCAACCGCAAGAACCTGATCGTGCTGCTGATGTGCATCGAACTGATGCTGCTGGCGGTCAATATCAACTTCATCGCCTTCTCGCGCTTCCTCGGCGACGTTTCCGGCCAGGTATTCGTGTTCTTCATTCTCACCGTGGCCGCGGCCGAGGCGGCGATCGGCCTGGCGATTCTGGTCACGCTGTTCCGTAACCGGCGCACGATCAACGTCGCCGAACTCGACTCGCTCAAGGGCTGACCAGCATGCTTTCGATGACCACCCTCCTGATCATCGCGCTCGCTCCCCTGCTGGGCGCCGTGGTCGCCGGATTGTTCGGCCGGCAGATCGGACGCGTCGGCGCCCATGCAGTCACCATCGGCAGCGTCGGAATCAGCACGCTGCTGTCGATCCAGGTGCTCTACCAGCTGGCCACCGGCCAAGCCGATCCGTTCAACCAGAACGTCTACACGTTCTTCGAGGTCGGGGCGTATTCCGGCCATGTCGGCTTTCTGATCGACAACCTCACTGCGATGATGATGGCGGTGGTCAGCTTCGTATCGCTGCTCGTGCACGTCTACACCATCGGCTACATGAAGGACGATCCGGGTTACCAGCGTTTCTTCAGCTATATCTCGCTGTTCACCTTCTCGATGCTGATGCTGGTGATGAGCAACAACTTCCTGCAGCTGTTCTTCGGCTGGGAAGCCGTCGGCCTGGTGTCCTATCTGTTGATTGGTTTCTGGTACAAGCGGCCGACCGCCATCTTCGCCAACCTCAAGGCGTTCCTGGTCAATCGCGTCGGCGACTTCGGTTTCCTGCTCGGCATTGCGGGCGTCTTGTTCTGGTTTGGCACGCTGGACTACGCCGCGGTGTTCCAGATTGCCGCGAGCAAGGCCAACACCCTGGTGCAGATCTTGCCTGCCCTGCCCATGCTCGGCTTCGGCGGCTGGGAAGTGCAGTTGATCAGCTTCATCTGCATCTGCCTGTTCATCGGCGCGATGGGCAAGTCGGCACAGGTGCCGCTGCATGTCTGGCTGCCGGATTCGATGGAAGGCCCGACGCCGATTTCCGCCTTGATCCACGCCGCCACCATGGTCACCGCCGGTATCTTCATGGTGGCGCGCATGTCGCCATTGTTCGAGTACAGCGAGTCGGCGCTGGAATTCGTGCTGTTCATCGGCGCTACGACGGCGTTCTTCACCGGCCTGATCGGCATCGTGCAAAACGATATCAAGCGGGTGGTCGCGTATTCGACGCTGTCCCAACTTGGTTACATGACCGTGGCGCTGGGCGTGTCGGCCTATTCGGGCGCCGTGTATCATCTGATGACTCACGCCTTCTTCAAGGCGCTGCTGTTCCTCGCCGCCGGCTCGGTGATCATCGGCATGCACCACGAGCAGGACATGCGCCGCATGGGCGGCTTGCGCAAGTACATGCCGATCACCTACTGGACCAGCCTGATCGGTACGCTGGCGTTGACCGGCACGCCCTTGTTCTCGGGGTTCTACTCGAAGGACACCATCATCGAGGCGGCGGCGCATCATGCGCACGAGTCGCATTCCTGGGTCGCCACCTATGGTTACTGGGCCGTGCTGGCCGGTGTTTTCGTCACCAGCCTGTACAGCTTCCGCCTGCTGTACATGACCTTCCACGGCAAGGAACGTTTCCACGAGCCGGTGACCAATCACTACGTGGCGCCGGAAGCGGATTCGCCGGCACTTGAAGCCGCGCTGGCGGACGAGCACGGGCACGACAACGGCCATGGCCATGGCGCGCACACGCCGCACGAGTCGCCCCTGGTCGTGACCGTGCCGCTGATCCTGCTGGCGATTCCGTCCGTGGTCATCGGCTACCTCACCGTAGATCCCATGCTGTTCGGCGATTTCTTCGCGAACTCGATCTTCGTCCTGCCCGAGCACAACGCGATGGTCGCGCTCGGCAAGGAATTCGAGAGCGCCGCGGCGATGGCGTGGCATGGCCTGAAGGCCGCGCCATTCTGGTTGGCGCTTGCCGGCTTCGCTGTCGCGACCTACCTGTACCTGATCAACCCGGCGATGGCCGAACGTGCCCGGAAAGTTTTCGCTTGGCCGGTGCGCGTGCTCGAGAACAAATACGGATTCGACGACCTGTGGATCAAGGGCTTCGCCGGCGGCGGCCTGGGGCTGGGCAAGTTCGTGTCCCGCTTCGGCGAGGCTGGAGTGATCGACGGCGTGTTCGTCGACGGTTCCGCCTGGGTGATCGACCGCTTCGCATCGCTGGCCCGCCGCCTGCAGTCGGGCTACCTCTACCACTACGCTTTCGCCATGATCTTGGGTCTCATCGTTCTGCTTGCGTTGATTCCCCGGATCGGCCACTAGTTAAGACAAGGATGCATTGATGTTCTCGACTTGGCCCCTGCTGAGCCTGCTGATCTGGCTGCCCATCGCCGGTGGTGCGCTCACTCTTTTCTTCGGCGACCAGCGCGGCGCGCAAGCCCGCATGTTTGCGCTGCTGATTTCCATCATCACCTTCGTGCTCAGCCTGGGCTTGTTCTACGGGCTCGACCAGGCCAGCGCGGGCATGCAGTTCACGGAATTCCACGAGTGGATTCCGACTTTCAAGATTGGCTACAACGTCGGCGTGGATGGCATATCGGTTGCGCTGATCGGCCTGACCACGCTGGTGACGATCCTGGTGCTGCTCGGCGCCTGGACCTCGGTCGACCGACGTGTGCACCAGTATTTCGCCAGCTTCCTGATCCTGGAAGGGCTGATGATCGGTGTGTTCTGTGCGCTCGACGCGATGCTCTTCTACGTGTTCTTCGAAGGCATGCTGATCCCGATGTTCATCATCATCGGTGTCTGGGGCGGGCCGCGCCGCGTCTATGCCACGGTGAAGTTCTTCCTGTTCACGTTCCTGGGCTCGGTCTTCATGCTGATCGGCCTGATCTACCTGTACCTGAAGGCGGGCAGCTTCCAGCTGGCCGATTTGACGGCGTTCCCGCTCGATCGCACCGAGCAGATGTGGCTGTTTTTCGCTTTCCTGGCCGCGTTTGCCGTGAAGGTGCCGATGTTCCCGGTACACACCTGGCTGCCCGACGCGCACGTCGAGGCGCCGACCGGCGGTTCGGTGGTGCTGGCTTCGATCATGCTCAAGATCGGCGGGTACGGTTTCCTGCGTTTCTCGCTGCCGATCCTGCCCGATGCCAGCAATGAGTTTGCCTGGCTGGTGATCGCGCTGTCGCTGATCGCGGTGATCTATATCGGCTTTGTCGCGTTGGCCCAGCAGGACATGAAGAAGCTGATCGCCTACTCGTCGATTGCGCACATGGGTTTCGTCACCCTGGGTACGTTCATTGCGTTCAAACTGACCAACGACGCCGGCAACATCGACGCGGCCCGCCTGGGCCTGCAGGGTGCGATGGTGCAGATGATCTCGCACGGCTTCGTGGCCGGCGCGATGTTCAGTTGCGTTGGCGTGTTGTACGACCGCATGCACAGCCGCATGATCCGCGACTATGGCGGCGTGGTGAACACGATGCCGTGGTTCGCCACTCTGTTCGTATTCTTCGCCATGGCCAATGCCGGCTTGCCGGGCACGTCCGGGTTCGTGGGCGAATTCATGGTGGTGCTGGCCGCGTTCCAGCACCAGCCGATCATCGCTTTCGGCGCCGCCACCACGCTGATCCTTGGCGCGGCCTACACCTTGTGGATGGTCAAGCGGGTGGTGTTCGGCGATGTCGCCAACAACCACGTGGCCGAGCTGAAGGACATCAACGTCCGCGAGGCATTCGTGCTCGGAATTTTCGCGCTCGGCGTCCTGGCGGTGGGCATCTATCCGAAGCCGCTCACCGACCTGATGGATGCTTCCGTTACCCAGCTGGTCAGCCAGCTCGGCACGACCAAGTTGTAAGGGAATGACAATGCTGCCGAACATCGTTACCAGCGCCGACCTGCACACGATCATTCCCGAAATGTTTGTCTGTGCAGCCGCATTCGGCTTGCTGATGGTCGACCTGTTCCTCTCGCCGCAACGGCGCGGACTGACCCACTTCCTTGCCCTGCTGATCCTGGTGGCGGCGGCGGTGCTGACCGTGCGCGACATGGCTTCGGTGCAGACGTTCGCGTTCAGCAATTTCTTCGTTCGCGACGTCGCCAGCGACGTGCTGAAGATGGCGATGTACGGCGTCACGGCCCTGGTGTTCATCTACGCCAAGCCGTTCCTGCAGGATCGCGACCTGTTCAAGGGCGAGTTCTACGCCTTGGTGCTGTTTGCCTTGCTGGGCATGATGCTGATGGTGTCGGCCGGCGGCATGATCACCCTGTACCTGGGTCTGGAGTTGCTGGCCTTGAGCGCCTACGGCCTGGTCGCCCTGGATCGCGATAACCCCATCGCCTCGGAAGCGGCGATGAAGTATTTCATCCTTGGCTCCCTGGCTTCCGGCCTGCTGCTGTACGGCATGTCGATGATCTATGGCGTGACCGGCAGCCTGCAGCTCGACGAGATCTATGCCGCGTCCGCGGTCAGCGGCGGCAGCACCCTGTTGAGCCTGGGCGTGGTCTTCATGCTGGTCGGCATCGCCTTCAAGTTTGGCGCCGCGCCGTTCCACATGTGGCTGCCGGATGTTTACCAGGGCGCGCCCACGGCCGTGACCCTGTTCATCGGCTCGGCGCCGAAGCTGGCCTATTTCGGCATGGCCTACCGGCTGCTGGAATCCGGCGTGGGTCCGATGGATGTCGAGTGGCGAGTGATGCTTGCCTGGCTGGCGGCGGCATCGCTGATAGTCGGTAATGTCATCGCACTGGCGCAGACCAACTTCAAGCGCCTGCTCGCCTACTCGACCATCTCCCACGTTGGCTTCCTGTTCATGGGCCTGGCCAACGCCAGCCCGCTGGGCTACGCGGCGTCGATGTTCTACGCCCTCAGTTACGCGGTCATGGGCGCCGCGGCATTCGCCGCGATCATCCTGCTGTCGCGCCGTGGCTTCGACGCCGAAAACATCAGCGACTTCCGCGGCCTGTGGAAGACCAATCCGCTGCACGCCTTGCTGATCCTGTTCATCATGGCGTCCCTGGCCGGCGTGCCGCCGTTCCTCGGTTTCTGGGCGAAACTGGTGGTTATCGGCGCGGCGCTGGACGCTGGCATGACCTGGCTTGCCATCGTGGCGGTGGTCTGCGCCGTGCTGGGCGCGTTCTACTACCTGCGGATCATTCGCGCCATGTTCTTCGAAGAGCCTGAAGGCGACGGCGCGCAGATCCATCCCGACAGCCACCTGCGCATCGCGTTTGCGCTCAATGCCGTGGCGTTGCTGGTGCTCGGCATCTTCGCCGAGCCGCTGCTGCACTGGTGCCAGACGGCTTTCCCCGTCTGATTCAGCCAAGGCTTGCGTGGGCTTAACGCGAGCCGCTATAATTGCGATTCTGCTGCGGGGTGGAGCAGTCTGGCAGCTCGTCGGGCTCATAACCCGAAGGTCGCAGGTTCAAATCCTGCCCCCGCTACCAGTTCAAGGCACTGTCAGTGCATCGATAATGCCCGGTCTTGTCGTCAACGGCCCCTGGCCGTTCCGACACCGGAACCTGGATGTACCGGAAAAGGGCCTTATGGCCCTTTTTTGTTTCTGAAGAATCGTAAACGAGAGATAAAGCGCGACAAATGTCAGGCAAAGCCGAAGAAATTCAGGAAATGTTGTCCCCGACCGTGGCTGCCCTCGGTCTGGAACTGCTGGGCGTGGAATTCGCGCCGTCGACCAGCAGTGCATTGCTTCGCCTGTATATCGACGTCGAAGGCCGGCATGTCGGCATCGAGGATTGCGAAACGGTAAGCCGCGAAATCTCGGCGCTGCTCGATCTCAACGACCCGATCGCGTCCGAGTACACGCTGGAAGTCTCCTCGCCGGGCATCGACCGCCCGCTGTTCACGATCGCCCAGTTCGCCCGCTTCATCGGCGAGCAGGCCAAGGTCAGCCTGCGCTTGCCGCAGGACGGCCGCCGCCGCCTGCATGGCCGCATCGTGCGCACTGAGGGCGACAAGGTGGTGATCGCCGAGGAAAAGGGCGAATACACCGTCGCCCACGACAATATTGAAAAGGCCCGCCTGGTGCCGGATCTGGTCGCCCTCGGGCTGGCCGCGGAACCGAAACCCGGTGGACGACGCGGCAAGCGACGCAAACCCGATGCGTCGGGCGAGTTGAATTCGTCCGGCGAAGCAGAATCATCCGACAAAGTCTGAGGTCGCGCGAGCGTCCGCACGGAGCAAGTGATATGAGCAAGGAATTGTTGCTGGTCATGGAAGCGGTCGCCAACGAAAAGGGCGTACCGCGCGAAGTCATCATCGAAGCGATGGAGGCTGCGCTGGCTTCGGCCGCGAAAAAGCGCTACCACGACCAGGAAGTCGACATCCGTGTTTCCATCGACCCCAAGAGCGGCGAGTACGAAACCTTCCGCCGCTGGGAAGTGGTCGCCGACGATGTCGTGATGGAATCGCCGGATCACCAGATCCGCCTGATGGACGCCGAGGATGAGAAGCCGGGCGCCCAGGTCGGCGAATACGTCGAAGAGCAGATCGAGAATCCGGAATTCGGTCGCATTTCCGCCCAGGCCGCGAAGCAGGTGATCGTGCAGCGCGTGCGCGAAGCCGAGCGCGCGCAGGTGCTGGATGCCTGGAAGGACCGTGTCGGCGAACTGATCAATGGCGTGGTCAAGCGCGTCGAGCGCGGCAGTGTCTATGTCGACCTGGGTGGCAACGCCGAGGCCTTTATTCCCAAGGACAAGGCGATCCCGCGCGACGTGTTGCGCCCGGGCGACCGCGTGCGCGGCTACCTTCTGGATGTGCGCGCCGAAGCGCGCGGTCCGCAGTTGTTCATTTCGCGCACCGCTCCCGAATTCATGATGGAACTGTTCAAACTCGAAGTGCCGGAAGTCGGCCAGGGCCTGGTGGAGATCAAGGCGGCGGCGCGCGATCCCGGCGACCGCGCCAAGATCGCCGTGCTCGCGCACGACCACCGCACCGATCCGATCGGCGCCTGCATCGGCATGCGCGGTTCGCGCGTGCAGGCGGTGTCCAACGAGCTCAACGGCGAGCGCGTCGACATCGTGCTGTGGTCGGACAATCCGGCGCAGTTCGTGATCAACGCCATGGCGCCGGCCGAAGTGCAGTCGATCATCGTCGATGAAGAAAAGCACTCGATGGACCTGGCAGTTGCCGAAGACAAACTCGCGCAGGCGATCGGCAAGGGCGGCCAGAACGTGCGCCTGGCCAGCCGCCTGACCGGATGGCAGCTCAATGTGATGACCCAGGACCAGGTCACCGCCAAGAGCGACGCCGAGCAGACCACCGCGCGCCAGTTGTTCATGGACAAGCTTGAGGTCGACGAGGAAATTGCCGGCATCCTGGTCAGCGAGGGCTTCAGCACGGTGGAAGAAATCGCGTACGTGCCCGCCGCCGAGCTGCTGGCCGTCGAGGGCTTCGACGAGGATATCGTCGAGGAACTGCGCGCCCGCGCCCGCGACGCCCTGCTCACCGAGGCGCTCGCCGCCGAAGAAGATGTCGAAGACCACAAGCCTTCGGCAGAGCTGCTGGCCGTCGACGGCATGGACGAGCACACCGCCTATATCCTGGCCTCGCGCGGCGTGATTTCGCGTGATGACCTGGCAGAACTGGCCGTGGACGAGATCATCGACATCGAAGGCATGGACGCCGAGCACGCCGCGAAACTGATCATGGCCGCGCGCCAGCATTGGTTCGCATGAACGCTGCACGCTTTGATGAAGCAGCGGTTTGAAGAAGCATTACCCCCCAGGCGCGAATCGCGCCGAACGCAAGGAATCACACCCTCATGTCTGAAGTCACCGTAGGTTCGCTGGCCAAAGTGCTGGGCATGCCCACCGAGAAGCTGCTCGAGCAGCTGTCCGGTGCCGGCATGGTCTTCAGCGGGCCGGATCAGGTGGTCAGCAGCACCGAGAAGATGAAGTTGCTCGGCTTCCTGCGTCGTACCCATGGCAAGGACGAAAAGCCGGCCGAGACGGCAGCGCCCAAGCAGATCACGCTCAAGCGTCGCAAGGTCGAAGAGATCACGGTCAGCGCCGGAAAAGCCAAGACCACGGTCAACGTGGAAGTGCGCCAGAAGCGCACCTACATGAAGCGCGACCAAGTCGAAACTGTGGCTTCAACAGAGCACGACGAAATTGTCCGTAAGCTAGCGGAAGCGAAGAGCCGTCAGCAGGCTGAGCTTGATGCGCTGGATGAGGGTGATCGGAAACGCAAGCTCGAAGAAATCAATCGCCGCGAGATCGAGGAAGCCGCCCGCAAGGCGCGCGAAGTCGTCGCCGCCGTGGTCGCGCCCGTCGCTGCCGAGGCCGTCGAAGAAGTGGTCGACCCGCGCAAGGACAAGCACGCGCCACGTCCGCACAAAGCCGATGTCCCGCGGACCGAGGCTAAATCACCGGCGCCGAGCCGGCCGCCGCTGAACAAATCCCCGGCCAATGCGCCCGGCAACAAGGCCGCGCCGAAGCACAAAGCCCGCGGCTCGCATGCCATGGTCGACAACGAAGGCGAGGATGGCTCCACGCCCTTGTTCGTGACCGGCCAGCTGCACCTGACTGCCGACGAGCGCGCCCGCCGCAGCACGGCCGGCAATCGCAAGAAGCCCAGGCAGAAAGTCGCCGAGCCCTCGCGTACGTCGTCCGGGCAGCACGGCTTTTCCAAGCCGACCGCGCCGATCCTGCGCGAAGTCTTCATCGGTGAAAACATCCTGGTCTCCGAACTCGCCAACAAGCTGGCGATGAAGGGCAGCGAAGTCGTTCGCGCCCTGTTCAAGATGGGCATGATGGTCACCATCAACGAGGTGATCGATCACGACACCGCCGTGCTGGTGGTCGAAGAACTCGGTCACAAGGCCAGCAAGACCAACGAGGACGACGCCGAACTGGCGCTCGAAGCGCAGGCCGTGGAAGTCCAGGGTGAGCGTTCGGTACGCCCGCCAGTGGTCACCATCATGGGTCACGTCGACCATGGCAAGACCTCGTTGCTCGATTACATCCGCCGCGCGAAAGTGGCTTCCGGCGAAGCCGGCGGCATCACCCAGCACATCGGCGCGTATCACGTCGAAACCGGCAAGGGCGTCATCACCTTCCTCGATACGCCCGGCCACTCGGCGTTCACCTCGATGCGTGCCCGTGGCGCCAAGCTGACCGACATCGTGGTGCTGGTGGTGGCGGCCGATGACGGCGTCATGCCGCAGACCGTGGAAGCGGTGAACCATGCGCGGTCCGCCAAGGTGCCGCTGCTGGTGGCGATGAACAAGATGGACAAGGCCGACGCCAACCCGGACAACATCAAGCAGGGCCTGGTGAAAATCGAAGTGGTGCCGGAAGAGTGGGGCGGCGACGTGCAGTTCGTGCCGGTGTCGGCCAAGACCGGCATGGGCGTGGATGAACTGCTCGACGCGATCCTGGTGCAGGCCGAGGTCATGGAATTGCGCGCCGTGGTCGATGCGCGCGCGACCGGCGTAGTGATCGAATCCGCGCTCGACAAGGGCCGTGGTCCGGTTGCCACCGTACTTGTGCAGCAAGGCACCTTGAAGAAGGGCGACTACCTTGTCTGTGGCGTGCAATACGGCCGCGTGCGTGCCCTGTTCGACGAGAACGGCAAGCAGACCGAGTCCGTTGGCCCGTCCATTCCCGTGCAGGTGCTCGGCCTGTCGGGCGTGCCCGATGCGGGCGATGACTTCGTGGTGGTTGCCGACGAGCGGCTGGCGCGCGAAGTGGCGCAACAGCGCGACACCAAGCGCCGCGAAACCCGCCTGGTCAAGCAGCCGGGCAGCAAGATGGAAGACGTCATCGCCCAGATGGGCATGGCCAACGGCCAGCAGACGCTCAACATCGTGGTCAAGGCCGACGTGCAGGGTTCTGCCGAGGCATTACGCGAATCGCTGACTGCGTTGTCCAACGACCTGATCAATATCAACGTGATCGAATCCGGGGTCGGCGGCATCACCGAATCCGATGCCACGCGCGCGGCTTCGGCCAAGGCGGTGATCATCGGCTTCAACGTTCGCGCCGATGCCGCTGCCCGCCGCATCATCGAGAACGCCGGGCTCGACCTGCGCTACTTCTCGATCATCTACGATGTCATCGACCAGGTGAAGCAGGTTGCTTCCGGTCTGCTCGGCGTGGAAATTCGCGAGGAGATCATCGGTATCGCCGAAGTGCGCGACGTGTTCCGCAGCTCCAAGTTCGGCGCGGTCGCCGGCTCCCTGGTCATCGAGGGCACGGTCAAGCGCAACAAGCCGATCCGCGTGCTGCGCAACAACACCGTGGTGTTCGAGGGCGAGCTGGAATCGCTGCGTCGCTTCAAGGACATCGTCGACGAGGTCAAGAGCGGTACCGAGTGCGGTATCGCCGTGAAGGCCTACAACGACGTGCAGCCGGGCGACCACATCGAGTGCTTCGAGCGCATTGAAGTCAAGCGCACGCTCTGATGCCGCCGCTCTGATGCCAGGGAAAAGCTTCTATCGGACCGACCGGGTTTCGGCGCAATTGCGCCGGGACCTGGGTTTGATCGTGCACAAGGCGGTTCGCGAGCACGGTCTGCCGTCGGTCAGCGTGTCGGATGTCGAAATCAGCCGCGACATGTCGCATGCCAAGGTGTTCGTCACGGCCTTGATGTCCGAGAAGGCCGCTGAGGCGGTCAAGGGCCTGAAGGCGTTGGCGCCGGAACTCCGTTTCCAGCTGGCCAAGGCCGTGCGCATGCGTCACGTGCCCGAGCTGCACTTTCACTACGACGATTCCGTCGACAAAGGCGAGCGCATCGACGCCCTGCTGCGCGACAACCCCCCCAGCGAAGAAAGCTGACGCTCTTGTAGGAGCGGCTTCAGCCGCGATAGCTCTTTGCCAAACAGCATCGCGGCTGAAGCCGCTCCGACAAAATCGTGGCCGATCGAATGAGCAAACTTCCGCGCACTGTGTTCCGCCAGCTTGACGGCATCCTGTTGCTGGACAAGCCGCCGGGCATGAGCTCGAACCAGGCGCTGCAGCGGGTGCGGCACTTGTTCCGTGCGGAAAAGGCCGGCCATACCGGCAGCCTGGATCCGCTGGCTACGGGCCTGCTTCCGGTCTGTTTCGGCGAAGCCACCAAGCTCGCCGGGCATCTGCTCGGCAATGCCAAATCGTATGAAGTCGTCGCTCGCCTGGGCGTGACCACCGATACCGACGATGCCGACGGGCAAGTGCTGCGCGAGCGGCCCGTCCCTGAGCTCGACGAAGAACGAATCTCTGCCGCCCTGCAGGGCTTCATCGGCCGAATCCGCCAACGCCCGCCGATTTATTCGGCGCTCAAGCAAGGTGGTGAGCCGCTGTACGCCAAGGCACGCCGCGGCGAGTCCATCGAAGTTCCGGAACGGGAAGTGGAGGTCCGGTCGATCGAGCTGTTGGAGTTTTCCGGCACCGAGCTTCGCCTGCGCATTACTTGCGGTTCGGGAACCTACATCCGCAGCATTGTGCGCGACCTGGGCGAATTGCTTGGTTGCGGCGCCCACGTGACCGCGTTGCGGCGATTGTGGGTCGAGCCGTTTGGCGAGCCGCGAATGGCCACGATCGATGAGCTGCGGCAACTTTCCGAGGCGCGGGGGGAGCAGGCGCTTGATGCCGTTCTCCTGCCCATCGACGCCGCCCTGGTGTTGTGGCCCCGCGTCGGGCTGGATTCACTGCAGGCGCTCGCCCTGGGCCGCGGCCAGGCGGTTCAGCTTGGTCAGGGCCAGACCCTCGCCGGCGAGGTCAATGCCGTCGATGGAACCGGCCGTTCGCTGGGCCTGGCTGAAGTCGACGGCAATGGGGTGTTGCGCGCCAAGCGCCTGTTTCGCTGGGCCGCGCAGGGCGGCTGAACGGCGCCGGCATTGATCGGGCGCGACGGTGTCCTTGTTAGGGCAGGCCCCGGCCGGTACAATTACGGGGCTCGAAAGAGCAATCCCATAACCGGCGGGTCGAGCGGTGCATCGTCAGCCGACGATGTTCCTGCAGGCTTTGCATCACAAGAGAATCAATTCATGTCCATCGACACCAACAAGATCATCGAAGAATTCAAGCGCGTTCCCAACGACACCGGTTCCCCGGAAGTCCAGGTGGCGCTGCTCTCGGCCCGTATCGACCACCTGTCCGAGCATTTCAAGATGCACAAGCAGGATCATCACTCACGCCGCGGCCTGCTGATGATGGTCAACCAGCGTCGCAGCCTGCTCGGCTATCTGAAAAAGAAAGACGCCGCGCGTTACCAGACACTGATCGAGCGCCTGGGCCTGCGTCGCTAATGCCATGAACAAGACGCGGCGCCTCATGGCGCCGCGTTGCTTTTGAAGCACATGGATGTGCGAATGCAGTGCGCGCAGGACGCGCAAGAACGCGCAGCCCGCGCAAAACGCTGGCACTCCCGGAAGACAGGGTGTCTTTCGCGGCAAATGACTGAAGGAATACAAACGTGGCGAAAGTAACCAAGTCGTTCCAGTACGGACAGCACCAGGTAACCCTGGAAACCGGCGAGATCGCTCGCCAGGCCAGCTCGGTCATTGTGCGCATGGGCGATACCGTCGTGCTGGTCACTGCGGTCGGCAACAAGAATGCGAAAGAAGGCCAGGATTTCTTCCCCCTGACCGTCGATTACATCGAGAAGTTCTACGCCGGCGGCCGCATCCCGGGTGGCTTCTTCAAGCGTGAAGGCCGCCAGACCGAAAAGGAGACCTTGATCTCCCGTCTGATCGACCGCCCGTGCCGTCCGCTGTTTCCGGAAGGCTTCCGCAACGAAGTGCAGATCATCGCCACGGTGCTGTCCTTGAACCCGGAAATCGATAGCGACATTCCGGCACTGATCGGTGCCTCTGCGGCGTTGTCGCTGTCGGGTATGCCGTTCGCCGGCCCGATTGGCGCCGCCAAGATCGGTTACGCCGATGGCAAGTACATCCTCAACCCGAGTGCCACCGAGCTCAAGACTTCGCAGCTCGAGCTCGTCGTCGCCGGCACCAAGAGCGCCGTGCTGATGGTGGAATCCGAAGCTGCGCTGCTTTCCGAGGAAGTAATGCTCGGCGCCGTGATGTTCGGACACCAGCAGTTGCAGGCCGTCATCAACAGCATCAACGAGTTGGTCGCCGAAGTCGGCGTCAAGGCCTGGGATTGGAACGCCCCGGTCGCGAACGAAGCGCTGGTCGCTGCCGTCGCCGCCGCAGTTGGCGATCGCCTGACCACCGCGTATGCGGTGCGCGACAAGATCGAGCGTCGCGATGCGATCTCCAAGTTGAAGAAGGAAGTGGTCGAGTCGCTGAAGCCGCAGGCCGAAGCAAACGCCTGGCCGGTTGCCGAACTCGGCAAGGAGTTCAGCGAGCTGGAATACAGCTCGATGCGCGCCGCGGTCCTCAAGACCCGCACCCGCATCGACGGCCGCGACTTGGTCACCGTGCGCCCGATCACCGTGAGCACCGGCATCCTGCCGCGTACCCATGGTTCCGCGCTGTTCACTCGCGGCGAGACCCAGGCAATCGTCACCACTACGCTGGGTACCGCTCGTGACGGCCAAGTGATCGACGCCGTCTCCGGCGAGTACAAGGAACACTTCCTGTTCCATTACAACTTCCCCCCCTTCTCGGTCGGCGAAGCCGGTCGCATGATGGGTCCGAAGCGTCGCGAAATCGGCCACGGCCGCCTCGCCAAGCGCGGCGTGCTCGCCGTGATGCCGACGATGGAAGAATTCCCGTACACCATTCGCGTGGTGTCGGAAATCACGGAGTCGAATGGCTCCTCGTCGATGGCGTCGGTCTGCGGTTCCTCGCTGGCGCTGATGGACGCGGGCATTCCGATCAAGGCGCCGGTCGCGGGTATCGCGATGGGCCTGATCAAGGAAGGTTCCGATTTCGCCGTGCTGTCCGACATCCTGGGTGACGAAGATCACCTCGGCGACATGGACTTCAAGGTGGCCGGTTCCGAGAACGGTATCTCCGCGCTGCAGATGGACATCAAGATCGACGGCATCACCGAAGAGATCATGAAGGTCGCGCTGGCCCAGGCCAAGCAAGGCCGTCTGCATATCCTCGGCGAAATGGCCAAGGCGCTCAGCGCTCCGCGCGCCGAGATGTCCGAGTACGCGCCGCGCCTGCTGACCATGAAGATCCATCCGGACAAGATCCGCGAAGTGATCGGCAAGGGCGGTTCGGTAATCCAGGCGATCACCAAGGAAACCGGCACCCAGATCGACATCCAGGACGACGGCACCATCGTTATCGCCTCGGTCAATCACGCCGCCGCGGAAGCCGCGAAGGCACGCATCGAGCAGATCACGTCCGACGTCGAGCCGGGCCGCATCTACGAAGGCAAGGTCGCCAAGATCATGGACTTCGGTGCGTTCGTCACCATCGCCCCGGGCAAGGATGGCCTGGTGCACGTGTCGCAGATTTCCAACGAGCGCGTCGAGCGGGTCGCCGACAAGCTCAAGGAAGGCGACGTGGTCAAGGTCAAAGTGCTGGAAGTCGACAAGCAGGGCCGCATCCGGCTGTCGATGAAGGCCGTGGAAGAAGGCGAAGGCGTCGTCTAAGACGTCCGTCCATTCCAGGTTATCGAAAGCGGGCTTCGGCCCGCTTTCTTTTTGGTACTTCGCTCAAATGCTGGAAGACAGCTTATGCATGGTCGCGAAGGGGCGGCCGCCGGCTTCGATTTTTAGTCGCCGCCCGATACCGGCTTGGTAAAAATCGAATCCGGCACCCGCCCGCATCGACCATCGCGGCGTTGGGATTTCGAGCGGCACCCGGACAGGCTGCACGCCGGCGAACGCAGTGCGAATCGAGACGTCAGGCGGCCTCCGTTCGCGATCCGACCACGGAGTGCCGCTGTGACTTCGAAACCGGCGAAAGTTAGTGCGGGCGGGTGCCGGGGTTGATTTTTACCAAGCTGGTAGCGGGCAGCGACTAAAAATCAACACCGGCGGCCGCCCCATCGCGACCATTCCTCCGCTGTGCTTCCCCGGATTGCCGCAGGCGATCGGCGCCACATGCGGTCCGAACCCGGGGTTTGCTAGGCTCCCGGCATGGCAGCAGGCAACGTAGCGAGACAGGTGTCCATCCGCGTGGTCCAGGCGATCGGAGTGCTGTGGGCGAGTCCGGTGAGCCTGGTGGGCTTGCTCGTCGGCGTGGTTGCACTGCCGCTCGGCGCCCGCATGAAGGTATCGGATTCGGCGCTGGTGTTTCACGACGTGCCTTTCGGTCCCGGCGGCGCGCTCACCTTGGGCAACGTGATCCTGCACACCGGTCACAGCCTCGACCAGACTGCACTCACCTATGCCTGCAGACTGAATGGCGGCAGCGACTGCGTGCGCCTGGGCGACCACGAGCGCGCGCATGTCTACCAATACCTGGTGTTGGGCCCGTTGTTCCTGCCGCTGTATTTTCTTTGCGGCGGGATATCAGCGCGCAATAGATTCGAGCAGGCGGCGGATCGCTACGCGCAAACCGGCGCGGGCTGGTGGCCGTGGTAAGGCGATCGTCAGCGAGCCGCCAACTCGGTCATGAGGTGACGAATATCCTCCTCTTGGGCGGGTGAGAACTGTACGCCAAGATGGTCGATCGCCACGCGCACGATGTGCGCGTTGAGAATGATCGTTTCCGCTTCGTCGAGCAGGAAGAACAGGCGCAATGATGCGCCCACGTCATGTTCGAAATCGTCGGGAAGGCCGACCCGCGCGCCGCTCTCGGAGAGGTCGTACACGGTCGCGCGATTTTCGTGCCCGTTCGGCGAGATCATGATCGCCGAGAACACATTGTGACGCTGGTGCCGGCGCTTTTCGTCTTGGTCCATGGCCTTCACGTCGATCGCTCCTTCAACTCATTATGGGGGTAGCCCCATTTTGTTCAAGAGCGCCTGGTACCGGGGATCGCCACGCACTCGGCTCAGCAACGGGTCGTACTTCACCTCCGCCAGACCGCCGTCACGCTGCGCGAAGGCGCGATCGAGCCAAGCGAACGTCTGGTCCAGATCGTCGCGCCAGGCGTAGGCTTGCGCGATCTGGTAGGCCGCATTGAAGCCGTACGAGCTGATCAATTCGTTCAGCGCGGTCTGCGACTCGGCGCCATGGCGTCGATCATGTTCTGCCAGCGCGGTTCCGAGCAGTTGCAGCGGTTCGTATCCGGTCCGGTCGAACGCCGCCTGGGCGACTTTCGGTTGACGCTGCTGCAGCGCAATCGTGCCAAGTCGGAAATGCACGAACGGAAAATTCGGCTTCAGGGCCAACGCACGATTCTGGGCTTCAAGCGCTTCGTCCAACTGACCGGCGCCCTCGTGGTAGTAACCCAGCGCCTGCCAGATCGAGAACTGCAGCGGTTCCGACTCGGCGGCTTTTCGGGTGATGGCAATCGCTTCCGGCAATTTGCCCAATGAAGCGAGCAGCGAGCCGTACGCTTGCAGGATGCGGGCATCGCCGGGACTCAATAGCAGGGCGCGCTTGAAATCCGCCTCGGCGCCGGACCAGTCCAGGGTCAGCGTTGCGCGAAGGTTGCCGCGCGCCCAATAGCCGTCGGCCAGGCCGGGGTCCAGGGCAATGGCCTTGTCGGCCGCCAGCAGCGCTTTCTGCTGGCCCTCCGCGACGCCGGCCGCGTCGTCCGCGTAATCGGCGGCCCAGGACTTCGCCCGCGCCAGGTGCGCATAGGCAAGCGCAAATTTTGGATCGAGATCGATTGCCTTCTGGAATGAAGCGACGACCTGCGCGGCGGTCTCCGGCGTACGTTGCGATTGCTCATGGCGCGCGCGCAGGTACTGCGTGTAAGCCTCGGGACTGGTCGAGCGGTGCTCGCCGATGCCGGCGCTGCTGCCGAGCAGTTTGACCTTGAGCGCGGCAACGACGGCGGCGGCGATTTCGTCTTGCACCGCATACACGTCGCCCAAACGGCGATCGTAGGTTTCCGACCACAGGTGGAAACCGTCGGCGGCATTGATCAGCTGCACCGTGATCCGCACCTGATCGCCGGACTTTCGCACGCTGCCTTCCAACAGGTTGGCGACGCCCAGCTTCTGGCCGATCAGCTTGAGGTCTTCGTTCTTGCCCTTGAAGCTGAAAGCGGAAGTGCGGCCGACGACGCGCAGCTCGGGTGTCTGCGCCAGCACGCTGATCAGCTCTTCGGACAAACCGTCGGAGAAATACTCCTGGTCGTGGTTGTCGCTCATGTCGACGAACGGGAGGACGGCGATAGAGGCGCTGCCATCGGCGGCGGTCGATCCAGTGGGCTCGACGGTTGCGGCGCCCGAATCCGTGGCTGGCGGCGCAAGGAAACGCCATTGCGCGAACAAGACGGCGGCAATCGCAATCGCCACCACGGCTGCTGCCACGACCCATGGCCTTGGTCGCGCTGGCAAGCGGCGCAGGGCCCCGGAATGCACCAGAGTGACGTTCTCGCCGGAGAGCAATTCATCGATCCGCTGCACCAGTTCCGCGCCGGTCTGAATGCGCGCTTCGGGTACCTTGGCCAACAGGGAGTCGACCAGCGGCTGCAGGTGTGCCTTGGAATCCGGCACGCGCGGAATCGGCGCGCTGATGTGCTGCATGCCGATCGCCCAGCCATCGGTGCCGTGGTAGGGCAGGTCGCCGGTAAGCAGTTGGTAGAACACGACACCGAGGCTATACAGGTCGGCGCGACCATCGACTTTTTCGCCGCGCAGTTGCTCCGGGCTCATGTAATGCGGCGTGCCGACGCTGGTGCCTTCATCGGTCAGACCGGTTTGCGCGGCCAGCGCGTGGGCGATGCCGAAGTCGGACAGCACGCAACTGCCATCGTCGCGGCGCAGGATGTTTTCCGGCTTCACGTCGCGATGGACCACGCCCTGCCGGTGCGCATAGTCGAGCGCCTTGGCGATATCGCGAATGATGTGCAAGGCGAAGTTCGGGTCGTCCTGCCCCTGCGTCGTCTGGGCCACCGTGCCGCCGGGCATGTACGCCATCGCCATGTACGGATTGCCGGCGTGCATGCCGACCTCGTGGATGGCGACGATGTTCGGGTGGTGCAACTGTGCGGCGAAGCGCGCCTCGCGCAGGAATCGTTCGGTGGCCACAGGATGCTGGGCCAGTGCAGGCAGCAAAACTTTCAGTGCGACTTCACGCCCCAGGGACTCCTGCACCGCCAGATACACTGTGGCCATGCCGCCATGGCCGAGGATGCGCTGGATCGTGTAGCCGGGGATTTCCAACACCGCGCAGGTCCCTTCAAGGTTCTGGCCAAACTATACAACGGTTGGCGATCAGCGCAGCGACGAATTCAACCGCTCCAGTACGGCCGCACCGGGACACAGTTGCTTGGCGTCAAGGGAATTGAACGGCCGTTTCGAAGTGTTGAGGTGCTCGTGCAAATCGCCGGCCTTCGGATCGACATACAGCAGGCCGGTGACCACTTCGCCCCGAGCCTGGCGCTCCTGGATGTAATTCATCGCAGCGATGCGATCGCTGGAGTCATAGTCCGCATTCAATTTTCGCAGGCATAGCACCGAGCCGTCGTGCTGTTCGATTTCGACCAATTCGCCGGGAGCGAAGTCCACCAGAATCTCCTGCCTGTTCGGGATCACGTCGATACGATTTACAGCCTCATTATGCTCGCGCACATAGTCGTAGCTCTTGGTGCTGCCCGGGTGGTTGTTGAAGGCGACACAGGGGCTGATGACGTCGATGAAGGCGGCGCCATGATGGGCGATGGCGGCCTTGATCAGGGGCACCAGCTGGCGCTTGTCGCCGGAAAAACTGCGGGCGACGAACGTGGCGCCCAATTGCAGGGCCAGACTGACCATATCGAGCGGCGTTTCGGTGTTGATCACGCCCTTCTTGGACGTCGAGCCCTGGTCGGCGGTGGCGGAGAACTGGCCCTTGGTAAGGCCGTACACGCCGTTGTTCTCGACGATGTAGACCATATTCACGCCGCGACGCATCACATGGACGAATTGGCCGATGCCGATCGACGCCGAGTCGCCGTCGCCGGAGACGCCCAGGTAGAGAAGCTCGCGATTGGCCAGGTTGGCGCCGGTGAGCACCGAAGGCATGCGCCCGTGCACGGTATTGAAGCCATGCGAATTGCCCAGGAAATAATCCGGCGTCTTCGAGCTGCAGCCGATGCCGGACAGCTTGGCGACCTTGTGCGGTTCGACGTCCATTTCCCAGCAGGCCTGGATGATCGCGGCCGAAATGGAATCGTGGCCGCAACCGGCGCAGAGCGTGGAAATCTTGCCTTCGTAGTCGCGCCGCGTGTGGCAGACCTTGTTGGTGGTCAGCGACGGATGATGCAGTTTCGGTTTGGCGACGTAGGTCATGAGCTGGCCACCTTGTCTTTGCTGATCGGCGTGATCTTCGCCGAGCCGGCGCGCGAGCCGATCTCGCGGGCGATGAAACGGGCGGTGATCGGGGTTCCGTCGTAGTGCAGGATCGGAACCAGTTTGGCCGGGTCGATGCCGAACTCGTTGATCAGCAGGCTGCGGATTTGCGCGTCGCGATTCTGTTCGACGACGAACACGCGTTCATGCGCCGCAATGAACTTGCCGACACTGTCCGGAAACGGGAAGGCGCGCAGCCGCAGCGTGTCCAGGTGGATGTCGTCTGCGTGCATGGCCTCGATCGCCTCGCTCATGGCCGGACTGGTCGAGCCGAAGAAGATCGCCGCGTTCGCGGTCGGCTGGTTCGCCTGACGCACGATCGGTTGCGGCACCAGCGTCTTGGCGGTGTCGAACTTTTTCAGCAACCGGTGCACGTTGTACAGGTAATCGGGACCGGCTTCCGAATAGCGGGCGAACGCATCCTTGCTCGTGCCACGGGTGAAAAACCCTCCCTTGTCCGGGTGCGTGGCCGGGTAGGTACGGTAGGGAATGCCGTCGCCGTCGACATCCAGGTAGCGGCCGAATTCCTTGCCGGCCTGCAGTTCCTGCGCCGTCATCACCTTGCCGCGATCGAAGCGGCGCGTGTCGTCCCACTGGAATGGCGCGCACAGGCGCTGGTTCATGCCGATGTCCAGATCGCTCATTACGAAGATCGGCGTCTGCAGGCGGTCGGCGAGGTCCAATGCGGCCGCCGAGAACTCGAAGCACTCGTGCGGGTCCTCCGGAAACAGCAGCACGTGTTTGGTATCGCCATGCGAGGCGTAGGCGCAGGACAGGATGTCGGCCTGTTGGGTCCGCGTCGGCATACCTGTGGATGGCCCGCCGCGTTGCACGTTGATGATGGTGACCGGAATTTCCGCCATATAGGCCAGGCCGATGAATTCGGTCATCAGCGAAATGCCCGGGCCCGAGGTGGTGGTGAAGGCGCGCGCGCCGTTCCAGCCGGCGCCGACCACCATGCCGATCGAGGCGATTTCGTCTTCGGCCTGCACGATGGCGTACAGGTGCTTGCCGGTTTCCGGCTCGATGCGAAATTTCTGGCAGTAGGCCTGGAACGCTTCCGCGCACGACGAGGACGGCGTGATCGGATACCAGGCACAGACCGTGGCGCCGCCGTACACGCAGCCGAGCGCCGCGGCGCTGTTGCCGTCGACGAAGATGCGATCGCCGACCCTGTCGGCCTCGCGCACGCGCAGGCCGATCGGGTGCGCGAGATTTTTCTCCACGTAATCGCGACCCAGTTGCAGCGCCTGGATATTTGAATCGAGCAATTTCGGCTTGCTTTTGTATTGCTCGCCGATCAATTTCTCGATGACACTCTTGTCGATTTCCAGCAGCACCGACAGGGCGCCGACATAGACGATATTCTTGAACAGCTGGCGCTGCCGCGGATCGCTGTAGGCGGCATTGCAGATTTCGGTGAGCGGCACGCCGATGACGTGCACGTCCTCACGGAAGCGCGACGCCGGCAGCGGCTTGCTGTTGTCGTAGAAAAGGTAGCCGCCAGGCTCGATTTCCTTCAGGTCGGCGGCCCAAGTCTGCGGGTTCATCGCCACCATCAGGTCGACGCCGCCACGCCGGGCCAGGTGACCGCTCTCGGTAACACGCACTTCGTACCAGGTTGGCAGGCCCTGGATGTTGGACGGGAAAATATTGCGCGGGCTGACTGGTACGCCCATGCGCAGGATGGCCTTGGCGAACAGTTCGTTGGCCGACGCGGAACCGGAGCCATTGACGTTGGCGAACTTGACGACGAAGTCGTTGATCGCGGTGATCGGAGCGTGGCTGCTTGGCTTCATGCCGCCTGCCTCGTCTTCTTGCTGCGGCAGCCGGGTTGGCCGGCGCGTGTGAGTTCAAGCAGCGACTTCTGCATGTCCCAGGCGCCCGTGGGGCAACGCTCGGCGCACAGGCTGCAATGCAGGCAGACGTCTTCGTCCTTCACCATGATTAACCCGGTCTTCAGTGGGGCTGACACGTACAGGTCCTGTGTATGGTTGAGAGCTGGGGCGGTGAGATGCTGCCGCAACACCGGCTCCTCGTCATTGCGCGTAAACGTGATGCAATCCATCGGACAGATATCGACGCAGGCATCGCATTCGATGCACAGGTCCTTGGCGAACACGGTTTGCACGTCGCAATTCAGGCAGCGCTCGGCTTCCTTGAACGCAGTGGCGACGTCGAAGCCGAGTTCGACTTCCACCGAGATGCTCTTCAGCGCCTTTTCCTGGACTTCCAGCGGCACCTTGAAGCGCTCGTCGCCGGACACTTCGTTGTCGTAGCTCCACTCGTGGATGCCCATCTTCTGGGAAACCAGGTTGAGCAGCGGATCGGGTCGCTCGTTGACGTCTTCCCCCGCCAGGAACTTGTCGATGGAGATCGCCGCATCGTGGCCGTGCGCGACGGCCCAGATGATGTTCTTCGGGCCGAATGCCGCGTCACCGCCGAAAAACACCTTCGGCAGGCTCGCTTGCATCGTCGTCGCGCTCACCACCGGCATGCCGTGCTCGTCGAACGCGATGCCGATATCGCGCTCGATCCAGGGGAAGTAGTTTTCCTGGCCGACGGCGATCAGCACGTCATCGCATTCCACGAATTGTTCGGGCTCGCCGGTCGGCACCAGCTTGCGGCGGCCGTTGGCGTCGTACCAGGCGACCACCTGTTCGAACATCATGCCGACCAGCTTGCCGCCTTTGTGTACGAAGCTCTTGGGCACCAGGTAGTTGAGGATCGGGATACCTTCGTGGATGGCATCCTCTTTCTCCCACGGCGAGGCCTTCATCTCATCGAAGCCGGAGCGCACGATCACCTTCACGATTTCGCCGCCGAGCCGTCGCGAGCTGCGGCAGCAATCCATGGCCGTGTTGCCGCCGCCGAGCACGATCACCCGCCGGCCGATCTTGTCGATGTGCCCGAACGAAACCGAGGACAGCCAGTCGATGCCGATGTGGATGTTGTCCTTGGCGTCCCAACGGCCGGGCAGGTCGAGATCGCGGCCGCGCGGCGCGCCGCAGCCGACGAAGATCGCATCGTAGCCACCGTCGAGCAGCGCCTTCATCGAGTCGATGCGCTCGCCGCCGTGAAACTCGACGCCGAGGTTGAGGATGTAATCGCACTCCTCGTCGATCACCGATTCCGGCAGACGGAAACGCGGCACTTGCGTGCGCATGAATCCGCCGGCCTTGGGGTCGCTGTCGAACACGGTGACGTGGTAACCCAGTGGCGCCAGGTCGCGAGCGACGGTCAGCGACGCGGGGCCGGCGCCGACGCAGGCGATGCGCCTGCCGTTCGGCTTGCCCGGCTTGGGCAGGCGGTTGCGGATATCGGATTTCTGGTCGGCGGCGACGCGCTTGAGCCGGCAGATCGCAACCGGCTCGGG